>Ga0316604_10003714_pt1 | contig 10570 bp, 10 predicted proteins | sample OWC_soil_day20_C_FD_207650 | JGI IMG/M metagenome (GOLD analysis project Ga0316604, IMG submission 207650) | Wetland soil microbial communities from Old Woman Creek delta, Ohio, United States - OWC_soil_day20_CT | ecosystem: Environmental > Terrestrial > Soil > Wetlands | place: USA: Ohio... | reverse complement strand
CCGACCTCGAAAGCTACGTGCCGGCGCTGCTGGTGGCCGGCGCTTTCTGCCTCGCGGCAGCGGCGCTCTGCCTCACCATCGAGCGCAAGCGCGAGCCGGCCGCACCGCTACCCCAGACGGCGTGACGGTGGCTGCGTGCCGGTTCCGTCACAGGCGGGCCGGCATGCGGAACATGCGGCGGACGACTGCGTCGCGACAGCGGTCGCTTCCGAGCAGCGACAGCACCCGGAGCATGATCCGGGCGGCGCGCGGCGCCGTGTAGGACGCATGGGGGCGGCGGGCGGTGGCGGCACGCGCAACCACATCGGCGATGGCCGACGGCTCGCCGGCCATCCTCTCCACCCGTTCGCTGGCGAATATCTCCTCGGCCAACTTGATCATCGACGCGTAGGCGCCGTTTCCCGACGTCTTCCTGAAATTCTCGAGCGCGATGCCCGCCCACTCGGACTTGATGGCACCCGGCCGGATCAGTACCACGTCCACCCCGAATGGCCTGAGTTCCTGCCTGAGGCTCGACGATAGGCCCTCGACGGCGAATTTGGTGGCATGGTACCAACCGCCGAAGGGAAAGGCGCGGACGCCGCCGATCGATGTGATGTTGATCACCCTGCCCCAGCGCTGTCGCCGCATGTGCGGCGCTGCAAGCCGGATGAGCGCGGCAAGGCCGAACACGTTGACCTCGAACTGGCGGCGCGCCTCCTCAAGCGGCACATCCTCGACGGCGCCATAGGAGCCATAGCCAGCGTTGTTGACCAGCACGTCGATGCCGTCGCTTTCCGCTTCGATGGCGGCCACCGCCGCCTTGATCGACGCCTCGTCGGTGACATCAAGCGGCAAGACTCGGATGCCCTTCGCCTTCAGATGCTCCATGCGGTCGAGCCGACGCGCCGCGGCGTAGACACGGAAGCCTTCCGCCGCGAGCCTCACGGCGATCGCTTCGCCGATGCCGGCCGAAGCCCCGGTAACCAATGCCGTCCTTGTCATGATGGGACCTTCCCGTGTGCTCGCTGCCCGTTCCGGCCCTGTCGCCGTCACCGGGGTGTCACGCCATTCAAAAACACGCCGAATCCCCTGTCGATCAGGGCGTCGAGCGCCGTGCCGGTCACTTCGCCCTCACGAGCGAGCGCGATCACGACATCGGCCTCTGCCTCGGCCAGCCGGGCGAAATGATAAAAGCCAATCGCCACCAGTGCGCCACGCGCCATTTCCGTCTCGATGAAACGACTTAAGTCAATGAAAGCCTGCTCGCCTTCGGCGACAGCGGCGGGCGAAACCGCGCCACCGCCTTTGAGGAGGTGCATGACCTGATGCCGACTGGGGGTCGACACCGCCCAGAGAACATAGCTTCGCCAGGCGTCGCCCATCGCGGCAACGAAGTCGCCGCCGACAACGTCCAGCTTGCCGAAGACCGTCGCCATCTCCCCCTTGAGCGTGACGTAGACCCGGTCGAGCAGCGCCTGCTTGGTCGGGAAGAGGTTGAATAGCGTGCCGTTGGCGACCGCGGCCTCTCGGGCGATGCGCGACGTCGGAACGCCAAGCCCTTCCTTGGCAAGGAGGCCGATGGTGACCTCTAGAATGTGGCGTGTTCTGTCGTCCATGGCCGGAAGATAGGCACGACTGACTGGTCAGTCAAGATCGTTGAGCAAGGATGACAGGGAATTGATGGTCGACTCCGGTCGGATGTCGCCGCCGGGAGCCGCCAGCGATTGGTTGGCGACGAAGGGCCTCCCACCGCGGCTGGATGACCATCAGAGTATCAAAGTCACCACGATCATCAGAACGAGGACCAGTCCGCCGATGATGGCGACGACCGGCCGGCCAGCCGGCGCTCGATTGCCGGCCGTGCCGCCCGCCGCCCGGGCGGCCTCGGCCTTCTTGCGCGCTTCGTGCGCCTTCTTGTCGAGCTTGACGACGTCGCCCATGCTTCCCTCCGTCTTCCCTTGATCCCGCTTCTCAGCCGGCGATGCCGTCGAGGGCGGCGGTGGCGCGGATTTCGCCGACCGTATCGCCCGCCCAGGTCTTCACCCTGGGGGTGGCGAGGTCCCACATCTCGTCATAACCCGGATCGTCGGGGGTGAGTTTCAGCAGATCGATCAGAATATGGGCCATCGCCGCCTCGGAGGCTCGACCGGCGCCGTCGTCGATCTTGAGCGCGATGCCAAGGCCGAGCTCCTTGATCGCCCCGATGAACACGCCTTCGGCGCCCGTCTTGACCAGGACGCGGTCACCCAGCGCCGTCATCGCCCGCGTGCAGAAGCGGCCGCTACCGGCAACCATGAACGGCTCGGCGGCGGCGGCGAGTCTCAGCCGCTCGGCAGCGCGGGCCCGAGAGGCCGAAAGGCCGACGCCGGTCACGAAACGGGCGAACCCGTGGGCGAGCGCCCGTGGCGCCACGGCGAAGGTGGGGATCGAGCAGCCATCGGTGCCACAGATATCGGTGGCATGCGGCGTGCCGGTCATCGAGGCACCAGCGGCGATCACCTCGCGCATCACCGGATGCTGGGCCTTCTCATAGCCACGTGGATCGGTGCCAGTGACGACGCAGGTGCAGAGGAAGCCGGTGTGCTTGCCCGAGCAGTTGTTGTGAATGCGGCCGGGCTTTTCGCCGCGGCGGTGCAACTCGCCCTGGTCGGCGTGTCGGCCCGGCCAGTGCGGACCGCAGGCAAGGCAGCTTTCATCCAGACCGGCCGCCGCGAGCATCGCCCTGATGGTCTCGACGTGGCGGGACTCGGCATTGTGCGAGGCCATGGCGAGCGCCAGCTCCGCATCGCCAAATCCGAAGCGGTCGGCGCCGCCGCTCTCGATGAACGGCAGTGCCTGGAACGGCTTCACTGCCGAGCGCGGGAAGCTCGGCCGCTCGATGTCGCCAGCGCCGAACACCAGGCGGCCGTCGCCATCGACAATGGCCACCGATCCCCGATGAAAACTCTCGACGATGGGGCCGCGCGTCACCTCGACCAGAACCGGATTTTCCATTGAAATTCACTGTCCCTGTGTGTCGATCCAGGCGGCGAGGCGGACGACGGCCTCGTCCAGCACCGCGTCGCGCTTGCAGAAGCAGAAGCGGATGAAGCGCTTCGGCGGATCGGAAACGTAGAAGGCCGATACCGGTACCGCCGCGACGCCCGCCTCGCGCGTCATCCTGAGGCAAGCTTCGGCGTCGTCGTCGATGCCGAGCGGTCCGGTGTCAGTAACGATGAAATAAGTGCCGGCCGACGGCAAAACCGAAAAACCGAGCGCCGCAAGGCCGCTTGCGAGGCGGTCGCGCTTGCCCTGCAGATCGGCGATGACGCCGTCGAAGTAACCATCGCCAAAGGCAAGGCCGTGCGCCACCGCCGTCTGCAGGGCCGGCGGCGTGGTGAAGGTAACGAACTGATGCGCCTTGGCGATCGGCTCCATCAGGGCAGGTGCCGCCGTGACGTAGCCCACCTTCCAGCCGGTCAGCGAGAAGGTCTTGCCGGCCGAGCCGATGCGGACGACCCGGTCGCGCATGCCGGGAAGCTGCATCGGCGACATGTGCCGCCGGCCATCGAACACCAGATGCTCGTAGACCTCATCGGAAATCACCACCGCGTCATGCTTCAGGCAGAGGCCGGCGATCAGCTCCAACTCTGACCGAGAGAACACCTTGCCGGCCGGGTTCATCGGCGTGTTGATCAGGATCGCCTTGGTACGGTCGGAGAAGGCGGCGGCCAGCGCGTCGGGGTCGAGCTCCCAGTTCGGCGGGGCGATGCGCACCGGCTTGGGGATGCCGCCGGCCTGGCGGACGATCGGCAGGTAGCTGTCATACAGCGGCTCGATCAGCACCACCTCGTCGCCGGGACGAACGAGGCCTAGGATGGCGTCGCCGAGCGCCTCCGTGGCGCCGGAGGTGACCATCACCTCGGTGCTCCAATCAACGTCGAGATCATAAAATCGCTTGTTGATGGTCGCGACGGCCTGTCGCAGCACGGGCAGTCCCATCATTGGCGGATACTGATTGGGCCCCTTGAGGAAGGCCTCGGCGGCGACGCGGCGCACCTCTTCCGGCCCGTCGACGTCGGGAAAGCCCTGGCCGAGGTTGATGGCCCCTGTCTCGCGGGCAAGGCCGGACATCACCTCGAAGATGGTGGTGGGAAGGCCGGTGAAGATGGGATTTGTTGGTTTCATCTCGCAATCAATCGCTCTAAACCCGGCGACCCTAGTGGAGCCTCGCCAGCCGGACAAGCGGTTTGCCATTGAGCTTCCCGTCCGACGCATGGCTCGCCGTCTCAGGTCGAGGTCTTTTCCTATGGCGCGGCCAAATCCATCCGGCTAAGCTTGCGACATCTCACGGGGTGCCCCAGCCGGGGCTGAGAGGAGTTTCTCCAACCCGACGAACCTGATCCGGGTCATGCCGGCGGAGGGATAGAGCCATGCAGACATCCGCCTGACGCGTTCCGCCGCCCGCAATCCTCAACGACGGCCGAACGACGATGATTCTCGACGAACGCACCTACACCATCGAGCCGGCACATGTCAGCGCCTATCTCGACCTCTATGTCGCCGAGGGCATGGCCATCCAGACCCGCCATCTCGGCAGGCTGATCGGCTGGTTCACGCAGGATATCGGCGCCGTCAATGACGTCGTCCACATCTGGCAATATGACGATCTCGCCGATCGCGACCGCCGCCGCGCCGCCATGGAGGCCGACCCGGCCTGGAAGGCCTTCCGGGCCAAGGCGGCGCCTCTCGTACGGGCCATGCGGAGCCGCATCCTGAAGCCGACCTGGTTCTCGCCGCTCGGCGGTACTGGGGTCCAACCGTGAAGGCCGCCGCGGAAAGGCTCGTCGACGCGATCGACCGCCTGCTCGCCGGCCTCCTGGCGATCATCCTGGCAGCGCTGCTTGGTCTGGTGTTCAGCGCCACACTGCTGCGCTACGTCTTCTCCACCGGCTTCGTCGCCACCGAGGATCTCGGGATCTTCCTGCACACGGCGTTGGTGTTCCTCGGCCTGCCGCTCTGCGCCACCGGGCCGCTTGCCATGCGCATCGACGTGGCAACCCGCCACCTCGGTCCGCGCGCCCGCGCCGTTGCCGACACAGCATCGGACGCCGTCACGCTTGCAGCGGCGCTGGTGCTGATGCTCGGCGCCGGCAAGGTGGCGGCGTTGATCGGCGGTACGTCGCCCACTCTCGGCATACCCGAGAGCTGGCGCTTCTGGCCGGTGGCGACCGGTGGCGCGCTGGCGGCTGTGCAATTGATCCTGATGTCTGTCGCCCGCCGCTCGTGGCCGACCACCCTGGCGATTTTTGCCGGCGGTGCCGCCCTCGCCGGTCTGCCCCACCTGCCGGTGCTGTTGCCGGTCGAGCTGCCGAGCCTCGTTGCCTGTGCGGTCACCTGCCTTGCACTGGCGTCGGGAGCCCCCTTCGTCCATTCGCTGATTGTCGGCCTCGCCGCAGCGGTACCCTTCGGTGCCCGCCTGCCGGAAGCCGCCATCGTGCAGCAGACGGTGTCGGGCACGGGCAAATTCCTGCTGCTTGCCATTCCCTTCTTCCTGCTGGCCGGCATGCTGATGAATGTCGGCGGCCTCGCCCACCGCCTCGTCCGGCTTGCCTCGGCACTGGTCGGTCACCGACGCGGCGGCATGGCGCAGGCGACGCTGGTCACCAACCTGATGTTCTCCGGCGTCTCCGGCTCGTCGATCGCCGATGCCGCCTTCGGCGCCAAGGTTCTGGCACCGGCTCTCGTCGCCGACGGCATCAAGCCAGAAAAGGCGGCGGCCATCGTCGCCGCCACGGCGGTACTGCCCAACATCATTCCACCGTCGATCGCCTTCCTGCTGCTCGCCTCGGCCACCGGCCTGTCGGTCAGCGCGTTGTTCGAGGGCGGCCTCATCGCCGGTCTGATCCTGGCGGCGGCCATGGCAGCCATGCTGCACTGGTCCGCCGACACGCCGGCCCGGCCAGCGACCGATCGACGCGCACGTCTCGCCGCACTGGGCGCGGCGACACCGGTGTTCGGCCTGGCGCTGGTGGTGTTCTTCGGCATTCGCCTTGGCGTCGCCACCCCGACCGAAGCCGCCGCCGTCGCCTCGGTCTACGCGCTTGTCGCCGTGCTTGGCGCACGTGGTGGTCGAAACGCTGCCCTCGCCGCCTTTTTCCAGGCGGGACGAGAGACGGCAGCGATCGGCCTCCTCGTCGCCTCCTCGGCGCCGCTCGTCTTCCTGCTGGCCGTCGACGGCCTGCCGCAGGCGCTGGCCGGCTGGGTGACAGCGCTCGGCGGCAACCCGCTGGCGGTGATGCTCGTCGCCAATCTGATCCTGCTCGCCGTCGGCGGCCCGCTCGACGTCGGCCCCGGCATCCTGCTGTTCGCGCCGCTGCTCATGCCATCCATTATCGCCGCTGGCATCGACCCGGTAGCCTTTGGCGTCATCCTCACGGTCAACCTGATGATCGGCGGCCTGACGCCACCGGTCGGCGTGCTGGTGTTCGTTGCTGCCGGTATTTCGGGCCTCTCCACCAGCGCCGTTTTCCGCGCCGTGCTGCCGCTCACCCTCGCCCTCATCGCCGCCACTGCGCTGATGGCGCTCGCCGCCGCCCTCTGGGCGCTCCTATGACCCCGACCTTCGGAGGAAATGCCATGCCTGCCCTCACCCGTCGCGCCTTTACCGCCAGCCTTTCGGCCCTCGCCCTCCCCGCCATCATCCGGCCGGCGCGCGCCGCACCGCAGGCACTGACCGTTGCCTCGCTGCTCGGCGAGGACAAGCCCGAGACGAAGATCTGGATGAAGGTGCGCGATCTCGTGGAAGCGAAATTGCCCGGCCGCTTCGATTTCCGCATCGTTGGCAACGCGGCGCTGGGTGGGGAGAAGGAGGTGGCCGAGGGAATCCGCCTCGATTCCATCCAGGCCAGCCTGTCCACCCTGTCGGCGCTGTCGGCCTGGGTGCCGGAAACGCAGCTCTTCGACCTGCCCTTCGTCTTCCGCGACCGCGACCACGTTCGCCGCGCCACCACCGGTTCCATCGGCGAGGAATTCAAGGCGAAGCTGACCGATCAGGGCTTCGTCACCCTCGGCTTCATCAACTATGGCGCTCGCCATTTGCTGGCCAAGGAACCGGTGACGACGCCGGAAGGCGTAGCCGGAAAACGCATTCGCGTCATCCAGAGCCCGCTGCACGTCGAGCTGTGGACGGCCTACGGCGCACTGCCGACACCGATCCCCATCACCGAAACCTACAACGCTCTGAAGACCGGCGTCGTCGACATGATGGATCTCACCAAGTCCGCCTACGCCGGCTTCCGGCTGTACGAGGTGGTGCCCTATCTGATCGAAACCGCCCATATCTGGGCCACCGGCGCCGTCTATCTGTCGGCCGGTTTCTGGAACGGCCTCACCGATGAGGAGAAGACGGTGTTCACGGCGGCGATCGCCGAGGCCTCGATCTATTTCGACGGGCTGATGCAGGCCGACGAAGCAACCTCGATGGAGACCGCAAAGGCGGCCGGCGGCAAGATGATCGCACCGGAAAACCGCGGCGCCTGGGCGAAGGGCGCCGAGGTCGTATGGACAGCCTTGGCACCGAAGGTTGGCGGCATGGAAAAAATCAAGTCCCTGACTGCTCTTTAGGGCCAACGAAAAAGCCGGCACGCCTCATGGCGGCCGGCTTTTTCCAATTCAGACGAACCTGATTTTCACACCAGCCGGCTCTGCTCCACGGCCGCTTCGATGAAGCTGGCGAATAGCGGATGCGGCTCGAACGGCCGACTCTTCAGCTCAGGGTGATATTGCACGCCGATGAACCAGGGATGACCTGGAATTTCCACCGTTTCCGGCAGCACGCCATCCGGCGACATGCCGGCGAACGACAGGCCGCAGGCCTCCAGTCGGTCGCGATAGTCGATGTTGACCTCGTAGCGATGGCGATGGCGCTCGTGGATGATCTCCGAGCCATAGATCTCGGCGATCTTCGAGCCCTTGGCGAGATGCGCCTCGTAGGAGCCTAGGCGCAGCGTGCCGCCCATGTCACCGCCAGCCCGGCGCTTCTCGAGGGCGTTGCCCTTCAGCCACTCGGTCATCAAGCCGACCACCGGCTGCGGGGTCGGCCCGAACTCCGACGACGACGCTTCCGCGACGCCAGCCAGCGCCCGAGCGGCCTCGATCACCGCCATTTGCATGCCGAAGCAGATGCCGAAATAGGGCACGCTGTGCTGGCGGGCGAAGCGGGCGGCGAGAATCTTGCCCTCCGAACCGCGTTCGCCGAAACCGCCCGGCACCAGAATGCCATGTACGTGGTCGAGATAGGGGGTGGGATCCTCCTTCTCGAACACTTCGCTCTCGATCCACTCGATCTTGACGCGGACGTTGTTGGCGATGCCGCCGTGCACCAGCGCCTCGATCAGCGACTTGTAGGCGTCTTTGAGCACCGTGTACTTGCCGACGACGGCGATATTGACCTCGCCCTCGGGGTTCTTGATTCGATTGACGATACCCTGCCAACGGTCAAGCTTCGGGGCCGGCGCCGCGTCGATGCCGAAGGCGGCCAGCACCTCGTCGTCGAAGCCTTCCTTGTGATAGGCGAGCGGCACCTCGTAGATGGTGCCGACGTCGAGACCAGGGATGACCGCCGACTGGCGAACGTTGCAGAACAGCGACAGCTTCTTGCGCTCGCCCTCGGGGATCGGCCGATCGCAGCGGACGAGCAGGATGTCCGGCTGAATGCCGATCGAGCGCAGCTCCTTCACCGAATGCTGCGTCGGCTTGGTCTTCAACTCACCCGCCGAGGGGATATAGGGCATCAGCGTCAGGTGGATGTAGACGCAGTGCCGGCGCGGCAACTCGTTGCCGAGCTGGCGAATCGCCTCAAGGAAGGGCATCGCCTCGATGTCGCCCACCGTGCCGCCGATCTCGCACAGCACGAAGTCGTAGTCCTCGTTGCCGTCGAGGATGAACGCCTTGATCGCATCGGTGACGTGCGGGATCACCTGAACCGTGCCGCCGAGGTAGTCACCGTGCCGCTCGCGGGCGATGATCTCCTGGTAGATGCGGCCGGTGGTGATGTTGTCCTGCTTGTTGGCCGGGCGCCCCGTGAAGCGCTCATAGTGGCCAAGATCAAGATCGGTCTCCGCGCCATCGTCGGTCACGAAAACTTCGCCGTGCTGATACGGAGACATCGTCCCCGGATCGACGTTCAGATAGGGGTCGAGCTTACGGAGACGAACCTTGTAGCCACGCGACTGCAGAAGAGCCGCCAGAGCTGCTGCCGCAAGCCCCTTGCCCAAGGACGAAACCACGCCGCCAGTAATGAAGATGTACCGCGCCATGGGCCTTCAACCTATCTCTTCGCGACCCCGTTGGGGAGAGGGCCGACCGGGTTATCCAAAACAAAACGAAAAAGCCGTTCCGGAAGGAGTTAACCCTCCGGCCGACATTTCGCTTCAAGCTATTGTCCTGTCTCATGAAAACGGCCGCGGAAACCCGCGGCCGCCTGTATCCGCTTTTTACCGGACGGGGATCGTCTTCAGGGCGTCGGCGAAGGCGTCGCCGGTGCTGCCGGGGTCGAATCAGTCGCCGGAGCGGCGGGAGTTTCGGTCGCGGGCGCCGGAGCCTGGGGCGCCGGGGCAGCCGGGATTTCCACCGCGGGGGCGACCGGCGAGTTGCCTGACTGGGCGGCCGGCTTGCTGATCTGGTTGAGCTGGTCGAGAACGCCACCCTTGCCGGTACCGATCGGTTGATCGGCGGCCGGAACGGCCGACGTCGGCTGAACCTTGTCAAGGATCGAATCGTGCGAGCCGGTGAAGCGCGGCAGGACCGACAAGCCGATCGAAGTGAGGAAAAACACCGCCGCCAGAATGGCAGTGGTGCGGGTCAGCACGTTGGCGGTGCCGCGGCTGGTCATGAAACCACCGCCGCCGCCGATGCCGAGCGCACCGCCTTCGGAGCGCTGCAAGAGCACGACGCCCACCAGGGCTGCGACCACCATCAGATGGATAACGAGAAGAACGGTTTGCATGTAACCCCAAAACTCTCAAAGGGCATCCCAGCCAGGGACGCGCCAAAGGGCACACCGACCGCCCGTGCGGTCCGAGTCCGCGGCGTTGTACACGAAGGACGGCAGCCTTTCCACCTTTCTATGGCGTTTATTTTGGAACGCCGGCGCCCTATCACAAGCCTTCCCACAGTAAAGGAGCCAATCGTGATCCTCGCAACGCCACGTCTGGTGCTCGCCCCCTGGACGGAGCGCGATCTCGCCCCCTTCGCAGCGCTCAACGCCGATCCGGAGGTGATGCGCTTTTTTCCAAAGGCGCTGTCGCGCGAAGACAGCGACGCCCTCGTCGACCGCCTGCGCGGCATGTGGACAGAGCACGGCTACGGCTTGTCGGCTGTGCGGCGACGCGAGGACGATGCTTTCATCGGCATGGTCGGCATTCAAAAGGTGCTGAACCCCGCCTATCCCTTCGCACCGGCGGTCGAGGTGGGCTGGCGACTTGCCAAAGCGTTCTGGCGGCAGGGATACGCCAGCGAGGCGGCGCGCGGCGCCCTCGCCCACGGCTTCGATGTCCTCGATTTGCCGGAGATCGTCGCTTTTACGACCGTCACCAACCAGCCGTCG
>Ga0316604_10003713_pt1 | contig 10572 bp, 12 predicted proteins | sample OWC_soil_day20_C_FD_207650 | JGI IMG/M metagenome (GOLD analysis project Ga0316604, IMG submission 207650) | Wetland soil microbial communities from Old Woman Creek delta, Ohio, United States - OWC_soil_day20_CT | ecosystem: Environmental > Terrestrial > Soil > Wetlands | place: USA: Ohio... | reverse complement strand
GCCACATCGACTTTGGAGAGTTCGGCCTATAGCGAAACAAAGTCGAAACAAGAGCTGATCAAAACAGCGTTGATCGGATTCCTTCGCACCAATGGCCGACTACCGTGTCCGGACAATTCTGCCGGTGTGGCCTCAGGGGTTGAAGTCACACCCTGCAATGCCAACGCAGCAGATGGTTACGGCGTGGTTCCTTGGATGACGCTTGGCATTCCGCGTGAATCAGTAGTTGATGGATGGGGAAACTACTTCACGTATCGGGTAGCGAATGGTTCCTCGGCATCATTGAAAAACTGGACATCAAAAGCAGCAGGTTCTTTCGATATCAACGAGCTTCGCGCACCGACAAATGCGCTGACCATTCAAGAGTTGGATGCCACGGGGGGCGCATTCGCGGCGATCCCGACGACAACAAAGGCCGTGGTCCTTCTCCTATCGCATGGCAAAAACGGCTTCGGTGCGAAGACAACCAAGGTCGGTGCTAGGCTTCCAACCAGCGATGCAGGGGCCGGCGAGGCAACAAACGCGACAGACACGACCCTAGTCTTCATCATGCGTCCTGTGACTGATGCCGCTGGCGCTTTCAACGGGCCTTACGATGACCTGCTGAGCTTCATGACGCCCCAAGATGTGTTGCAGCCGTTGCTCAATGAAGGGTCGTTGAAGTCATGCTACGCGTATTGTCCATCCGCTCCTTCCTGCACCGCTGGTGGCATCTTTAGCTGTACCACTGGTACTGGCTATTGCTCAGGAAGCGGAGTGGCTTGTACGGGGGGTGGTTCGCCGACTTGCACCTTAGGGGGGCCGCAATGTGCCGTGAGCGGGCCGGGGTGTTCAGCCATTGGCATCCCTGTGGGAACTGCCACAGCGACATGTTCATGAGGGATCAATGAAGAATCGAATAAAACACTCGATATACCTTGCGCCAGCGGTTTTCCTGCTTCTGCTTTGGATTGCAGCGGCTCCCAGCTTGGTGGCGCAGCAACGCCCTTGGATCGTCGTGGCCTATGCCGCTGTAAGTGCGCTAGTAGCAACGTGGTGTATCACGTTGTTTGCACATGCTCTCCAGCGCGACAAGACATGAAACAACGTGGATTTACTCTCGTCGAGCTGGCGATAGTAATTACCATCATCGGTCTTCTCTTGGTCGGGGTGATTAAAGGCCAGTTCCTTATCGGAGGGGCTAAAGCCAAGGACGTCATCGCGATCATTGGTGACATTCGAACGGCGACCGCCTACTTCAAGCAACGCTACAAATACCTTCCCGGCGATTGGCCCTATACGGCCAACGAAATCCAGGGAATTACGTCAGGAACGAGTGTTGGAACCAATGGTGACGGCATCCTAGACGGTTCTATCGATGCAAGCGGTGCGGCACAAGCCGGCTCAGAGGTGGCGGAGTTGCCTTTGCAACTCTATCAGGCCGGCTTTTTGAGCAAGATAAATGGCAGCGATGCACAGCGCAGGATTGGAACCAGTTTTGGTCCGGTTCAGGTCGTCTCAAGGGCTACTGCGGTTGGACTGGTCGCAGGCTTTGTAAATGCGCCGCCTTCGCAAAATGCGATCGTTTTCTTCAATCTACCCTGCGACGTGGTTTCTGAGATTGATGCAGGCGTCGACGACGGAAGTCTGACAACCGGGCGCGCTATTGGCACTGCGTGTGCAAATGGCACAGTCAGTTGGTATGCGATAGTGCTTTAGTCGTTTTCGCGACGGCTATGGAGCCCCCCCTGTCGCGAGCAACTAGGGCAAAAAGAGCGCAGGCTTGCCCGGCACAAGACGTTCCGCCAGAGCCAGACACCTTCGGTTGGCGGCACGATGCCAAGACGCTCAAGTTAGAGCAAAAAATGAGCGCCGCTACGCCCAGCAAAGATGGGCTCCGGGAAGCATTCAGCCAAAACGGCGATGATTCCTGTTCCCCCCAAGCAACTCCATCACGCCGAGCGAACTACCCCCGAGAATTTGAGATCCTCGATATTGATGTGGTCGGTAATCCAGTGTTCGATTGTTTCGACCACCTCTCTGGCGATGTCCGCCCCTTCCTGCTCAACGCGTCCCCACTGCCGCCGGACTTCAGCAACGAGTGATTTGTGTTGCTCGACGTGTGCATCCAAATCGGGGTAGTCCCACTGGCGCAGAAGACCCTCTTCAAATGCAAAGTGATCCTCGGTATAGCCAATCAGGGCTTGGATTGCGGTGAAGCCCGCAGAGAAAGCGTAATGACCGCCGACAAATTCCTTCACCCCAGCTAAGCAGATCAGGAGCTCTGCATGCTGCCGGTCAATTTCGGCGTGGCCAGTTTTGAGGATGGAGATTGTCATGGGCGCAAAACCAGTTCGCGTAGATCTTTTCCTGGTTTGAAGTGTGGCGTCCATTTCGCTGGTACTGCGACCCGCTCTCCGGTCATCGGATTGCGCCCCAGGCGTGGCGGCCGATAGTTGAGCGCAAAGCTACCGAAGCCGCGGACCTCGACCCGGCCCCCCTTCGCCAGCTGCTGGCCAATAGCGCTCAGTATCTCGCCTACAGCCACATCGATATCTCCCCGGTTCAACTGTGGGAATCGTTGGTGCAGGCGTTGTGATAGTTCAGATCTGACAATCATGGCGGGGCATTGTAGCCACAGGTTCGCCGGGCACCTTGAGATAGCGCAAATTCGCTGCTCGTACTGAGGAGGGACTGTCGCAATTGTCGGGTAGGCACAGCTTTATCCACAGCTTCTGGGGGTACTTCATTCCAACAGATCTGACGTGTTTCAGGGCGCTCCGATAGCTCGGTCGCGTTACCCAGCTGTTGGCAGGTAACGTTCGTGATAATCACTTTTCCGTCCCGAAAGCAGCGGCGGGTTTCTTGACCTTGGGCCTGAAATACAACTAGCAAGATGAGTCCGTCGATTAGTAACTACACTCGAATCATTGCAGATTTTCCTATTTGTTGGTCCCGTACAGCACATGACCTCAATCACTTTAACGCACAAGAAAATCAAAATTTCATGTGCAATCACATCAGATTTAGATAGCTTTACATCAAAAATTATTGAGCAACTGATCGATTTTTTATTTACTATCTCGCTGTCTTTCTTTATCTAGGAGATAAAAGTGGCCAAATCTTACAAGGATTACCAGAAGGAAATTGCTGAACTTCAGAAAAAGGCTGACGAAGCTAGACGCGCTGAATTGGCAGGTGCCATTGCTCAAATAAAATCCCTGATGCAGCAATACAACCTCACCCTAAAAGATCTCAAACTCAAGGATGGCAAAGTATTAAGAGCCCCCGGGAAAACAGTCGCAGCCAAATACCGTGACCCCGTTTCTGGTGAAACTTGGACCGGTCGAGGCCGTAGTCCCGCATGGGCAGCCAATGCGAAAGCAGAGAACAAACTCGACTCGTTGTTGATTGCCACCTCAGCAAAGCCCGCTGCAGCTAAAGCGCCGAGCAAACCAGCCCAGAAGAAAGCGGCCGAAAAAAAACCAACGGCTAAATCGGGCGCAAAACTTGCCACTAAAAAAACAGCACTAAAGAAAGCGACTGCGAAGCCTGCAGAACAAGTAGCTACAAACACGGACCAAGCAGAAGCATCTGGGTCTTAATGGGAGTCACGATCAAAACAAAAGCGGGCAATGCCCGCTTTTTTAATATCCAGTCGACGTCCCGACTTCCCCCGGAATTGAGTAGCGCCTGAAGAAGTGGAAAGCCGAGAACACCCAACTCAAGATACTCTTGGCCGAATCGCTCCTGGAGAATGAGTTCGCGAAAGAGGCCCTGAGAAAAAAGTGGGGAGCGCACCATCACGGCGTGATCTGGTGCGCTACCTGATCGACCAGGGGCTCAGTGAGCGCAGGTCTCTTCATTTCATGCCTTCCAAAAGTAACTCAATTTTAAGTCTCTCTTGGCAGACTGATTTTTGGGGGAAACTTACATTGTGGTGATCCTGAAAGCGCATTAGAAAGCTCGATAGACCGTGCCTGCAAGTCTTCACCCAATATCTTGATCGTCAGGGGACCCAACTTTGCCGTAAAGCCCACCGCGCTAATCGCCATAACAGGGCGACCGGTGCCATCAAAGATGGCCGCGGCCACCGATGTTACGCCACGCACGAAACGATCAGTATCAATGGCGTAGCCGTGCTTGCGTGTTTCCTCAACTTCGCTGAGGTATTCTTCAAAGCTTGGAGGATCTTCCCACCGAACTGTGTTGAGGCGAGCACGTAATTCTGCTGGACTGAGATTGGAGTGGGCTGCCATACAACGACCGAACGCTGCGGCATACATTGGCAAGCGCTGTCCAATACTCATGTGGACCCGCACCGCCGATTCATTATCCACTCGATCAACGAGAATTACGCGTTCCCTGGGCACCCGATGCCAAAGAGTGGCAGTAACCCCGTGAGCAATGGCGATCTCTTCTAAATGCGGCCTCAACATGCGCGTATAAGAGGTTTGCTCAAGCGCACCCCGCGCTAGTTCGACAACACCCAATCCAATGGAATATGCCTTGGTTGCATCATCGAACAGTACCAAGCGCTCATGTACGAGCGTCTTCAATAAATTGAAGCAGGTGCTTGAATGCAGATCTAGATCGCGCGCAATTCGCGTTACACCAAGCGGTGCGTTTGTTCTAGCCAAATAACGCAATATTGCGAGCCCGCCGACCAAGGCACCAACGAGTTTTTCAGGATTTGCACTAGCCATTTTCCGACTATCAGAGGAACAGAGTTCTGATTTTAACCGAATGGCCCTTTTTATAAATTCAGGGGGCCACTCCCTAGGCAAATATCTCACTGCTCCATATAGTGATCAGAAACTGATATCACGCAAAGTCAGTATTTTGTCATAGCTGCCTGAGTCCGCAATGAGGCTGCAAAAATACCCCGTTCATCGGTTCAGATCCAGCAATAAGAACGTGATCAGGGCATCGTGGACACAGGAATCCCCAGATAATAACCTTGAGCATAATCAACACCCATTGCATGCAAGTCCGTCAAGATTTCTTCCGACTCGACGAATTCCGCAATTGTCAAAATACCGAGCTCCTTGCAGAGTCGAGTTAAGTTGCGCACCAGCGTGCTATCAATCTTGGATTTGACAATGTTCTTCACAAAAGCACCATCGATCTTGACATAATCGAAAGACAATTCCCGCAGATAGTGGAAAGAGTTGTAGCCGCTACCGAAGTCATCTAGCGCAAACAGGAATCCTTTTCTCCTCAAGTCGCCAAGAAATTTCCTCATGTGTACCATGTCACTGATCGCATCGCGTTCTAGGATTTCAAAGACGATAATATTCGGCGGAATTTCCAGTTCAGCGCAAAGTTGCTCCGCATAGCCGAGAATGCCTCTCCCCTGAATTTCCTGGGCGGAGAGATTGATAAATAGGCGAAATGGTGGCTTCTTTTCGTCCAACTGCACACGCGCAGCAACTAATGCCTGCTCGATGATGGCGCGATCCAGTTCCCGACCGAGTCCATATTTCTCAATAGTCTCTATAAACGCCCCGGCAGTGAGCACTTTTCCATTATTTTCCTTAATCCGGGCTAGGGTCTCATATGCAAACGGCTCGCCTGTTTTGCAATCAAAAATCGTCTGATAGTAGGGAATCACGCGCCCTTCCCGCAGAGATGCGCGCAGAGTTTCAGCGTAGTCACGATTCAATCTGCTGACATGAAGACGATCTTTTATCGACTCCAGCGTCCCGATCGAGTCCTTCCCTAGCTCCTTGGCCCGATAGAGGCCAAGATCGACTCCTGCCATCAGATCAGAAATGGATTTAGCATCTACAGGATAGGCCACCACTCCAATCGAGGTTGTAATGTGAAAACACCTGCCGTCCCCACTCTCGAAGGTCATTTGCCGCAATCCAGTTCGCAGCTTTTCGGCAACGATCATTGCGCCGTCGATACCAGTCTCAACCAAAATAATCGCAAACTCATCCCCGCCGATACGGGTTGCCAAATCGCCTTTTCGCATGACTGAGTGCATGGTCTCTGCCACTAGCCGCAATACGCTATCGCCACACGGATGACCATAGGTGTCATTGACGTCCTTAAAATCATCCAGATCCAACATGAGTATAGAAAACTCATGCTGATGCCGCTCCGAACGGCCTATTTCGTAATCAAGAATGTCATTGAAGTAACGCCGGTTATGTAGACCGGTTAGTGGATCATGCGTCGAATAATATTCAAGTTCGGACAGGGTTCGGCTGAGGGCCTTACTGGAACCCACCACCATCACCATCACAGCCAGAATCGAATGAATCACGCTGCTTTCCTGAACAGTCAGTCCATCGGTTGACGCATAGGCAATGCCGAGAAGACCAGGCTGATTGGAAGTATCAAGATCAGGAACGGGGACCGAGATCATTTGGATATTCTCGATACAAACATGCGCCCTGCTCTTTTTATCGATAACCTGAAACTCTTCAATATCCAGTGGCACGTCTGATGGCAGGCTAAGGTAGCCGATCATGTCCTTCGCCAGATTATCCCGTGCGCGCCTCTTTACCTCTTCCGGATAATCACTCATGTAATAGATGTAGAGTGACAGGACGTTCTCTTCGGCAAAGGCAATAAAGAAAACATCAAAGGGGAAGACCGCATGAAATCCTAGCAATACCTCTTGGACAAAGGTTTTCCACTGGGTCACTTTTTCGCGGGAGAGGACGATGGTTTCGAGAACCCGGCTTTGCCGCTCCAGAAGGTCTTTCTCGATCAAGGTGCCAGCCAGATTCCTGGTCATCCGGTTGAACTCCAGCATGACCTGCTGCAGATCATTCGCATTGCGCAACCACTGTCGCCGCCGCTCACCGATCAAGAGATCAAGCGTCTTGTCAATCCGAGCACAACGGGCGACTGCCTGCCCAAGAATGGTCGTAATCTCATCTCGCTCGACTTGGTCTAGCTTTACGGAGGAGACTCGCGCAATGGTCTCTTTGAGCCCAGCAAGAAGTTCGGCATGGGTTCTTTGAGTTAATTCGGTAACACTTGCTGCGAAACGCCTAGTTCTGGTCTGATTCTCGAATAAGGCGGTAAACCGCTCGAGGATTTTTTGGCGCATTTCCGCCTGGCGTTCGGGATGAAGTTGCGGGATGCTCGTCACCCTCAAACCCTCTGCTGAAATCGACCTGCCCCTACCATCAGATCAACGCCGCACTCCAGTTTTCTAAACCATTCGAGGAATGCAGGAACAGCGGCGCCACGATAAACAGGACCGTGCTGAGGGGCAATAAAGTCGATATCCAACTGAGAAACTGCTTCAACCCAGAAACGAGCCGCCCGGTTAGAGCACATGTAACGACGGTGAAACCCTTCAATAAAAGGCAAATGGGCCGTCAAGTCGTCCACATAGGGATAGTCTTCGCCATCCGGCATCATGGCAGCACCGATATCCCCAGTGAACAAGACCTTAGCAATAGGATCATAGACATTGATCTGCCCTTCCGAATGCAGAAAATGGGCAGGTACGAATTTCAGGCCGAACCCCGGCGCCAACTGACAGTTCATCCCTTCATCCGGAACACCAACAAAACGTTGCATCGACGAGACCCCGTAATGAGGAAGAAAGCGCATCCAGATATTCGACACGTAAATAGGCGCAGCAGTGATTTCGAGCCAGGTCGCGATCCCACCGACGATATCCGGATCTTGGTGCGAGAGCACGATCGCTTTCAGTTTGTCTGGACTAAGATAGTTCAGCAGTTCTGAGAGTACCTGTGGCATGACACCGAAGCCGCCAGGGTCGAGCAAAACACCAATGTCCTCGTGAACGATCAGATACTGGTTTGACCGAACACCCTCTTCTTCTCCGTGCTCACTTTCGTTTAGGAGAATAAATTTGTGCTGCTCAGAATTGAATATTGATATATTTCTCATAGGGTTCTCCCGTGATACCTCAGCTTCTATACTTATTGGTGCGCAGTTCGACAAATGCATCGTTGGCTCACATCACGACGACTTTGAGGTCAATCATGGAAACAAAGTAGCCGCCATTTTTATAATCAACTCCGCTCTGCGTAACGGTCGGATTGAACCTAATGGAATTCACCTTGGGTATTCCAAAAGGACTTTGTCGGTGGCTAGGTCCAAGGTCGTTTGTTGACCAGAATTTCACTGACGGCCATCTCTGGCTCGATTTTTTTTGTTCGCCATATCGCCCGAACGAATCTCATCCCCATGGAGACCGAAAGCTGGCGAGAACTACTTATGCTGTAAGGTTTCCACCATCATGCCAAGCATCTTGACACGCTCCTGAATGAGCCGAACCAATAGATCATAACTGCCCTGTCCAACAGAGCAGGAGTACCGCGTTTTGTCAATTTCACTCTGTAAGCGATAGCCTTCCTCTGGGTCTGAAAAAAACCGGATTGAGCGGTGAATTAATTGCTCACGAAGCTCAGCGAATTCAGCCGGTGATTCATTGAATAGCTTTATCAGCTGATCGACATCAAGGGTCTCAAACTTTTGCATGCTGTAGTCCACATAGATAATTATCGATCGCCCACGCGCCATATTCATCCAAGGGAAAGCTCTCTGGATCAAGCATCCAGGTAGCTGCCAGCCCATACACCAACCCCATCAGGCTGACTGCGGCTCGTCTTGAACAGAGAGACTCAGGTAGCAGGCCCTGCCGGCAGCAGTCACGGATGGCATCCTCATGAATCGAAATAAAGAGATTCCCTCGTCCTAGATGGGTATCTCGCACTCTCGCCATATCCCCGACGTATTCGCACTGGTGCCACGCTATCTTCAAAACGCGTTGGCATTGCGAATTGTTGGCAATCTGGCTCAGTACCTGCAGCGCCCGAATTCTGAGCCCATCTAAAGCATTGGCAGGCTGCCGCGCTTCGACCTCTGCAACCCCTGAGTCCAGGATGTCGCAAACCCTCCTGATAACCGCGTCAAGGAGATCGGTTTTATTTTTGAAATACCAATAGACAGCCCCTCGAGAAACACCAGCTGACGAGGCTATTTCTTCCAATGACGCCTTGCTGACACCATCCCGCTCAAACACCTCCTCTGCGGCATCGAGAATTGCACTACGAGTCTCGAGAGCTTCTGCTTTTGTCTTTTTTGCCACGTTCCAACCAATCCGCTCATCAATTAGGATGAAGTTGCCCATTTCCTACGAGAAACGGCATTACATTTCTTGATAAATTGGACCCTCACCACCTTGTGGCGTGACCCAATCAATGTTTTGAGATGGATCTTTAATGTCACAGGTCTTGCAATGAATGCAGTTCTGGCTATTGATCTGTAATCGCGGCGACTCGGCATTTATATCGCGAACAAATTCATATACCCCTGCCGGACAGTAGCGCTGCTCGGGGGCATCGTATTTGGTGAGGTTAATTTGGATTGGAATGCCTGAATCCTTCAAACTCAAATGGCACGGCTGTTCTTCCTCATGGTTGGTATTGGAAAGAAAAACAGAAGACAACCGGTCAAACGTAAGTATCCCATCAGGTTTTGGATAGTCGATAGGAAGGCTATCTACAGCCAACTTCATCTTGCTATGGTCAGCAGTATTTCGAAGCGTCCACGGGGCTTTGCCACGAAGGAGAAACTGATCGATCCCGACCATCATGGCACCCAGATAGGTACCCTTACTCATATACGGTTTGAAGTTGCGTGCCTTGTTAAGCTCGTCATAAAGCCAACTACTGCGGAATTTTTCCGGGTAAGCCTCCAGAACATCCTGCGAACGCCCTTCCGACAAAGCATCGAAAACAGCCTCTGCCGCGAGCATTCCACTCTTAATTGCGGCATGAGAACCCTTAATACGCGATGCGTTCAGAAAGCCAGCATCGTCGCCGATCAACGCACCACCGGGAAAGACCAACTTCGGCAGGGATTGGAGGCCACCAGCGGCAATTGCGCGAGCGCCGTAAGCGATCCTCTTACCACCTAGCAAAAATTTCTGAATGACCGGATGGGTCTTAAAACGTTGAAACTCTTCGTAAGGGGAGAGATACGGATTGCTGTACCCCAATCCGATCACAAAGCCCACCGCAACCTTGTTGTCACCTAAGTGATAGAGAAAACCGCCACCGTAGGTGTCGGATTCAAGAGGCCAACCAGCGCTGTGTACGACAAGACCAGACTTGAATTGCTTGGGAGATATCTCCCAGAGCTCCTTAATGCCTAAGCCATAAGTCTGAGGATCGACACCACGCCTTAGTTCATACTTGGACTCAAGCCTTTTCCCGATATGACCACGACACCCCTCGGCAAAGAGAACATATTTCCCACACAGTTCCATACCGGGTTGATAGGCAGAGGTGTGCTCCCCTTGCCGCCCAACACCAACATCACCGGTAACAACGCCTCGAACGGCACCTTGTTCGTCATACAGCACATCGGCACCAGCAAATCCAGGATAGATTTCCACGCCCAAGATCTCGGCCTGTTCAGCTAGCCATTTGGCAACCTGACCCAAGCTGACGACGTAGTTACCGTGGTTCTGAAAACACTCCGGCAGAAGGAAATTGGGCACCTTAAAGCTGCTGTTCTGACTCAAAAAATAGAAACGATCTTCGCTGACTTCCGCTGTCAGCGGCGCCCCCTTCTCCTGCCAATCGGGTA
>Ga0316604_10003712_pt1 | contig 10572 bp, 10 predicted proteins | sample OWC_soil_day20_C_FD_207650 | JGI IMG/M metagenome (GOLD analysis project Ga0316604, IMG submission 207650) | Wetland soil microbial communities from Old Woman Creek delta, Ohio, United States - OWC_soil_day20_CT | ecosystem: Environmental > Terrestrial > Soil > Wetlands | place: USA: Ohio... | reverse complement strand
GAAAGTACACCCGGTTAAAATGGATCATCCCAGCCTGTGTGATTGGAATTTGCTCGATTTTCGCCAGTCTGCCGATAGATGGGCTGCCTGAAAAGGTAATGAAAGCGCTGGAAGAATTTGCCAAACGTAATCCGCAGGAGAAAGTCTATCTGCATGTAGATAGAGATTATTATGCTACCGGAGAAACCATCTGGTTCAAAGCATATGTGATGTTGCAGAACCAGCCTTCCCTGACCGCGACCAACCTGTACGTGGAATTACTGGATAAGAAAGGAAGTATCGCAATGAAAAAACTGCTGCCTGTGGGTGGCGCTGGTGCATCCGGCAATTTTGTGCTACCGGACACCCTTCCTGCAGGTAACTACCAGCTCCGTGCCTACACCGCCTGGATGCTCAACTATGACACAGATTACCTGTTTTATAAAAATATTGCCATCTACGATAGCCGCAAACGTAATGCTTTGCAGAAACTGGATACTAGTACCGCGATCGTAAGCAACGACTTCTCTGTACAGTTCTTCCCCGAAGGTGGTAGCCTGATGAACGGTGTAAGCAGCACCGTAGCATTCAAAGCCCTCAAGGCAGATGGCTATCCTGCAGAGGTGGATGGTAAGATCGTAGATAGTAAAGGTAAAGTAGTGGCACAGATCAAATCAGAACACGATGGCATGGGTAGTTTTGACCTGGAACCTGCCAAGGGACTAACTTACAAAGCACAGATGCAGAGTGCGGACGGCAGCAGCAAGGAATTTACCCTGCCAGCGGCCAGTGGCAAAGGCGCCATGCTGAAAGTGTTCAACCGGGGGGCGCGCATTTTTTACCAGACCACCCTCGCCAATACCCTGGATACTGCGTACGATGAACTCATGGTCTTTGCACAAATGCAGCACCAGATGGTATACCGGGCCATGCTGAAAGTATCTGAAGGCCGTATCAGCGGTTTTATCCCTACCAACCAGCTGCCTAGTGGCATCCTGCAGATCACCCTCTTCAACAGTCAGGGGGTACCATTGTCTGAAAGACTGGTATTTGTTCGCAAGAACGATCAGCTGGACCTAAGTCTGCAAAATGCAAACATCGGAAGGGAAGAAAGAGAAAAGAGCACCATTGAGCTGCTGGTACCTGAGAGAATGGCCACCAGCCTCTCCGTTTCTATCACAGATGCCGATAAGGTTCACCCGGCAATTGACGAGAACAACATCGTCTCCAACATTCTGCTTACATCTGACCTGAAAGGATATATTTATAATCCTTCCTGGTATTTCAAAGATACTTCCGCCACTACCCTGCATGCACTGGACCTGGTGATGCTGACACATGGATGGAGAAGGTTCGTATGGAACAAGATCCTGAACGATACCATGCCGAATATCCGCTATCCTTATGAGCAGGGTATCCGTCTGAAAGGTAGTGCGTATGCCAATAATGGTAGCATTGTAATGGCAAATGGAAAGGTAGATTTCATTATCAAGAACCCGCTGGATAGCACCACCTCTTTTGCATCTGCACCTACAGATAATAAAGGAGACTTTGTGCTGGATGGTTTACAGTTCATGGATACAGTGAACATCTTCTACCAGGGTAATGATAAAATGAAACGATATAGCAATGTGATTGTGAAATTCAATAACCACTTCTTTGACAACAGTGTACCGGTGAAGACCCCGTATGCAACGAAGAACCCAGTGGTAATGGATGCCAATATGCTGAGCGCTTACCTGAATACGGCGTATGAGAATGGTCGTATCGCCAAGTCAATCGCCAGCCGTTCTATATTGCTGAAAGAATTTAATGTAACAGAGCGTAAGGTAACACAGGTACAGACCACAGAGAGTCGCTATGTATCAGGTATGTTCACGTCTGACAATGGATATAGCTTTGACCTGACAAAAGAAACGCCGACTGCGCTGAACGTATTCCAATATTTACAGTCAAGAGTAGCAGGATTGCAGATCACAGGGGATTATAACAATCCAAGTATGACGTGGAGAGGTGGTACGCCTACCCTTTACCTGAATGAAATGCCGACAGATAAGAGTATGCTGGCCACGATCAATATCAATGATATTGCGCTGGTAAAAGTATTCAGACCTCCGTTTATGGGCGGTGTCGGTGGCGGCTCTAATGGTGCGATTGCGATTTACACCAAAAAAGGTGGTGATAATCAGGGTGCAGATGGTGTGAAAGGATTTGAGCTGTACAGAAAAGCAGGTTATAGCATTGTGAAAGAGTTCTATGCTCCTGATTACAGCCAGCGTAAGGAAATTTACAGTCTGCCTGATAAACGACTCACACTGTACTGGAATCCAAATGTAGCGATAGATTCTATTACGCATACGGCGACATTGACTTTCTACAATAATGATATTCCTTCTTCACATTTTAGAGTAGTGGTAGAAGGGATTGGAGAAGATGGAAGAGTGGGAAGAGTTGAACAGACTTACTAAGGTTTGATATCTTTTTAAATAGTAAAAACCCTTTGCATTGCGCAGAGGGTTTTTCTTTTAAATTAGGATATGAAATACAATTTACTGGGCCATACCGGCCTTAAGGTATCAGAGCTTTGTTTAGGTACTATGACCTTTGGTGGCAAGGACAAAGGCATATGGACGACTATCGGGCAAGTGGAGCAGGATGGGGTGAATGAGTTGATAAAAAGCGCGGTAGATGCGGGAATCAACTTTATTGATACCGCAAATGTATATTCAGAAGGGCTGTCTGAAGAGCTGACAGGAAAGGCGATCAGGCAGCTGGGGTTGGATAGGGATGAATTGGTGATAGCAACGAAAGTGAGAGGGAGAATGGGGCCTGGACCGAATCAGGTAGGGTTGACGAGGAAGCATATTTTACAGCAGGTGGATCAGAGTTTGCAAAGGTTGCAGATGGATTATATAGACCTTTACCAGATACATGGCTTTGATCCGGTGACGCCATTAGAAGAGACGCTGAGTGCACTGGATACGCTGGTGAAGAGTGGTAAGGTGCGCTATATCGGTGCGAGTAACCTGGCAGCGTGGCAATTGATGAAAGCGTTATCTTATTCCCAATATAAAGAGGTAGCTCGTTTTGTTTCTTTACAGGCGTATTATACCATTGCGGGAAGGGATCTGGAAAGGGAGATCGTGCCTTTGTTATTAGATCAGCAGGTAGGATTGATGGTGTGGAGTCCGCTGGCGGGAGGGTTATTGAGTGGGAAGTATAAGCGGGATCAGCAGGGGCCGGAGGGGTCGAGGAGAGTGGCATTTGATTTTCCACCGGTGAATAAGGAGAAGGCGTTTGATATATTGGATGTGATGCAGGAGATAGCGGATAGTAAGCAGGTTTCTGTGGCGAGATTGGCATTGGCGTGGTTGCTGCATCAGAAGGTAGTAACGACGGTGATAATCGGGGCGAAGCGTCCGGATCAGTTGGCCGATAATATAGCAGCGGTGGATGTGGTGCTGAGTGAGGAAGAGTTGAAGCAATTGGATGAGGTGAGTAAGTTGGCGGCGGAGTATCCGGGGTGGATGTTGGAGCGACAGGGAGCGAATAGATAAAGGACCAAATAGATAAGTGAGCGAATAGATAATAAGGAATGATCGGATTAATCCGCAATACGATCATTCTTTCCAGCCCCGAACAAATGTCGGCTTCGTTGACATTTGTTCGGGGCATTGTTATTGTACTCCTTTCTTAAAAATATTACCACCATGATGAATGAACAACAATACCAGGAATGCATCAATGCATGTATGGAATGTGCCAACACATGTGATTATTGCGCTTCATCCTGTTTGAATGAGGCGAATGTAATAAATTTGCGCCGCTGTATCCGCTTAGATTTAGAGTGTGCAGCTATATGCCGAATGGCGGCAGAGGTGATGAGTTTGAATGGACAGTTTAGTGAGCAGGTTTGTAATTTATGTGCGGAGGTATGTCATGCTTGTGCGGACGAGTGCCAGCGACATGCGGATATGGGTATGGAGCATTGCAGGGAGTGTGCGGAAGCGTGTAGGAAGTGTGCTGCTGCGTGTGAAGAGATGGCCCACCATGCAGTTAGACAGGTAAGATAGCTTTAAATATTTTTTTGTTTTACCATCGCCCAATAACGCCCATGATGGCTGATTGACACAGGTTGATTATCTATCATGGGCATACCATTCTCATCTTTATAGTATTTAATCGTGGGATCTTTACACACCTCTAATTGTGGAAATAATTCAGGATTTGCGACAGCAATGGTGTGGATGAATTCGTCAGTAATTTCACTTTTAATAAAAAACTTCTCCCCTTCATACTTAAATATATTTTCAGAGAACCAGGTAATAGACAATGGCGCATAGCGGCGTTGTAAAGTAGCCCTGTTTATAATTTTGTACACTGATTCTTTAGCGCTCCATAACCACCAGACTGTTTTGTCATCTTTGATTAAAGATTGCTCTTCCGGGGTAAAAATTTTGGAGAGGTAATTGGGTCTTCGCCAATTACTCTCCACAGCGGCAGTGCGCAGGTCTATAATATCATTACCGATTAAGGGGATCTTGATATTATTTATGATCAGGTTATCCGTGATACCTGTGCTGATTATGCCAGGTTTGATATCACTTACAATCAGGTTATCTGTGACACCCGACCCCATCATACAAGGTTTAGTATCACCAACAATCCTGTTATCCGTGACACCAGACCCCATCATGCCAGCTTCGTTTCTATGATTTCTATGGCGGATTTTACATTCACCATTTTCTCCATAGATTCATTATCAATCACAATATTATACTTCTCCTCCACATCCAATATCACATCCACCAGATTGGCAGAATTAATTTTCAGATCATTAATAAAATCTGTATTCTCATTAATATTCGCCAGTGCTTCTTCGTCTTTTGCATAAGGCTTTACAATAGCTTTCAGCTCGGCAATTAAGGTTTCTTTATCCATTGATATATTTTTTCAAGATTACACAGGCATTGACATCTCCAAATCCAAAACTTGCCTTGGCGATGATATTTAAATTTACATTTATTAACTCACGGGGAACGCAGGCTTCATCAATAATAGCACTGATTTCAGGATGCAGGTCTTCACAATTGATATTCGGGAAAAGGAAGCCTTCTTTCAGTTGCAACACAGCAGCGACCAGTTCTATACTCCCGGCCCCACTCAGACAATGTCCTATCATTCCTTTCAGGGCATTGATATAAGGGAACTCTTTTCCTGCACGACCCAGCGCCTTACTCCAATTTTCAATTTCCAGCGAGTCCTTGCTGGTAGCGGTCAGGTGACCATTAATAGCGTCTATATCACTACCTGTAATACCTGCCTGGGCCATGGCCTGGGTAATGCAACGTTGCACGGCTACGCTGTTAGGAGCTGTCATAGTGCCATCGCCTCTTTGTCCGCCGGAATTGACATGACCACCTAATATTTCTGCATAGATGGCAGCCCCTCTTTCCAGAGCGCTATCCAGAGATTCTAATAATAACGCTCCGGCCCCACTGCCTGGTACAAACCCGCTGGCAGAAGCGCTCATGGGTCGTGAACCCTGGGTAGGAGTATCGTTATGTTTATAGGTACATACTTTCAGTGCATCAAATCCACCCCAGATATAAGGTCCGGCATCGCTGGTACTACCTGCGATCATTCTTTTTGCCTGCCCGTTTTTGATACGTTCAAATGCCATGAGCACAGATTCAGCACCGGTGGTACAGGCAGAGGAATTTGTCGTGACCTGGTTGCCGAGGCCCAGTTTACCTCCCAGCCAGGCGCTGATGCCACTGGCCATGGTTTGTAGTACAACGGTGCTGCCGAGTCTTCTTACCTGTAAGGAATCTACTTTATAGATGGCTTCTCTTAGTTTATCCAGGCCGGAGGAGCCGGCGCCAAAGATGATGCCGCTGTCCCAATCAGGGTCGGGACCTTCGGTTGGTTGGAGGCCTGCATCTCTCCATGCATCGATGCCAGCTATCAGCCCATATAAGATACCGTTGCTATTAAAATTCCGGAGCTCAAGCGGATCAAGGTATTGTAATTGCAATTCATCAGATACTTCCGGCTTACCGGCTATCTGACAGGAAAATTGTAATTCAGCCAGTTGAGGATCATGGCGGATGCCAGAGGTGCCGGTTCTAAGGGCTTCTGTAAAAGCTGGTATGCCTACTCCGTTTGGAGCGGCTACGCCTAAACCCGTGATGACAACTCTATTGCTCATAATTTGTTTTATTGCTGTTATTCAGCGAATGGCTTTGCAATCAACATCCCGGAAATAACCCCTGCACACACTTCCCTCCCTGCCTCATTCCGCATACTCACCTTACACTTCAATTTCCCAAACCGGAAATACTGCTTCTCAGAAGTCACCGTTACCTTCTCTCCCGGAAACACTGGATGCATAAACTCTATTTCTGTAGCCGTCAACCCAAACGCCATACCGGAGCCTTCAGGAACACCACCTTTGATATAAATACCAAGGCATACCAGGCCAATCTGTGCCATCGTCTCGGTAAGTACAACCCCTGGGGTAACCGGAAATCCTTTAAAGTGTCCTTTATAAAAATCCATGTCTGCATGGTACGTAAAATGCCCAACCACCTTATCACAATCAATATAATCCAACCCATCCACAAATAGGAATGGCGGAGAATAAGGCAGGAAATGAAGTATCTCGTGTGTAGTCATGATCTAACATATATGTGCGCCTCCGTCCACTGGAATGATAGCGCCATTGATCCAGGCAGCTTCATCTTTACATAAAAGGTAAACAACATTAGCTACATCTTCGGGGGTCGTGAGCCGCTGGAAAGGACTGCGGGCTTCGCTCCAGGCGATCAATTGATCGCTACCGGGTATAAGTTGCAGGGAACGGGTATTAGTAGTACCTGCCTGGATACAATTTGCACGAATGCCAAGGGGCGCGAATTCCAGGGCAATATTCCGGCTGATGGCTTCCAGTGCCGCTTTGGCGGCAGATACGGCAGCGTAATGCTTCCATGCACGGTGACTACCTTCGCTGGTGAAGGATAGTACACGGGCGTCAGTAGCAAACAGGTTCCTGAGAGACACATCTTTTACCCAATCATAGAGGCTGTAGGCCATACTATCGAGGGTAATGCGAAAATCATCTGTACTGAGGGTCGCTCCGCTGGCAGGAGGCATGGCTTTGATCTTATCACTGTCAATGCTGGACGCAATGCCATTATCAAGGCCCCTAACGTTGAGACGATCACTGCTACTCACACCTGCCGTCACCATCGCCTTCAGCGTCCCTCTCGCAATGCTATGCACCAAACATCTTACTTTCCCCTCTTCTCCCATACTACTCTCCAAACGCTCCAATATCTGCATACGCTTATCTGCGCGGGTCACATCTGCATTAAAAGTAATCACCTGCACCCCCATCTCTCTTATCCCTTCAAACCCGGCATTCACCTTTTCCATCTCTACCCCGGGATCACGATGAATAATACACAGATTCATACCATGAGCAGCAAGTTTTTGAGCAGCTGCAAGGCCAAGGCCCGAACTACCACCAAGAATGATCGCCCAATAATGATGATCGCTGAATTCGTTTGCCATTATACTAGTACTGAAATACTTCCTTTATTGCTAAAATAATGATTTTAAACAATAGCCTTACCATTGCAACAAAATCCGCTGCGCCGAGAACCCCGGTCCAAAACTCAACATCAACCCTTTCTCCCCTTCCGGCACCTTCCTGTCCATAAACCTTTCCAACACATACAACACCGTCGCACTCGACATATTCCCATACGCCCTTAACACCTCCTTCGTATCATCTATATTCTTCCCCAGATCCTTAAACAACTCCTCCACCGTCTGTATAATCTTCTTTCCCCCGGGATGAAATATAAAATGCTGGATCTCATCTATCGTAAACCCATTCCTTGCCAAAAAAGGATGTATGATCTCAGGAAAATGCGCCGCTATCTGATTGGGTACTTCTACATCCAACACCATTTGCAAACCCGTATTCGTCAAACGAAATCCCATCAGGTGTTCTGCCTCATAAAAATGATACATCTCCTCCCCTAATATCTCCGGCCCCTCATCATCAGGATGAGAAGACAATATCACACAAGCCGCCCCATCTCCAAAGATCGCCGCACTCACAATATTCGGCATGGAAAAATCTTCCAGCTGAAAAGTAGCCGTAGGCGACTCTACCGCAATAACCGCCGCACGCTTACCTGGATTTGCCTGCAAAAATTTCTTGGCGTAAATCATTCCGGAGATCCCTGCCGCACAGCCCATTTCCGTTACGGGAAGTCGCACAATATCCTGTTTTAATTGCAACGCATTAATCAGGTAAGCATCCAGCGAAGGAATCATGATACCCGTACAACTCACTGTAATAATGTAATCCAATGACTGAGGCGATAAACCCGCCTTAGCCAGCGCCCCTTCCAGACATTCCTTTCCCAGTTTGATCACTTCTCTGACATACAGATCATTCTTCTCCTCAAAACTGGTTTTGCTAAACACATCTTCCGGCCCCATAATAGAATATCGCCTCTCCACCGCCGCATTCTCAAAGATCTTCTTCACCTTCCTGGTAAAGCGCTCCTCCTGCCCGGACAACCAAATATCCAGGAAAGGCATAATTTCTTCTGTAGTACGGGTATATGGTGGCAAAGCCTTTGCTACCGACTGAATTTTTACACTCATAATTTTGATATTATCCACTGGTAGCGGTAAGCCCATTTCCACCTGAGGGTATATTGAACGATATTTAACGATGTTGCCAGCGCGATCAACTCCTTTCTTTTAAAACCACGCAGTATAGAAATGCGTCCATCCTCCTTTGCCATCGGCCCTAATCCCCACACAAAACTAAACAGACAAAACAGGTAATAAGCTACTTTACTACGATGCAGGTCATTGATCACTATCCCTATCCTTGCATTGCGCTGTAACAGTTGCAATAAGTTTTTTAGTGCTGCCTCGCTAAAATGATGTAAGGTCAATGTGCACAATACAATATCATATTCACTGTAAGTAAATTCTTCAGAAAAGATATCTGTACAATGATAACTAATTTCAGGATAACCTGCGGACAATGTAATGGCATGTTCGATGGTAAAACGGTTTGCATCGATCCCCCTCAGCTGTACAGAGCGCCCTTTTTTGCGCGCCCAATCTGCCAGTATACGCAACATATCTCCATTCCCACAACCTACATCTGTTATACTAACGGTATTGCTTATAGGAATGGATTGCAGTAACTGATTTACGCCCTGAACTGTAATACGGTTACCTCCAAGTAACTGGTTGATCCCTGCTATTTCATCAAGTGTTTGTCGCAGGCTGTCTCCTTCCATCTGGAAGTCGTCCATGCTCTCAGGTGCGGATGTTCTTTGACTGGTATTGATCATTAATTTTTTATACTACACTGTTAACGGCTTTCCATGCGTTTGCCTGATGATGAATGGCAATAATGCAGGCATTGCAACCACTGTTCTCATGCTCATTCCGGAAAGCCATGGATGCGTGAATATAGATGAAAGCAAGCTACCGGCCTTCATACGTTTAGCGAACTGCTGATTCCACTGCCGCGTATATTCTTTTTCCAATATCGCCCTCGGCTGCCCCTGTAAAATTTGCTGAGCCGCCAGCTGGGCACTACTTATCGCCATCGCCATACCATTGCCACAAAGGGGATGAATTAAACCAGCGGTATCACCCGTCATCAATATATGCCGATCTACTTTTTCCTTTTCTGAAAAAGAGATCTGGCTGATCGTCAATGGCCGCTCAAAGAGCGGTTCACTATTGGAAAAGATCTCTTTTAAATAGGGATTTTCGTATAGTACTTCCCGGCGGTGGTCGTCGATATTCTTATAATTTTTGAAGGTCTCATAACTTGCGAGGTAGCAGATATTGATAATGTTATCTTCTATTTTTGATACCCCACAATAACCACCTCTGAAATTATGCAATGCCACCAGTCCGTCGGGGAAAGGACCCTGATAATGCGCTTTGACTGCCAGCCAGGGAGATTTCCGGGAAATGAAATCCCTGTTCAGCTGTTGGTCGAGGGCGGCCCGCTTGCCATAAGCGCCGATTACATGTGCGGCAAACAATGTACCGTTTGCTACCGTTTCGATTGCAAACTGTTCATTTACAAAAGAAATGTTAATGACCGTATCCTGTAGAAGGTTGACACCATTGTTCACTGCCTTTCCCATTAGAAATGCATCCAATGCGTAACGGCTGATACCGACCCCCCCGAGAGGAAGACGGGTCTCCACCTTTTTGCCGGAAACTGTGGAAATACATACCCTTTCAATCAGGGCAGGCGACAGTTCAGCAGGGTCGGCACCCAGCCATTGTAAATAAGGTAATACTTCGTTTGAGATGTACTCGCCACACACCTTGTGCCTGGGGTAGGAATGCTTCTCGATGACAGTTACATGCAACCCTGCTTTTGACAGATGAATAGCGGAGGTAAGGCCTGCCAGTCCACCACCTATGATAATGACTTCGCGAACTGGTTGCATAGTTTAGAATTCTGAAGCAAGTGTACACATTTTTTTTTACAAGCGAAAAAATCGCTTTCGGTAAATGCGATTTTGC
>Ga0316604_10003711_pt1 | contig 10574 bp, 5 predicted proteins | sample OWC_soil_day20_C_FD_207650 | JGI IMG/M metagenome (GOLD analysis project Ga0316604, IMG submission 207650) | Wetland soil microbial communities from Old Woman Creek delta, Ohio, United States - OWC_soil_day20_CT | ecosystem: Environmental > Terrestrial > Soil > Wetlands | place: USA: Ohio... | reverse complement strand
TCTGTAATGCAAAACCAAACTGTATTCCGAAAAACCCCATGCTCATGTTCCAGATCCTTGCCGCAGATAAGCGTGGCTTTGTCATGCCTTTCATGGAATTCTTTTTTTCTGAAAACGATTTCATTCCTCTTAGTGAATACCCGCTTTCATAAATGTTTTATTTGACAAGGTCCCTGTTGTTCAGTTGTACAACAGATCCCGCCTTTACTACGAATGTATCTTCATATACTTTTACGGCTACATCGCCGCCCTCTTTATTCTCCAGAACAACACGATTTTTGTTGATCTCCACTTTCAGGATATTACTCCTGAATCGAATACTGAAAGCAAATGACTGCCAGCTTTCCGGCAGGAACGGTGTAAACTGCAACTGCCCATCACGTACCCGCATACCTGCAAATCCTTCTACTACACTCATCCAGGTACCCGCCATTGATGTGATATGCAAACCATCTTCTGTATCATTGTTATAATCATCCAGGTCCAGGCGGGAAGTACGCAGGTAAAACTCATACGCCCGCTCTCCATCTCCCAGTTTCGCAGCCAGGATCGCGTGGATACAAGGTGATAATGAACTTTCATGCACCGTACGTGGTTCGTAGAAATCAAAGTTTCTCCGCAGCGTATCCATATCAAACCTGTCTTCCAGGAAATAAAATCCCTGCAATACATCTGCCTGCTTGATAAAACAACTTCTCAATATTCTATCCCAACTCCACTTCTGGTTCAATGGTCTTTGAGATGGATCCAGGTCTTTTACAAGGATCTGCTCTTTATCCAGGTAACCATCCTGCTGCAGGAAAACACCTCGCTCCGCATCTTCAGGATAGTACATATTATCTATGATATGTTGCCATTGAGCAACTTCAGTACCAGCATCAAATGAAGTCTTCCGGATAATAGCATCAGTTACCTGCGCCAGTGACTCAATCGTATATTGTAAACACCACGTCGCCATTGTACTGGTATACCAGTTATTGTTGATGTTATTCTCATACTCATTGGGCCCCGTTACGCCCAGCATCACATACTGCTTACGTGCCTCACTCCAATTCACTCTTTGTGCCCAGAAACGTGAAATACCAATCAACACTTCCAGACCGTACTCAGCTAAATACGCCACATCCCCGGTATAACGGATGTAGTTGAATATCGCAAATGCAATGGCCGCATTTCTATGAATTTCTTCAAAGGTGATCTCCCACTCATTATGACACTCCTCCCCATTCATCGTCACCATCGGATACAATGCTGCACCCTTGTTAAACCCTAATTTACCCGCATTTTCTATCGCTTTATCCAACTGGTTATAGCGATAGACTAACAGGTTTCTTGCTACCTGCTGATCAGCAGTAGCCAGATAGAAAGGAATACAATATGCTTCCGTATCCCAATAAGTGGATCCACCATATTTTTCACCTGTAAAGCCTTTCGGACCTATATTCAAACGGGCGTCTTCACCTGTATAAGTCTGGTTCAGCTGGAAGATATTGAAACGGATACCCTGCTGTGCAGCAGCATCTCCTGTTATCACGATATCGCTCTCCTGCCATTTACCAGCCCATGCATCCAGCTGTTCTTCTTTTAACTTAGCAAACCCTTTGGCCGCTACTTTATCCACTACCTTCTTACATGCTGCCAGTAATTCTTCAGTAGCATGATTCTCTGAAGTCAGGTTAGCTGCATATTTAAATATCACAGTTTCCTGATTCCGTGTTGCTGCCACCGTCACCTTACCGCCTACAAATTTATCTTTATTCACTGCTGTAACTGCTGACGCAAGTTTGCGCCCCTGCTGATATACATGGAATAACATGCCCGTACAAACTTCAAAACCTGTTTTCTTTGTGCGTAATGTAAGATAAGCTGTATTGTCATGTATGCTACTTTCTACAAAATCCCAGAATCCCTCGTCATAATTCGCATCCTGGTTCCTCACAGCGCCATCTATAAAAGAGGTAATTTCAATCTCCCCATCAAAATTCAACGGCGTAATACTATAACGCAATGCACCTGCCTCATCATCTACAATACTGCAAAAGCGGGTGGCTTTTACCGCCACCTGTTTACCTGATGATAAGGTCGCTGTAAACGTACGCTCTAAATAACCTTCCTTCATATTCAGCACACGACGAAAGTCACTCACTGCTGCATCATGCAGGTCTAAAACCACCCCGTCAATCCTGATCTCTAATCCAATCCAGTTAGCAGCATTCAGTACTTTGGCAAAATATTCAGGGTAACCATTTTTCCACCAACCCACACGTGTCTTGTCAGGATAATAAATCCCTGCTACATAGCTACCCTGTAAAGTTTCGCCTGAATACGTCTCTTCAAAATTACCACGCTGCCCCATACGGCCATTGCCCAAACTGAAGATACTTTCTGAGATTTTGTTGTAACCCGCTATAAATCCTTCTTCGATGATATTCCACTCATCGACCTTTATATACTGCTTCATAATTATAAATCTTTTAAACGCTGAAGACTCATGTCTCCAAGACCACTGACAATCATATCTGCGTTACCAAGCACTTCTACCGAACCAATACCCACTACTTTCATTCCACCTGCCTTCGCTGCCTGTACACCCGCTATTGCATCTTCGAATACCACGCAGTAAGCAGGATCTGCATGCAAACTATTCGCCCCTTTCAGGAACACTTCAGGATCTGGTTTGGAAGCAGTGACTGAGTTACCATCTACCACCACATCAAACAATGCAGTCAACCCCACCCTTTCCAGGATAGTACCCGCATTCTTACTCGCTGAACCCAGCGCCGTTTTTACACCCGCCTTTTGCAGACTTTCCAAAAACGCTCTTGCACCGGGCAATACCTCATCTGGTTGCATATGACGGATCATATCCACATACCATTCATTCTTGCGGGCTGCCTGTGCAGCCTGTTCTTCAGGGGATAGCTGCACACCACCTATTTCCAGTATGATCTCGAGAGAGCGGGTACGGCTCAGGCCTTTGAGTAATTCATTTTGTTCTGCTGTGAAGTCGAACCCCAGCTCATTTGCCAGCCTTTTCCAGGCGTTGTAATGATATTTGGCGGTATCTACTATCACGCCATCAAGGTCAAAAATACATGCGTCTATTCTGTCCATATCATCCATTTATTAGCTGTCTCAGTGAGCCAATTCCAGTACCAGTGTAGTAGTAGCCGGTACATGCAGACTGTCTGAAAGGCTATAGGTTTTATCAGTTACTATATCGTGCGCGCTGGAAAATCCAGTTGTTCTTTCTTTAAATCTGCTCACATCAATGGTGACAGGATCGCTGTTTGGATTCAGTATGATCATCACTGTCTTGTCAGCATTATACCTGAAGTAGGTGTATACATTATTCTGAGGAATGTATTGCATCAGTTTACCGGTTTGTACCACAGGGTTGTTCTTCCTGTAGTTAGCCAGCTTTTGTACATAATCATGCAGTTCATTTTCTTCTTCATTACGACCTGCTGCTGTGAACTTATTCACTTTATCATTCTTCCAGCCACCTTTAAAATCTTCACGCACTAATCCATCCGGTGCACTGAAATTCTTCATACCAATTTCATTACCGTAATACAACTGTGGAATACCACGGGTAGTCAGCAACCACGCCAGCGCAGCTTTGTACTTACCTTTGTTTTCGCCGATCACGGAATAGAAACGGCTCAGGTCATGGTTATCCAGGAATACGACATTGCGCATCGGATCCTGGTATTGATAGTCTGATGCGAGGGTTGTATACAACTTCACGGCACCATCATCCCACGCTGCTTTATCATTCATTGTGCCAGTGATGGCCCAGAGTGAATTGAAATCTGTGAGACCGGGTAATTGTGTATCCAGATGCTGGTTCACAGTTTTACCCTGTGTAAAGTATACCTGGTCTGCTACACCTTTCACCCATACTTCACCAAAGAAGGTAAAGGTTGGATATGCATCTTTGATCGCTTTGCCCCATGCTGCCATAAACTCGCCGTCATTGTAAGGATAAGTATCGAGGCGGAATGCATCCACACCCGCATACTCTATCCACCAGATATGACTTTGTGTAAAATAGTTGCGTACAAAAGGATTAGACTGATCCAGGTCTGGCATATGATTGTCAAACCAGCCATTGGTCATTATATCCTTATCATACTGAGATGCATAAGGATCAAAGTCAGGCTGTGCCCTGAAACTGGAACGGGTGAACTCAGGCCACTGGTGTACCCAGCTCTTCATCGGCATGTCTTTCATGGTCCAGTGCTGGCTACCGATGTGGTTGTGCACGAGGTCCATGACTAACTTCATCCCACGTTTGTGCAGACTATCTGCCAGCGTTTTGTATAATTCATTCGTACCATAGCGGGGATCAGTACGGAATTGTTCTGTAGCAGCGTACCCATGGTAAGATGCCTGTGGCTGATCGTTGGTGATCATAGGCGTCATCCACAGTGAGGTAGCGCCCAGTTCCTGCAGGTAACCAAGATGGTTAATAATACCCTGTATATCCCCCCCATGGCGGTAATACATAGAGTCTCTGTTCAGGGTCGTCTCCTGCATACCTTTGATCACATCGTTCGTAGTATCCCCGTTTGCGAAACGATCCGGCATAATCAGATATATCAGATCGCCCGCATTGAGGCCTTGTGCTTTCGTGCCAGTATTCCTGGCTTTCAGCTCGTAACTAAACACCAGATCTTTGCTGCCTTTCTTCAGGAACCTGATCGGGAATGTACCCGGAGCCGTTGAAGGATCAATATTGAGATCAAGAAACAGGTAGTTCGGGTTTTCCACTTTATTCACCTTCAGGAGTGTTACCCCGGGATATTCCAGTTTGACGTCTCTTTCTGCGATCTTATTACCATGTACTATCAGTTGTAAAAAGGGCTGTTGCATTTTCACCCACCAGTTGGCAGGTTCAATACGCTCCAGGCTGGGAATTTGTGCCATTGACGTACTAGCCATCAACAGCAGCATCGTGATCCACCGAATCTGTTTCATGCTATTATTCTAATTATTGAGCTGTGAGAGAATAAGTATAGTTTCCGGGATTACTTAAGTTCATACTGATTGTATAAGTACCCGCTGCATCTACAGTAATAGCGCCTGTTGTACCTGAAGCCAGAGTACCATTGTTGCTGACATCGCTCAGGGTGATGACATCTGCACTGTTGGCTCTGAAGTAGAAGGTACCTGCACTTAAAGTAGTCGTCACCGTCCATGCACCTGTGCCAGCGTTAAAAGTCATAGCAGCATCTGCACTACCAAGGGCACTCCCATAGATGCTCCAGGTGGTATTCGTCATCGTGTATGTGAGTTGATTGATATCTACTGTGAGGCGATAATAACCTGCTGCTGATACGGCGATATTACCACCGCTGGATGACAGAGATCCACTGCCACCATCGCCATAGTTCACATCCCAGCTCTTTGCAGTCGTTACTTTAAACTCTGTTGAACCGGTGAGGTACATATAACCTTCGTAGTTACCATCGTTGTTTACAGAAGCCACGCTATCCAGCCCTGCATTGTCAAATGACCAACCTTCATAAGCACCCGGTAAATACAGGTATGTATATACTTTAGGCACATAGTAAGGTGTCACTGTCAGAGAAATACTGTCTGAATACACCTCATCACCTACTGCATCTACAGCTGCTTTCACACGGATCACGAGATCGTGTTGACGGCCGGCTGCCAGTCCCATATTATTAATTACCTGATTCAGGGCAGCTACAGTATAAGCTTTCGTTAATATGCCAGTACCAATGGTCACATCTGTTGCATTTTTAAAACCATTGCCTTTCTCATCTATCTGCAGGTAATAAGTGACGATAGATTTGTAGCCCCAATCCTCAGAGGCTGTCCAGTTATAAGTTACTGCCGCGCTGGCAGCATCTGCTTCCGTAAATACAAATACGGAATCAGTCGCTGTAAAACCGGGCGTAGTACCGCTTTTCACCTGGGTAAAGCTGCCGTCCTTTTTACAGGAGAACAGGGTCAGCATACTAAAGCTGAGGATGTATATATAATTGAAACGGAACTTCATGATGGAAAATGTTTTGATTAGTAACCACTGTTCTGTTTGAGATTAGGATTAGCCACCAGTTCTGTAGCAGGAATCGGATACAGTGTGCGGAAATCTCCTACAGCTGTACCTGCTGCTACACCGCCTTTCCATGGCCACACATAACTGCTGCCTGTGAAGTATCCATAACGGATCAGATCTGTTCTGCGATAACCTTCCCAGTAGAATTCACGACCTCTTTCATCCAGAATGAATTGAAGGTTGAGCTGACCACTGGTAATATCTCCGCTCGCATCGCCATAAGCTCTTTCACGAATCTTGTTTACATAAGTCAGTGCTTCGGCTGTGCTACCACCGGTACCACCTCTTAATACGGCCTCTGCATAGTTCAGGTAAGCTTCCGGTAAACGGAACAACGGAAAGTCTGTATCTACAAATGTTGTGCTGGAACCAGTACCACCAGTAGATGTTTTGTTGCTCCACTTGGTGACCGCATAACCATCGGTGAAAGTGGTCAGGTCTGTGATTTCCAGGTTTTGTCCGCTGGTATAAAACATCGCACGGCTATCAGTCGCACCTGTTACATCAGGGAATAATTTCACCAATGCACTGGTAGTACGTAAACCAGCCCAGGCACTGCTTACACCAAAGTCAGAAGGTGTCATCGTTCCCCCTAATTGCGCGCAGATCAGGTAAGTAGTACCACCATAAGTCTGGGTTCTGGAACCGTCAAAATTGGAAGTGAGCAGAAACTCTGATTTGGAAGTAGCGTTGTTATCTGCTTTAAACATGTTTGCATAACTGGAGGCCAGTGAATAACCGGAGTTGATCACTTTGGTACTATAGGTAATCGCATCGGTGTAACGATCAGTACCTGTATATATCTGTGCATTCAGGTATAATCTGGATAAGAGCATCCATACACAGGCCTTATCTGCACGACCATATTCATTGGCACCTGGATCTGCCAGCAGTGTTTCCAGTTCTTTCAGCTCTGACTCTATATATGTGAACAGTTCTGTACTGGAAACCTGGTTAGGATAATAGTAAGATACTTCGTTCGTATCGGTAGAGAAAGGTACATTACCAAACATGTCCAATGCATGATAGTAACTCAGTGCACGCAGGAACCTGGCTTCTGCCCTGAATGTTTTTGCTTCTTCTGCATTCGTACCAGTAATACCATTGCTGCTCAGTTTTGAATCAGACGTCTGACGGATAAACTCATTACACTGGGAAATCTGGTAATAGAGACGGGCAAACATGGCAGTGATGAAGTTGTCATCCGCTGTCCAGTTCATTTTGTGGAAGTTCTGAATAGTACCATCATTCCATCCCATCACAGCTTCATCAGTAGGTAATTCCTGCATCTGGTAGTAAGCACGGATGTAGTTGGATGTACCTTCGTCTATACCACTTATATCAGCACTACCGGTTGGTCCGGTTTGCCCTGTAGTAGCCAGACCTGCATACAGCTTGGCCAGTATACTTTTGTAGTTACTAAAGTCTGTATATACACTGGCCGTCGTTTCTTCCGTGATAGGATTGCGGTCCAGGTCTTTTGTACATGCTGCCAGTCCCCATATCATCACACCGGCAAGTAATGTATTATATATGAATTGCTTGATCATAACGTTCCTGTTTGTTAATTAGAAATCAAGGTTAACGCCCAGGGAATATACTCTTGGACGTGGATAGAACTTATCATCTATACCGCTGAAAACTTCCGGATCCTGACCACTGTATTTAGTGATCACGAATACATTCTGTACGTTCGCATTTACACGCACACCTAATTTCTGATGCCAGATGCGGCCAAAATCATACGCCAGGTTCAGATAATCCATACGCACAAATGAACCGTTTTCTACATAGTAATCAGACCAGTATTGCGGGTTGGCGAAATTTGTCTTCAACACACTGGATGACATATTTGCCAGGAAAGCAGCATTCTGGAAAGACTTATAGTTACCGAAGTTGGAAGCCTGGTTGTTGTAGATATAGTTACCAATGTTACTACGCAGACTGAAACCAAGGGTCCACTCTTTGTAATTGAAATTTGAATTGAAGCTCAGGTATAAAGTTGGATTTGGTGATTTGTAACGGTATTTATCTGCCGCCGTAATAGCACCATCGCCATTCCTGTCTTCATACAAACCTTCAATTGGCTTACCATTCTTATCGTAAATCTGTTTGTAAACGTAGAAGGAATTGATGGCATAACCTGTTGAATTGATCTGGATAGTATTACCAGTACCACCAGAAATGCCGCCTGTAGCAAAACCTACAGCTGTATCACTTTGCACCTTGGAAAGAGACAGGATCTTGTTTTGATTGTAGGTGATGTTGAAACCTGCATTCCAGGAGAAGTCTTTTGTCATGATAGGTGTAGCATTCACAATGAATTCCACCCCCTTGTTTTCCAGGCTACCTACGTTTGTGAACAGTGTATTAGTCAGGTTAGTACCTGCAGGAGCTGTTACGGTCGCCAGCAGATCGCTGGTTTTCTTATAGTAGAAATCCACACTACCGTTGATCCTGTTATTCAGGAAACCATAATCCAGTGCAACGTTGTAAGTTGCAGTTTGCTCCCACTTGATGTTCTGATCGTAACCTGCTGCACGCAGCGTCTGATAATAAGAATCTCCCAGTTGATAGGAAGAAGCGGCATCCCCCCAGGTATAGCGGGATACAGCAGCATAATCCTGCCCGATATCTTCCTGGCCGGTTACACCATAACCCAGTCTCAGTTTCAGGTCAGAGAGTACTTTAGAATTCTTCAGGAAAACTTCGTCTTTAATTCTCCATGCCAGTGCTACGGAAGGGAAGTTACCCCAATGCTTTGCGAAGCGGGAAGTACCGTCACGACGCAGGGTAGCAGTCAGCATATACTTCTCATTGAATGTATAATTCAAACGGCCAAAGAAGGAAACAAGTGTATGTTGTGATTTACTATAGTTACCCGCAGCAGTCGTAGTATCTCCGGAACCATCCAGTGTTGCAAACGCTGGTGTGGTGGTAATAAAATCCTGGTAGGAATAACCGGCAGTTGCATTAACAGCGCTCTTAATTGCCTTTAATGCCTTGCTATAGTTCAGGTAAAAATCAAAGAGTTTGTCCTGTTTTTCCTGTTCGTAGTGATGATAGGAACCGCCACTACCATTGTAATAAGACAATGCAGCATAAGCAGGTATATTTGTATTACCGGTACCTTTAGAGTAGTCATAACCCAGGTTCATATTCGCATGCAGGTCAGGCAGGAAATGGAACTTGTAGTCAAACTGTAAGTTGCCGATACTTCTTTTTACAGTAGATGCATCATTCTTCAGTTTAAGCATACCCAGCGGGTTTCTTGTAGCCAGCGCAAACAAATCACCATTTTGCAGCCACTCATAGTAACCACCAAAGTTGTCATTACCAGAATAAACAGGTTTAGTCGGATCAAACGCAACTGCTGCGTTGATCGCTCCCTGGTCAGCAAAACGGTTATCGGCAACAGATCCTTTCAGGTTCAGGTTTATCTTCAGGTGATCGTCGAAGAGGCTTGGAGTGAGGTTGACGGCTCCGGAAGTTCTTTTCAGGTTGGATGTTTTAAGTATACCATCCTGGAAGAGGTTACCTATAGAAACGCGGTAAGGTAATTTTTTCCAGGAACCGCTGATGCTCAGGTTATTGTCAGAGCTCAGGGCTGACTGGTAAATTTGTTTTTGCCAATCGGTATTATCAGTACCCAGCATGCCGATCTGTGTATCATTGCCGTGTGCTTTCACTATATCAGTAAATTCTGCAGCAGATAATACAGGAGAATAACTGGTCACTTTAGACACCGCATTGTTGGTGCTGAAAGCGAGTTTGAGTTTATCGCCGGCACGACCTTTCTTGGTGGTGATGATCACTACACCATTGGAAGCCCGGGAACCATAGATAGCGGTGGCAGATGCATCTTTCAATACGCTGAAAGATTCGATATCATTGGGGTTCACCATCGCGAGTGCATTGGAAGAACCGCTTACATTACCGTTTTCAACAGGTACGCCATCAATTACAACCAGCGGATCGTTGGTAGCATTCAGAGAAGCACCGCCACGTACGCGGATGGTACTACCACTACCTGGTGCACCACCATTGGAAGTGATCAGTACACCGGGTACTTTACCAGTGATGAGTTGTTCAGGAGAAGACGCAGGGCCTTTGTTAAAATCTTTCGTAGTTACGAGGGCGATAGAGCCGGTAAGGTCGCTTTTCTTTTGCGTACCATAACCGATCACTACGACTTCGTTTAATCCTTTGGTATCAGTTTTCAGTTGGATGTTCAGTTCCGTATTGTCATTGCCTACAGTGATGGCTTTTTCTACGCCTTCGAAACCGGCCATTCTTGCTACCAGTAAATAACTACCGGCACTTATACCTTTGATAGTGTAATGGCCTACACTATCAGCAACTGCATTTTTGCTGGTGCCTTTTATAAAAAGGATGGTTCCCGGAACCGGACTATTCGTGTCGTCCGTAACGGATCCGCTGATACTTCCTGATTGGGCATATACGCCTAAGGTAACCAGGATAA
>Ga0316604_10003708_pt1 | contig 10580 bp, 10 predicted proteins | sample OWC_soil_day20_C_FD_207650 | JGI IMG/M metagenome (GOLD analysis project Ga0316604, IMG submission 207650) | Wetland soil microbial communities from Old Woman Creek delta, Ohio, United States - OWC_soil_day20_CT | ecosystem: Environmental > Terrestrial > Soil > Wetlands | place: USA: Ohio... | reverse complement strand
GAATAAGACCAAATTTGAGGAGATCTTCCGGTAAAATACTGCGAAGAATTTCACCCACCTGTTTTTTCTCTTTGCTACGGACTTCAGCACCAAAGCCCATCGATTTTTTCCCTGTTCTGGCACCGATAATTTTATCGACACCGTCAAAGGCACCGCCGCAGATAAAGAGAATGTTGGTGGTATCTATCTGAATAAACTCCTGATGTGGATGCTTACGACCGCCTTGTGGCGGTACGCTGGCAACCGTACCCTCTAAAATTTTAAGAAGAGCCTGCTGCACGCCTTCCCCCGAAACATCACGAGTAATTGATGGATTTTCCGACTTGCGGGCAATTTTATCGATTTCATCAATATAGACAATACCCTTTTCGGCTTTTTCCACGTCATAATCGGCAGCCTGAATAAGCTTTAGAAGAATATTTTCTACATCCTCACCTACATATCCGGCTTCAGTTAATGAAGTAGCATCTGCCACAGCAAAGGGAACATTGAGAATTTTCGCTAAGGTTTGCGCCAACAGCGTTTTTCCGCTGCCAGTCGGTCCAAGCATGATGATGTTAGACTTTTGTAGCTCAACATCATCCATTTTCGCACCAAGATTAATCCGCTTATAGTGATTGTACACAGCCACTGCCAGGGATTTTTTAGCTTCCTCCTGGCCAATGACGTACTGGTCAAGAATATCCTTTATCTCTTTGGGCTTGGGAACATCTCTGAGTTCGACATCTATATCCTCACTCAGTTCCTCTTCAATGATTTCATTGCACAATTCTATGCATTCATCACATATATATACTCCCGGACCCGCAACAAGTTTTTTAACTTGCTCTTGCAGTTTACCGCAAAAAGAACACTTCAGTTGACCCCTGTCATCACCGAACTTCAACATATTACCACCTCTCTACTTGGGAGTCTCCTTGTGTCTGTCACCCCGTACCACGACAGCATCAATAAGGCCATATTCTTTGGCTTGCTCGCTGGACATAAAGAAGTCCCTTTCGGTATCATTTTGGATTTTTTCCATCGATTGGCCAGTATGGTGGACGAGAATCCCGTTTAAATGTTCCCGCATACGGATAATCTCCCGTGCGTGAATTTCAATATCGGTAGCTTGCCCTTGGGCACCACCAAGCGGTTGATGAATCATAATCCTAGAATTCGGAAGTGCATAGCGTTTGCCTTTGGCCCCAGCAGTAAGCAGCAGTGCACCGGCACTAGCTGCCTGCCCCATGCAGGTAGTAGTTACATCAGGCTTGACATATTGCATAGTATCATACATTGCCATAGCAGCCGTTACTACGCCTCCAGGGCTATTAATGTATACGTGGATATCCTTGTCAGGGTCTTCAGACTCCAAAAACAACAACTGCGCAATAAACAAATTTGCTACATTATCGTCAATAGGGCCACCAATAAATACAATACGGTCTTTTAACAGTCGTGAGTAGATATCATACGCCCGCTCACCACGATTAGACTGTTCAACAACAATTGGTACATAGGGCATTACAAATCACCTCAAACCTAAAATTTATTTTTTGGCAACATTATCGATTATAAACTCAACAGCTTTTTTTCGAAGAACAGAATCCTGGAGAGCTTGGAATCGATTAGTCTCACGAATTACCTTGGCAATTTCTTCGGCTGTGGTCTGATAATTCGCTGCCATGGTCTCAATTTCCTGCTGCATTTCCTCTGGCGTAGCAGTAAATTCTTCAGCCTTTACAATAGTTTCTAAAACCAGATCAGTTTTAACATTGTATTGGGCAGAATTGCGGTAGTTAGTACGCAGAGCTGCCATATCCATTTTAGTATATTCAAGATATTTATCAAGTTTCATACCACGCTGCTGCAAATTGACGTCGAAATCCTGAATCATATTGTCAATTTGATTTTCAATCATAACGTCCGGAACATCAACTTGAGCGTTGTCAACGGCCGCTTTGATAGCTGCGGTACGGAAATCGTGTTCGGCTTTGGCACTAGCAGCCTGTTCTAACTTATTCTTAATATCGGTTTTTAATTCCGCCAAGGTATCAAACTCACTGGTTTCTTTGGCAAAATCATCATCAAGATCCGGAATTTCCTTACGCTTAACATCATTAATCTTAACATTAAATATAGCTGCTTTACCAGCCAATTCAGCGACAAAATACTCTGCAGGGAAAGAAACGTTTACTTCCTTCTCGTCACCGGACTTAGCCCCTATCAATTGTTCTTCAAAACCAGGGATAAAGCTGCCTGAACCAATTTCCAGCGGATAGCTCTTACCTTCGCCACCTTCAAAAGCAACTCCATCGACAAAGCCTTTAAAGTCAATAATAGCTAAATCGCCTTGCTTAAGTTCAGCAGCTTCAACAACTACCATTTTGGCATTGCGATTACGATTTTTTTCAAGCTCGGAATCTACCTCTGCGTCAGTGATTTCAGCAATAGTCTTTTCGATAGCAAGTTCTTTATATTGGCCTAAAGTAACTTCAGGCATTTTTACGACAGTAGCTTTAAATACTAACGGTTGATCTTCTGCCAATGTTACAACTTCGATCTCAGGACGGCCAACTGGATCAATGTTCTGCTCTTTAAGCGCTTTGGCAAAAGCCTCCGGAGCCAGTATTTCAAATGCCTCATCAAGCAGTGTTTCTTTACCAATGCGCGCTTCTACGACTTTACGAGGAGCCTTACCTTTACGAAATCCAGGGATGTTGACTTGATTAGCCAGCTTGCGGTAAGCCTTTTCCAACGCCTTGGCTACCTCGGTTTGGGGTATTTCTAAATTGAGCATCGTTTTATGATTGTCTATTCTTTCCGCTGTTACCTTCATTTATGTATTTCCTCCTTATGAAATTAACTGCTGACACAGCTTATAACTGTCAACATAGTCCCTAGCAATAGTATTCCCATTATTGACATATATTTCATGGGCGTTCTGGTTTAACCATTATTTTTTGGCCAGTATCCACAAATTGCAGCAATGTCATGCATAATATCATACCACACTTAAAAACCAAAGACAAGATATGAGCAAAAAACCCAGCAGAATATGCTGGGTTATGTGTGATATGGAGCGGAAAACGAGATTCGAACTCGCGACCCTCGCCTTGGCAAGGCGATGCTCTACCGCTGAGCTACTTCCGCGTATGTCTTAACAACGAATTTGATTATATACCATAACCCGATTATTTGTCAACTTTATTTTTTGTTTTAGCACACGAGTCACTCTATAGGCAGCAATAGTTCAGCCTTGCTCAAATTTTAGTTCACCTTCTTTTGGAAGCTAACACATACTTAGCGGCTTGCATATTATGTATAAAACATAAAAAACCTTTTTTCCAAAGGAGGCTGTTCAGTTGCATTACTACTTAAAAAAGGAATGCGTACTTGTCGAAGGCAAAATACGCGGAGCCATCTATAACCTAGATTCAGGCCGGGTATATTCAATCAACCAAGGAGCTATTGATCTCTTGAAAGCATGTCAAGACACAGCATTAGAAGCACTACTAGATATAACTCGCACGGATAATAAACTATACCTGTCCTTCCTTGATACCTTAACTGCCAAAGGATTAGGCGCCTTCTATACTGATCCCCAAGCAGATGCAAAGAAACGCTATATTCCCTGCTATCAACCGCAATTAGAATTTATTTGGCTAGAACTTACCTCGACCTGCAATAACCGGTGCTTACATTGTTATTCTACTAGCAGTCCGGAAGTACCAGCTGGTTGCGTACCACATAATCGTTGGCTTGAACTTATTACCGAAGCCCGCAATGAAGGTGCCTACGGCCTCCAGCTTATCGGCGGTGAACCACTGCTCTATCCCAAGTGGCGGGAACTAGTAATCAAAGCCCGCGAAGAAAACTATGACTTAATTGAAATATTTACCAACGCTACTCTTATCAATGATGATTGTATTGATTTTTTCAAACAGTATGATGTCAGTATTGCTACCACGCTCTACGCTAATAATGCTACTATCCATGACAAAGTGACCCTTCATCCTGGCAGCTTTGAAAAAACAATGACTGCCATAAATAAAATTTTAGCCAAGAATATTCCCCTTCGTATCGCCTCCATTCTTATGAAAGCCAACGAACACGAAGCCGAGAACATTATGAACCTCTGTACTAAACTTGGCGTAGAATCTGCACCTCCAGATGTTGTCCGCCCTACCGGACGCGGTGATGACCAGGATCTATTACCCACGTCCTATACCAAACGATCGATCAAACCACCATTTTTTACTGACCCGGAATTCTTTGCCAAAGCCCAACAATTCCACAGTTGTTTAGCCGGACGCCTCGCCATAACTGCCAGCGGTGATGTCATACCTTGTATCTTCGCCCGCGACCAGGTTTGCGGCAACATAGTAGCTACACCGCTTCATACGATACTTAACGATCAGCCGTTGAAAGCATGTTGGCAGACAACCAAAGATTGTATAACTAAATGTCAAGATTGCGAATACCGTTACGCATGTGCTGATTGCCGCCCTCTGGCCCAAAGCATGGATACTAAAAAATGTTGGACTGCAGCGCCTGCGGACTGTTCGTATAATCCTTATACAGGAAAATGGGAGGATGAATAGTAATTTATCGAATATTGTTATTTAAGTTTCCTACTAATATAATTGTTACATGAACAGCGGCTAACAGCGCCCCAATTATATCAGCTATCAAATCAAGATTCGTATCCAGCAAATTAGGTTGGCTTGGCATACGTGGTTTAACTATACTATCGCCCAGGAATTCACCAACTTCATATATGGCCCCAATACTGAGTCCTAATGTCAGAATAAAGATAAACGTAAACCCGCGCCCGATCATCGGCTGAGTGAGTTTACAAATAATACTGTAGGCAAACAGCGAAAATACGTAGCTGCCAAACACATGCTGAACTTTATCAAAAATTGACGATGTAACATAAAAATCCAAATATAAGCCGCAATAACTATCACTAATCAGTATTGTCATTACACCAGCTCGAATATAGTTGCTGACTGTAATGCCAGACTTTACTTCCCAAATAGTATATAGTATCCATAAGACTATTTTTATGATTATATTCTTAGCATAGTCATATCGTCCCTGTTGTCCTAAACTCCAAGCTATGGACACCAAGACAACTAGGAAAATACCAGTTAGGATAAGCATTGTTTTCTTGTGAGCAGTCAAGTACGTTTCCCCACCCTCAACGTAGTAGAGTCATATAGCTAACCCGCGTTTTGCATATCCTATTTAGTTTGCCAAATTATTTTATAAATTATTTTATAAATTATTTCATAAAACGAGGGAACAAGTAGTGTTTTCATAAAACACTACTTGTTCCCTCGTTCTAGCACGAACATAATGCAATAAAAAATACTCGTATGACTACGAGTATTTTTACCTTGATGGTGCGGGAGACAGGAATTGAACCTGCACGCCTCGCGGCGCTAGATCCTAAGTCTAGTGCGTCTGCCAGTTCCGCCACTCCCGCATAAGTTATTACGTTATGCTGCAGTTGTTATATTACCATAGTTATTTTACTATGTCAATAACCAAATCAAGGAATGTTATGTATATTAGAAGAAAGAGATATTTGGCTCTTTGGTACAGTGTCAAATATCTCTTTCTTTTGCTTGCCATTCACTCGCACACAATCAATTTTGAATATTTTTCAAGCTAAATTCCTGGATTACAGTGTCTATCTCCCGCTTCAACGCCTCAGGCAATCCTTCAATGTTCACATTAAGAAAGCCACGAACAATTGTAGCTACTGCTTCTTCCTCATTCTGACCACGAGCCATCAGGTACTCAATTTCTTCGGGAGCAATCTTCCCGACTGCCGCTTCATGGCTAAGCTCCGCATTACCGGTCCGAGCTTCCAATTCCGGCACAGCATGAATGACCCCTTGTTCTGACAACAGTAAACCATGGCACTCCAAATGCGCTTTAGTTTCCGGTGACTGTCCCAGCAAATGTCCGCGGTTAATCACCACCCCACCGGTACTGAGCGTACGCGCAATAATCTCAGCCTTGGCACCCGGTGCCGCTAGGATAGCACGCCCGCCAACATCCATATGCGAACCTGGCGGCGCAACCAAAATCGAATTAATACGGGAAACCGCCCCCCGCCCGACCAGCTTAGTCGTCGGATACATTTGCAAATCCCTTACTGGCTGCATACAGATATAATTTGAAAGATACAAACCGTTTTCTTCAACGATAACACTGGTTCGCGGCCTAACCGCAATTTCTTCACCCCAACGATGAATCATGGTAAACGTCAGTTTCCCGCCTTTTTTCACATAGAACTCGCTGATACCAACATGCATACCTTTCTTTACATGGGGATCAGTGGCGCAACCTGTAATAACATGTAGTTCCGCCCCTTCTTCCACAATGATAATATTATGTACATCTTGGATGATGTCTTCCTGACCAATATATAGACAAGCCTGCACTGGATGATCTATCTTCGCCCCCGCTAAGGCTCGAATAAAATAGCCGTGTTCCTGATGCAAAGCCGCCCTAGCAGTGTATTTATCAGTATCAGGTTCAACCGCTTGCCACCAATAATCACTCAGCCAATCATATTTTTTCAAAGCTTCATCAGTACTCAGCAACTCTACGCCGTCACTGGCAACATTACAATGCACAACCGAATGATCAATCTGCATATACGTTCCTGATCGTTCTTCCCCCGCTATTTCCATGCCAATACCCGCTAGTTGGGTTTGTTGTTCCATAGAAAGCTGAGCGGGATCGGAAAGATAAGCTTGTTCAACACCCTTGTCAGCAAAAACCGCAAAATCTATATCCGCACCCAGCACAGCCTTTTTCTCAGCTGCGGCCTGCGCCTTGTCCCTGATGCTTGCCTCGTTCTTCATATTTTCCACCCCCTATAATGCGCAATTGACACATTCTTCATAGCCTTTGTCATGAATACAAGCCAGCATTTCCTGAGGATTGCCACTGCACGATAAGGTTCCCTGATACATTACATGAGCCATATCAGCAGGTACATAATCCAAAATGTGACCAGTATGTGTAATAATCAGTCCCGACTTTAGCCGGTCAAGCCGGCGTTTTTTGATAGTTTGACCGTTCTTTCTAGTGCCTCGTTCTAAAATATAGTTGGCAGCTTGTCCAACCACTGCGATATTTTCAATGTCAACCCCTGATTCCGGTTCATCCAACATGAGCAACTCCGGTTGCTGCGCCATCAATTGTAACAGTTCTGATCGTTTGAGCTCACCACCGGAAAATCCTTCATTTACGCCTCTATCCAAAAACTCCAACATATTTGTTTTACCAGCCAGCATTTCAACATCAGCCTGGTTTTTCCCACAAATATTTACCATTTCCCGCACGGAAAGTCCCCGTAAAGTCGGTGGTCTTTGGATCATAATACCAATCCCCCTGCGGGCGCGTTCATCTATTGGCAGGTTCGTAATATCCTGTCCTTTAAAGTAAATCTTTCCAGCAGTGATTGTATACCTGGCAAAACCCATAATTGCACCAATCAATGTAGATTTCCCTGTTCCATTTGGGCCAAATAACACATGTACTTCACCCTGTTTAATATGCAAGTTGACATCATGCAATATAGGGCGATTATTGATTGCCACCGACAAATGTTCCAGCTTTAACAACAGCATCTCCTCCAAAGGCTAGAATTAACTTCTATACATGAATTATACTCACTATAATCTTATGATGTAAACATTCACTATCTTTGTGAACTGCTTTAACCATTAAGTAAATAATGATGTTATCCTTATAACTTCGTTTTTATCTTATATATTCCTTCCAGCAAATTCAAATATTTACTTTCTTAACATTATCCTTTTACATATTATTATGCGTTATTCCCAACTGGGTAGTCGATCGATGACTATCCTTTACTTACTGGAAAAGAGAAGATTGAATTAGGCCTCTGATAGATAGTCTATCAGAGGCCTAATTATCGTGGCATTTAACTAATATATCTTCCATACACAACTGTAATCTATCAATTTGAAGATATACTTGCTTCACTTTGTTGCCGCATAGCGGGCTGCTTTCTTTATTCTTTATCTCTTGCTCAATTTCTTCGATATTTTTCGTAATTTCTTTAATCTCAGCATCATACTGGCGCACTTTATGTCCGAGAACATGAAAACACTTATATGATTTCACGCATTTTTTCTTGAATTGTATAAGTATTATTTGACATGTGTTGTAACGAAAAAGATTCTTGCTGCGATATCGAAATATTTTCTCTAACCGCCCGCCCAATATCACTCATAGAGGTTTGCGCTAGATGTAGCGTTCTACTAATTTTATTTACCGAGTCCCCAGAGTAAGTAGCTAGTTTACGGATTTCATTAGCAACGACCGCGAACCCTCGACCATTATCACCAACTCTTGCTGCTTCAATCGCTGCGTTTAGACCAAGTAAATTCGTTTGTCCTGAAATATTCTGGATGAACTCCAGAATATTATTCAATTCACTTAGTTGTTCCTCGGTTTTACTCAAATGTTCTTCCATCTGCTGATATCTGACAGCAAGACCTTCTGACGCAGCGGTCATGCTCTGAATGCCACCAAAGATACTCTCTAATTCCGAAGCTACACTTCTTATAAGAGCTTCCCTCTCTTTGCGAGGCCACTGAAAAAGCACCCTATATCGTTATCCACATACTACATCTAGTAATTTATGCTTACGTTGAATACTAGATATTGTAGATAATGGTTATGAATATAGACTTTTTCAGTGGCCTCCCCTTTGCCGGCCTGCATTTTGCTTATCTCTTCCGATACTATGATAGCAGCCATTTTTTGCAGAGGACGAACCTGCTCCGGATCTCCGGAGATCCCTATACAACCGATACGCTTCTCATGATATTGGATTACACCATTATAACCTGGTTTTACACCCTGCATTTTGTCTGCTTCCTCAACAGTGATCGCAATTTCATCAACTTCACCAGCCATTATCTTGTGGGCTCCGGCATGGATAGTTCCTAACCTTTCCGATTGTTTTGTAGCGATTATTTCTCCACCTTCGCCCATAAAATTTACATTATTTCCTGTTACCTCATAGATTAACTGGACAACATGATCCGCCAGTTCTTTCGGTACTTGATGTGGCCAATTCAAACTCATACTGCACCTCCTAAATTAACATAAAACAATATAACAAGTACTTTCTACATGTAAAGAAAAGACAATGCTCGGTCAATTGAGCATTGTCTTTTTTGATGGAATTCGTTAGAATCCCCTTAAAACTCTATCACGGTACCAACAAAAGCAGGTATGAATTTCTTGCCGAAACGGCCTCTTAATTCAGCCATCATATCAAAGCCGGTACAGTGGTTTGCTGCAATAAAATCAGGAGAGTATTGTTCTAAGGTTGTTAGGCTGAGTTCTTGTTGAGTATTTGAAACCGGACCTAAATGAGTTCCCCCTATCCAACCGGCCAGTCGAGTTTGTCCGGTTATTTCAAAACCTCGCTGCAGTGTATTGACTAATCCAGAATGGCTACACCCGCCGATAACCACTAATCCTTTATCACTAGCATAGTAAAGGGATGTATCGTCAGGAATATCATCCTGGCAGTCACAGCCATTTTCAGCACAAACGACTAGCTTTGTGTCACCTTTCTCAAAGGTAGTTTTTCGGGGCATGCTGCCACTAAACCATAAATTCGGTGCTATTTCAAGCGGATCATTCGTCAATTTCCAATTAGCGCCCAGACAAATACATTCTTCTTTCTCAAAGGGAATACCAATATGTTCTCGTCCCTCACCTGAGACCGAATATCGCATACCAAATATTTGGCTATGAGCATAGATAGGGATAGCTTTACGCCGATGCCTGAGAATATGTGGTATACCTCCAGTATGGTCGTAGTGCCCATGACTAATTGCAATAGCATCTAGCTGGAGCGGGTGTATACCAAGTAGGCTCAAGTTATGGACAACGGCAGATGATTGTCCCGCGTCTAGTAGAAGTTTGAATGAGTCAGTTTCTAATAAAAGCGACAGACCATGTTCACCAAGAAAGGGCTTTTTTGCGCTAATTGGGACTGAATTATCGACAACAACCGTTACTTTCATTAGGGACACCTCCTGCACAAATTGATTTTAACTAACAAACTGACTAAAGATTAGTAGCGTAATTAGTCCAATAACAGACGCTATTGTTGTTGATAGGGTATAAGTTTTAAATAAGTCGCTCATCGGCATACCAAAGTATTCTTTTACAAACCAAAAGCCGGGATCATTTACATGGGAAAAGCCAATAGCTCCTGTGCCAATGGCTACGGCAACAAGGGCTGTATCAAGCCCGGGGTACAGAGGCAATAATGGAACAACAAGCCCAACAGCAGTAATCATGGCAATGGTTGCGCCACCTACAGCAAAACGCATTATCGCTGCTACACTCCAAGCGAGTATAAGCGGGTTAATTTGCCATACCATGAGAAGCGATTTTATAGCATCCCCGATACCACTATCCATAAGAATTTTATTAAATGCTCCACTGGCTCCGATGATTAACAAGATGGCCGCCATTGGACCAATAGCTATTTCACTAAATTTCTGGATTTTTTCCAT
>Ga0316604_10003707_pt1 | contig 10580 bp, 13 predicted proteins | sample OWC_soil_day20_C_FD_207650 | JGI IMG/M metagenome (GOLD analysis project Ga0316604, IMG submission 207650) | Wetland soil microbial communities from Old Woman Creek delta, Ohio, United States - OWC_soil_day20_CT | ecosystem: Environmental > Terrestrial > Soil > Wetlands | place: USA: Ohio... | reverse complement strand
TTATGTCAAAGCGTTGGCCGAGGAGCTTCGCTCCCGTCCGAAATACGCCACGCTGCTCACCGAGCATTTCATTTCCATGCTGTTCAAATCGGCACCGCTGCACGACATCGGCAAGGTCGGCATCCCCGACCGCATTCTGCTCAAACCGGGACGCCTGGAAGGCGACGAGTTCAGCATCATGCGGATGCATGCCTCGCTCGGGCGCGACGCCATCCAGTCGGCTGAAAACCAACTCGGGATGAAAGTCGAATTCCTCACGATGGCCAAGGAGATCGCCTTCTGCCATCAGGAAAAATGGGACGGTTCAGGGTATCCACAGGGTCTTTCCGGTGAGGCTATCCCTTTGTCGGCTAGGTTGATGGCGCTGGCGGATGTCTATGACGCGCTGATCTGCCGGCGCATCTACAAGGAGCCGATGAGTCACGAGGAGGCGTCGGAAATCATCGTTGCGGGAAAAGGAAAACACTTCGATCCGGATGTGGTCGACGCGTTCCTGGCCAGACAGGAGGAATTTCAATCCATCGCCAGGCGCTTCGCCGATACCGGAGGCCGGCACACGGTAGAATCGCATCCTTGAATCCTACTCGCCAACAGCCATGAACAACTCATTGCACGATTTTATTCGGCGCTTGCCCAAGGCCGAATTGCACCTGCACATCGAAGGCTCGCTCGAGCCCGAAATGATGTTTGCGCTCGCCCAGCGCAACGGCGTCACGCTCCCCTACGTCTCGGTGGACGAGGTCCGCGCCGCGTACAACTTCACCGACCTGCAATCCTTCCTCGACCTGTATTACGCGGGCGCCGCCGTGCTGCAGACGGAGCAGGACTTTCACGACCTGACCATGGCCTACGTGCGGCGTGCGCTGGCCGACAATGTGCGGCACGCCGAACTGTTCTTCGATCCGCAGACGCATACGGTGCGGGGCGTTCCCATGGCTACCGTGTTCGCCGGCATAGCCGGTGCCTTGCGGCAGGCGCGTGCCGAGCACGGCTTTTCCAGCCGCATGATCCTCTGCTTCCTGCGCCACCTTTCCGAGGCGGAAGCTTTCGCCACCCTGAACGATGCATTGCCTCTGCGAGCCGAATATGCCGACCTGTGGATCGGTGTCGGGCTGGATTCGGGCGAAGTCGGGAATCCGCCGGAGAAATTCGCCAAGGTGTTCGCCCGCGCGCGCGAACTCGGATTTCGCGTCGTGGCGCATGCCGGCGAGGAGGGGCCGCCCACCTACGTGCATGGCGCTCTGGATGTCCTGAGGGTGGAGCGCATCGACCATGGCGTGCGTTCCGAAGAGGACCCGGCGCTGATGCAACGGCTGGCGCAAAGCCGTATGCCACTGACGGTGTGCCCGCTGTCCAACCTGAAACTCTGCGTGGTGAAGGATCTGCGCGAGCACAACCTGGCGCGCCTGTTGCGGGCGGGCCTGTGCGTGACGATCAATTCCGACGACCCGGCGTATTTCGGCGGCTACATGAACGCCAATTTCCTGGCCACGGCCGATGCGCTGGAGCTCTCCCGCGAGGAACTGGTAGAGCTCGCGCGGAACAGCTTCACGGCGGCTTTCGTGACGGAAGAAGAAAGGCGACCCTGGCTGGACGAACTGCACGCTGTGGCGGAGCAATGACCGCGCGATGAGCCTTGCGCAGGATTATCGGCAGTGCGCTGATCTGATCGCTCAGGCGGATGGTTTGCTGGTCACCGCGGGCGCCGGCATGGGTGTTGACTCAGGGTTGCCGGATTTCCGCGGTCCGCAAGGGTTCTGGCAAGCTTATCCGGCGCTCGGGAGGGCGCGCATTGCTTTCGAGCGAATTGCCAATCCAGCGGCATTCGAAAGCGATCCGAGGCTGGCTTGGGGGTTTTACGGGCATCGCCTGAACCTCTACCGGGCCACGGTGCCGCACGACGGTTTCCGCATCCTGCGCGGGATCGGCGAACGTCTTCCAGAAGGAAGCTTCGTGTTCACCAGCAACGTCGATGGGCATTTCGCCAGGGCCGGATTCGATGGAGGCCGCGTCGTCGAATGCCACGGCTCGATCCACCACCTGCAATGCCTGGACGGATGTAGCGGCGATATCTGGCCGGCGGACAATTTCCATCCGCAGATCGACGAGGAAAGCTGCCGGCTTGTGTCGGACTTTCCACGCTGTCCGCATTGCGGCGGGATTGCCCGGCCGAACATCCTGATGTTCGGCGACTGGGGTTGGCTGGAAGAGCGTAGCGACGCGCAGCACCGGCGCTTGCAGAACTGGCTGCGCAAGGTTGAACGCCTGCTGGTGATCGAGATCGGTGCCGGTACCAGCATTCCGACTGTGCGTCTGACGAGCGAATCGGCTGGCGGCCGGTTGATCCGCATCAATCCGGACGAACCGGGACTGGGCCGGGCGGAAGGAGTGTCAGTGCCGTGCGGCGGACTCGAAGCGCTGCGTTTGATCGAAGCGGCGATCGGACGCAATTGAACAGAACAAGATCGGTTTAAGCACAACGAACACAACGGGCACAACGAACTGCAAGACGAGATACAAGGGCTTGGATTTGCCCGGGCGAGTGGCAAGATTGAGTCAGATATTTTGTCTTTTCGTTGTGTTCTTTGTGCACGTTGTGGTTAATTGCGTTTTCTTGCTTGAGAGCAAACATGCACGCTACGCTTCCCCTCTCTCATTTTTTCCTCGCCCTGGCCGTGGTCAGCATCTGGGGAACGAATTTTGTCGTCATCAAGTTTGCCCTTGGCGAATTACCTCCCTTGCTGTTTGCCGCATTGCGCTTCAGCTTGGCGCTCATTCCATGTTCTTTCTGCCGCGCCCGGCTGTGAAGTGGTGGAATCTGGCGCTGTACGGAATATTCATCGGTGTGGGCCAGTTCGGGCTGCTCTACATCGCCATGAACGGGTTTATATCGCCGGGAATTGCTTCGCTCGTCATCCAGACGCAGGTGTTTTTTACCATTGGCCTGTCGATGAAACTGGACCGGGAACGCGTGCGCCCGTTCCAGTGGCTGGCACTGCTGTTGGCAACGGGTGGTGTGGCGAATATCCTGATGCACACCGACGGAACAACCACACCGCTGGGCCTGGCCTTGGTCCTGATGGCCTCGTTCTCGTGGGCCGGAGGCAACATGGCCGCCAAGCATGGACGTCCGGAGAGCATGCTGGCCTATGTGGTCTGGTCCAGTGCCTTCGCCATTCCGCCGCTTTTTGCCCTGTCGTTGGCGGTCGAAGGCTGGGACGCCGCCCTGGCGGGGATTCGCCAGGCGGACGCGGTGACTTGGGCGGCTGTCGCCTGGCAATCCTGGGGCAATACGCTGTTCGGCTATGTCGCCTGGGGCTGGCTGCTGGCGCGCCATCCGGCGGCAACGATCACGCCGATGGCCTTGCTGGTGCCGGTGTTCGGGATGGGCGCCTCGGCGCTGCTGCTGGGGGAGACCCTGCCGGCGTGGAAGCTTGTCTCTGCCGCACTGGTGATGATGGGGCTGGCCATGAATCTGTTCTGGCCACGCCTGCATGCCGCGCTCACGAGAATCTCCAAGGGATGAGTCATGGAAGAAACGTATCGCGAAATTGCTGCGACGTTGCGTCAAGCACGCCGGGTTCTCTTCGTCACCGGGGCTGGCATATCAGCCGAATCGGGCTTGCCAACCTATCGCGGGGTTGGTGGGCTGTACAACGATGAAGCTACGGAGGACGGTCTGACCATCGAGGATGCGCTGTCCGGCGAGTGCATGTCGATCCGCCCGGAAATCACGTGGAAGTATCTGGCGCAAGTGGAGCGCAATTGCCAGGGCGTTCGGCCGAATGCTGCACATCTCACGATTGCCGGACTGGAGCGGCAATGCGAGGTGGTCGTCCTCACGCAGAACATCGACGGCCTGCATATCAAGGCGGGCAGTTCGAATGTGATTGAAATCCACGGCACACTGGAAGAGCGTTATTGCGCACACTGCGGAACTCCTGCCGACGCGCGCGACGACGATGCTCCGCCGCGGTGCAGACAATGCGGTGAGATCGTGCGCCCACGCGTCGTATTGTTCGGCGAGATGCTGCCCGAAGCGGCCCTCAGCCGGCTTTACGGCGAGCTTGCACGCGGTTTCGACATGGTGTTTGTCATCGGCACAACCGCCATCTTTCCGTATATTGCCGAACCGGCTATACGTGCAGTTCGTGCGGGTGTCCCGACGGTCGAGATCAACCCGGCGCGGACGCGCTTGAGCGATCTGGTGCAGTACTACATCCCGGAGCGGGCGGCGGTGGCTTTGCCGGAGCTGGTCCGGCTCATGCAGCCTGGCGATCGCTAGGCTCGAGGCGCCGATATCCCATTGCAGCCATCAGTCTTTCGAACTGGGCTAGCGAGGCGTCGGAGACTTCTTTGGTGTGCCGTGAGAACCAGCTGCGGCTTTGTTGGCTGAGGCCCGACGGAGTCATGATGACTACTGCCTGGGTGTGTTTGTTTGCCTGGGGCATGGCGTGTTCTCCAAGTTCAGACAGAAGTACAAGTACTAACGATAGATATGCGTCCTGGTCTTGTACATACGGGGGTACGCCTACGGGGGTACGCCTATGCCCATGCGTTTCCGGCTGATCTTGAACGGCAATCATCCACCGCGTGCGGCCAGCGTGTTTCCCGAGGTGGCTCGATTGGCTGGCTCGCAGCGCCGGTATCCCATGAATGCCATTAGCTGTTCGAATTCTGCGAGCGACGCGTCGGAGACGTCCTGGGTATGTCGCGCGAACCAACTTCCCTTTTGCTGGCTGGTGCCCGCTGGGCCCGTATTTGCTGCAATCCCGCCGCTACCGTTTGTCTGAATCATGGTCTTCCCTCCAAACGCAGTCAGAGATACGGAAATACGATAATGCAGAAAGAATAATGATATTGGTTTGGCGTAATGTATATCCGTACTTTCCGCCGAGTTTTGCGGAAAACACCTGATCGGATGGTGCTGTTTCGACGCAGCTTGGCCGGTATGCTCTCAGTCTTTCAAGCCCAGTCGACGCGACAGTTTGTGCAGGTTGCTCGCGTCGATGCCGAGTGCGCGTGCGGCGCCGGCCCAATTGCCGTCACATCTTGCAAGAGCCTGTCTGACGAGTTGGCGCTGGTAGGCGTCGAGTGCGGTCTTCAGCGATACGTCCATGGCCCTAGACTGTTCGCCGGGCGGTGGCGTGATGTCCGGAGACGATGGCCGCGCCAGCGGCACGTCAATGTCCAGCAGTTCCGGTTCCAAGGTGACTATGTCGGAGCGTGCAGCGCCACGGCTGATGGCGCGCAAGGCTGCACGGCTGACCACGTGTTCGAGTTCTCGGACGTTTCCAGGCCAAGGATAGGCGCACAGGGCTGTTTCGGCCTGCGGCGACAAGCGCAGGCCGCGCAGGCCAAGGCGGGTGCGGTTGAGTTCGAGGAAGCTGCCGGCCAGAAGCAGCACGTCGTTACCGCGATCTCGTAGGGGCGGTATCTGCACAGGATAGACGGAAAGCCGATGGTATAGATCGGCCCGGAAATGTCCTTCGCGGACACGTTCCGGCAACTGGCGGTTGGTCGCGGCGACGATTCTGACGTTGACAGTGTGTGGCTGGTCGGCGCCCAGGCGCTGAATCTCGCCGTTCTGCAAGGTGCGTAACAGCTTGGCCTGGACGGCGAGCGGCAGTTCGCCGACTTCGTCCAGGAACAGCGTACCGCCTTCGGCAGCCTCGATGCGGCCGGAGCGCTCGCCATGCGCGCCCGAAAACGCTCCCTTGACGTGCCCGAATAGTTCGCTTTCGGCAAGCGATTCGGGCAAGGCCGCGCAGTTGACCTGTACCAGCGGGCCGCCGGAGCGACGTGATGCGCGATGCAGATGCCGGGCAAACAGTTCCTTCCCGACACCCGTTTCACCCAGTAGCAACACCGGCAGTTCCGAATTGGCCACGACGTCGAGTTCGTTCAGCAACTCCAGCAACTGCGGGCTTTGTCCAATGATCTCTACGTCGCCTTGTTGACCGGTGAGCGAGGACGGTACTTCCTGATTGAGCCGTCCTGCCCGTAGACGACGGTTTTCCTCTTCGATACGGGTCATCCGCACGGCGGTTTCGACCATCAACGCCAGACGCGCCAGATCGTGGTGTGCGGATTGGCCAAAAACGTCGCCGCTAAGCGCGTCGAGCGTAAGTACGCCCCAGCTCTTTCCATCCTGATTCAGGCGAATGCCCATGCAATCATGCACCGGCAAAGGTTTACCCAAATGGTGGTCGAGCAACCCGTCGTAAGGATCAGGGAGAGAACTGCCGGGCGGAAAATGTACCGGCGCGCGGCTGGCCATGATGGCCGACAGGCGCGGGTGTTGCGCAATCACAAAACGGCGCCCAAGCGTTTCCTGGGCTAACCCGTCGACGGCCAGCGGACGCAGGCTGTCGCCTTCCAGTTTCAGCAAACCGACAGCTCCGCAGCCGAAATGCGCGCGAATGGCGTTCACCAGACGCTGGAGGCGAACGGTGTGCGGCAATTCAGTGGCCAGGTCCGCCAACAAAAGCGATGTGATCATGGTGATAAATACCGCGAAAGGGTTGAAAGAACCGTGTAAGCGTACGGTAAAAACAACCGTGTTTCAAGTTTTTCTCTAAAAATCATATTGTTAACTAATGGCACACGGTTTGCGTTAGTACTGTCGTCACCGACTCAACCAAAGGAGCTGTACCATGGGACTGCTAGAACAACCGATCGGGCAACTTGCGTGCGCATTGCCAGGTGCTACCCGGATATTCCATCAGCACAAACTCGACTTCTGCTGCGGCGGACACAAGAGTCTGCGCGAAGCGGCCGAGAAACGCGGCGTCAGCCCGGAAGCGGTGTTGTCCCAACTTGAATCCTTGCAGAACGTCGACTCACCGAGCCGTGACTGGCGCTCGGCGTCTCGCGGTGAGCTGATCGACCATATCCTGAAGCGTTTTCACGAACAGCACCGTGAGGATCTGCCTGAACTGATTCGTCTGGCCCGCCGCGTTGAGCACGTGCATGGCGAGCGCGCGGGTTGCCCGACCGGATTGGCGGATCACCTCGAGATCATGTTCCAGGAACTGCTCAGCCACATGATGAAGGAGGAACAGGTGGTGTTCCCGATGCTGCTCGAAGGCGACAACGGCGAGGCACGATCGCCCATCTCGCTGATGCGCCTCGAGCATGACCAGCACGGCGAAGCGTTGGCCCGGCTGGAAGCGCTGACCGACGACATCACGGCTCCCGCGGATGCCTGCAACACGTGGAATGCCCTGTACGCTGGCCTCGCCAGATTGCGCGAAGACCTGATGCAGCACATCCACCTTGAAAACAACGTGCTGTTCCTCAACGCAGAACGGGCCATTTGAGCCATACTGGACCGTGACCATGACCAATTCTCTTTTGCCGCACGCGCCCGCGCTCGACGAACCGCTTGAAATGCTCGAAGCGTGCCATGAGCGTATCGAGGCGCAATTGAAGACCCTGGAACGTCTGTCGGCGTATCTCCCCGACCATGGCGCGGACGAGCAGTCCCGCCAGGCGGCGAGGGCAATCCTTCGCTATTTCGACACGGCTGGCCCGAACCATCACGAGGACGAAGAGCGGAACCTGTTCCCGGTGCTTGTCAGCAGAGCCGGCGCCGATGACCGGGCAACGGTGGATTCTCTGGTCAGCGATCTGCTGGCCGACCACGCAAAGATGGCGTCCGCCGTCGGCGCGGTACGCGGGCAACTGATTCCGATTGCCGATGGAACCGGTGATGCTCTGGATCCGGCATCGGTGCGCCTCATGGCAAGCCTGTACCGGCGGCACATCGAAAAGGAGAACCGGGAACTCCTCGCGCTGTCACGAAAGCTGCTGACGCCGCAGGATATCGAAGACTTGAGTCGCGCCATGACGGCGCGCCGGAGTCGAAAGGACTGATTCCCGGCGATGGCCAAGAAATTTCCCTTGCACCCGAAGCACCCGGAGCGGATTTGCTGGGGCTGCGACAAATACTGTCCGGTGGATTCCCTGGGATGTGGCAACGGCTCCGATCGCACTCAGCACCCGATCGAACTCCTAGGGGACGACTGGTACGAATGGTACGGTCTCGACGAGTCAGGCATCGTCAAAAGGGACGATACGAAGTCAAAATCGTCCTGAAAGGTTGTTCGCGACCCGACCGCTGCAACCGCTTCCGATACTACAAGGAAATCTTGGCGGTGATCTTGCGTAATGCTGATGCCGGCTCGACTGGCTCATTCGCACGTACAACGTCAACTCGTCGATGCGCACCATCGGGTCGCTGTTGAACGGGCGATGGCGGATTCCCCACGCATTATCGAAGGGACCTACCGCCCCTTCGCGCTACCCTTGGTGGTTTGCTTTGCCGGACTGGTGTGCTCCAACCAGATCAGCGTGTCGATGTAGGACATGAATCCTTGCAAATAGTCCGGGGCGATGTTGCGCATGAGTTGCAGGCTACGAAGGACGAGGTGCTGGGAATTCAATGGACCCGCATTTTTCGGGGCACAGGCGAGAGTTTCGGCGAGTTGCTGTTCGATGCTGAGTCTTGACCAGGTTTCGTGGAAACAGGCGATGGACCTGAGTTCCGGTACTGGCTGGGTGTGGGAGTGAGGCGCGGTATTCGTCGCGGAGGGCGTTGTTTCCGGTTGCTCGTAGGCAAACTGGCTGATGTAGGTCAGCAAGGAGGAAAGCGGGCTTGCGGCACATTCCACGGAAGCTTCGACCAACGGAGTAGCTGCTGGCACGGCGAGTTCGTGGGCCGTCGCGCTGAGCTTGCCATTGAGCACCTGGCGAACTGCTTCAGGTTGTACGGCAGCCCGGCGCGCCAGAGCCTCAAGGTAGGCGAAGCGGACCGGATTGCGTTCGGCGGCGCCGCTTGAGCGCAGGGCATCGAGTGCGGCTTGAACGTCCGCCGTCTCAACCCTTGCCATCTTTACCCTTCGTGGAGCCTTTGGGCACCGGCGCCATCTCGACGCGGCGGTTGCGCGCACGCCCGTCGGCGTCGGCGTTGTCGGCCACCGGCTGCTGCGATCCGAAGGCGGCGGCGAAGAGGGCGGAGGACGGCACGCCTTCCTCGATCAGCGTGCGCGTGACGGTCAGCGCGCGCTGGGCGGAGAGCTCCCAGTTGTCGGTGAACTGCCGGTTGTTGCCGCGCACCGGCATGTCGTCGGTAAAGCCGCTGACCATCAGCAGTTGTTCGCTGGCGCCGAGATAGGCCGTGATCGGCGGGGCGAGCGTCTTCAGGAGTTGTCTTCCCTCCGGCTGCAACTGGTCCGAATTGAGCGCGAAAAGCACGTTGCCGCTGATGCCGATCTTGCCGTTGTCGAGCGTGACGCGACCGGAGGCGAGCGGGCCGGCCAGCGCTTTTTCGAGCGCTTCGCGGCGCCGTTCTTCCTGCTGGCGCTTCTGGATTTCGGCTTCGAGAGTGGTGGCGAGTTCGAGCTGTACGCCTAGCACGCCGACCAAAATGAGGACGAAGGCGCCGAGCAGGCCGGACATCAGGTCGCCGAAGACCGCCCACACCGGCGTGCTTTCGTGCGCGCCATGTTCAAAGCCGGCGTTGATGTCTTCCATGGCTATGCCTCGCTCCGACTGACGCGCTGCAGGTCGTCGACCATCTTCTTCTGCGACAGGATGCTGAGTTCGATGACCTCGCGCGCCTGCGCGACGTAGTAGGCGAGTTGTTCGTCGCTGCGCGTGAGCGACTTGGCGAGTCCGCTTTCGATGCGTTGCAGCGCGGCCATCATCTTCTCGTTGGAATCGCTGAACAGTTGCACGGCGTGGCCGAAAGCGTCACCCAGGCTGGCGACTTCGAGCGCGCCGCCGGCGACGCTGGCGCCTATGTCGACGAGTTTGCCGGCTTCGTTTTCCACCTTGGCGACGAACTGACTGCCGACGCGTTCGAGCAGCTCGGCGGAGGTGGCGACGAGCGCGTCGATCGCGCTGCGCTGTTCGGTCGAGGCGTGGTTGATCGCGTCGAGCAGGGCGCCCAGCGTTTCCATGATGCGGCTGCGTTCTTCGAGCAGACTGTTGTCGCGCGCGACACTTGCGGAGAGTTCATTACGCAGCTGGCCGATTACTTCAGCCGCTGCCTTGGGCGCCTCGGCGGCGGTCTGCATCAGGCGGGTGACTTCGGCAATCGTCGTCTCCGCCTGGCGCTGATGAGCGGCAACGAGATCGCGGGCCGTGGCGCCGAGCGTTTGCGTGATCTGCTCCTGCTGTGCCAGCGCCGATTCCCCGGCTTGCCGCCAGTGCGTTTCGAGTCCTCCGGCCAAAGCCGTGAGCGCATCGGCGAAGCGGCTCTGGCGGGTTTGCTCCCCAGCTGCCCATTCGTCTTGCCAGGTTGCCTGGGCGGCGCGCAGGTCTGCAATCAACGCTGTGCTGCGCTCGGCGAACGTGGCGGCCAAGCCGCTTTGCGTCTGCTCGAGCGTCCGCGTAAGGCGGTCGCTGGCCTGCTCGTGCTTGCTCAGTGCTTCCGTCCATGTTTCGGCAACCGTCTGCACGGCGCCGTCGAATCGTTGGGCAATGCCGTCGAGCTGGGTGGCGACCTGTTGGGTCAGCGCGGTTTGCGCCTCCTGCGTTGTCTCGGCGAAGCGGGTGTGGCTGGCGTCTATCGA
>Ga0316604_10003706_pt1 | contig 10582 bp, 6 predicted proteins | sample OWC_soil_day20_C_FD_207650 | JGI IMG/M metagenome (GOLD analysis project Ga0316604, IMG submission 207650) | Wetland soil microbial communities from Old Woman Creek delta, Ohio, United States - OWC_soil_day20_CT | ecosystem: Environmental > Terrestrial > Soil > Wetlands | place: USA: Ohio... | reverse complement strand
TCTTTGTCACGACTGAGATTAAGGATCAAGCCGTCGAGACTGATCTTGCGAACCCTGTCCACATCGAAGCGACGAGTAAGAAGGTCTGCCAAGTCAAAATCAATGGAAAGGGTTTGCGCCGAGGCTATCAAGATTCCGGCTTTGTCTTTGAGCTCTACCTGCTTGGCGAGCATGTTGCCGGACATGGAAAAAGCAACATCGCCGACCGAAAGGGTACCATTGATGGAATTGGCTGCTGTTTGCAGGATAAATTGCCTGACGGCTCCAGTCACGGAAGCGCCACTGAGGTTCCAAACAGCGGCAACCACTAATGACATAAGCGCGACACCAATCAGAAAAAATTTCAATTTGTGGTTCATGCGGACACCTTCCTTCGTGCAGAATCAGGAGCGAATAAATACGGTATTTGGGAATCGAGCTTGCTTATTAAGAGGAAAGTGCGTTGTCAAAAGCGAAATAAAGAATACAATTTTGTGATCAAGGAAGGAAGTTGACAAGCATGACAGGATTAGATTGGGTCGAGGAATTTAGCGGGGCGGTCACGGTCTGTGATGCGCAGGGAATTGTCTTATACATGAACAAAAAATCCGAGAAAGGGTATGGATTCAGCCTGGTCGGTAAAAACATACTTGATTGCCATCCTGAACCGGCCCGGTCTAAATTGGTAAAGCTGATGGACAATCGAACGATCAATACGTATACAATTGAGAAAAATGGCGTCAAAAAGCTAATCCACCAAGCACCATGGTTTGAAAAAGGCCAATATGCCGGGTTTGTCGAACTATCAATAGAAATTCCTTTTGAGATGTCTCATTTTGTTCGGGCGCCAAAAATAGCGGAGTGACGTTGGGGCGGGAGCCAGAGGATGGCTCCCCTTTTTTTGTATCAAGAAGTCGGTTGGTTGTCATTTTTGGGATGGTTTCGCTGCCGTCAGCATATCGGAAAGCGAAACCTCTGGATTATGATAGCGTTTTTTGTCTGCTGTTTTTTTCGCATACTGGATGGCTTCCTGCGGGCACCACTGCAGGCAGGCGAGACACTGGTCGCAGTGATGCATCCATACAGGATGACCCGTTTCCATGCGGATGTTTCCAGCCGGACAAACTCGTGCGCAAGTGCCGCAACTGTTGCACTTTTTGTCAACCCAAAAATCTTTGTCCATGCCAGGAACGCGCGGAGATGCCACTTTGTTGATGGCGGAAAACGGGATATTTTGCCACCATGGCCCTTTTTCAATCGGCCCGGGCTGTCGGGCCTTTAGCGCGGCACCGACCGAGTCAAGCTTATGTCTGGTATTTGCAAATAACTGTTGCTGCTTTGCTTCCGGTTGAGCTCCATTCCAAATAATGTAGTTCGAAGGCAGTAGAAGATCAAATCCGGAGCCAAGCGCGATTCCTTGTTCCGCCAATGCTTTTTGGAGCTGTATCAAGGTTCCTGCGACTTGTCCTGCATTAACTGCCAGAGCAAAAACATAGCAATTGGGCAGGGGGGCTAATTGCCGGACAAATTCTATAACCCGTAGCGGCAGTCCCCACATGTGAACCGGAAAAGCGATGCCCATTCGGTCGCAATCCGCATTTGGCAGCGCATAGTCCGTGCCGAGAGAAATCAGATCCACCGGGTCTTCAAGGCGTTCGGCCAACTGACGGGCCGCCCACAACGAATTTCCGGTTCCCGTATAGTAATACAAACGAGTCGACATGAAGTTCCTCCTTATGGTTCGACGAAATTACGAGCTCTGTCCCAGAATTGAGCGATCGTTATCCCGTATATTTTTTGAAAAGAGGCTTCTGGATTGTTGGATAGGGTGGTAGCTTTCAACCACTCGCCGATTCTGACATATCCACCATATTTATCGGCCAGATAATGGGTAGATAAGGCGGATACTCCTCGCACGGCGTCCGGGCCATGTTTGTCAGCGGCAGCTGACCAGTCGGGCTGAGTCATCAGCATTGGCAGCGTTGGCCAAGAACGACTGCGTCCCAGACCATACTCCCAAGAACCTTGAAAATCGCCATAGCGGGCAAAGCCGGATCGTTCAGTTGAACGGGCGGCCATCACGCTGGCCGTTCCGTAAGAGAGCCACTTCATATTGTTCATGTTCGTGGTACCGCCAGCTTCGGAGATCAAACGGCTAAGAACGACAAAAGCGATTTGATAGATCTTTTCTTCCGGTTCGGTCATGGTTGCCACATTCATGACGACAACGCTTCCCCGGTCGGTCCAGAATTCGTTTTTGGCTTGAGCCGCCGCCTGCTCGGTAGATAAACCAAACTCGCGGGCCATAGTCGCAACATATGCGTCGCGGTTTTCAGTCAAAACTACCCGCAATGCGTCCTTCAACTGCCCGCCCCAAGCGTCAAAGGCTAGCTGACGGGCCATTTCCCCACCTTTTTCAAAATAAGCGCGGGTATCATCCGGCACTGCGCCTCGAATGCTGAACTGAATCTTAGCTGGCTCTCCCATGGACAAAATGTACCATGCTTGAAAATCGCTGAGATATTGTCCCAACTCCATTCCAAAAGCAGTTTCAAAAGCTTTATCGCTTGAAACAACCGGAACTTTTTTAAAATAAGCGGGGATCACCGACAGGCCTTTTTGCTTTGTTAGGAAAAAAACCATTAAATCGGCCATTTCCCCGGGATGTCTGCCTTCGTTGACAAATCGTAACCAAGCCTCTGGATCCCGGTGTACAATTTCCTGAGGAGAAATGGCGCGTTTGAGATTGCGCAGCGTATTGAAGCGATCTAGCTTCCATTTTTCAACACTTTCATATCCGGTCATTTCTCCCACGCGGGATCCAACGAGATCGGCTGATCCTTCCGCAAGCCATTGCAATGCCTTTTTGGGAAAGTCGTCGCCGGCCCATTGGTAGATGACCTGATAAAACAGCTGCCGCCCAACGGAGGAAACCCGATCTTGACCGGTTTTTAGCGCAGGGTTGGATAAATCCATAATGATCACGCCAAATCCGGATTTGTTGTACCATACCCCGCCAAACACTTTATCCGCTTTTTCGGCAGTATCTTTGCTTTCACGGAACTCCCTCTGGCGAACGCGCACATAACTGTTCCTGTCGGGACAGATGTACAGGCTGACGTCTTGCGTTAGCTCCGTAGACATTTCGCTTTTTAGTAGTTGCTCGAACGCATCAACAGCAGCGCGAACGTCCTGCGCAGCCAACGTGTCGACTCCCGGTTCGTCAAAGACGTGGACGACTGCAGCTACAGGCGCAGTAACAAAAAGCATCCCGCAAAAAAACACAAGAAATGCGAGACTTCGAAGACTAAATGGATTTTTCATCGTCATACCTCCGATAATAATGTTTTTTTGCTTGCTTGAACGAAATTTATTCCCATTAATAATTTTGACAAAAAAACGCCATATCCTTTGAAGCGTTAAAAGATAAGAGGAAGAATTTTTCTGATAGGTAACGTAAAAAAAGCCTCGCGACGTTGGTGGCGAAGCTTTTTTGATATGGGATGCTTAATGAGCTGTTTTGTCGGCGGTAATATCGTCAATGGTCATAAAAACCTGATAAGGTTTATTTTCTCCTGGACGAAATTGTGGAATTGCGTTGACGCGTATCCAGGTGATAGTTTCTTTTTTTGGCGCCTTCACGCCCATTATGACTTCATGCACTTTTTGACCCGTTGTTAGGGCGGTCATGGGTGGGTGTTCATTTCCCGGGAAATCATCTCCGTTTTCTAATATGGCTTTTCCAAGCGGTGAGAAAGGGGCGCGCTGCTTCATCTGATCGAAGGAAAGCCCTAATATGCGTTCCGCCGCAGAATTGGCATCAACAATCTGGCCTTCCTGGTTCAGAAAAACAACCCCCTGCGGCATCGTTTCAAACAACACACGACACTTTGCTTCAGTTTCTCTTAGCGCCGACTCTATTTGTTTCATTTCAGTAATGTCGAAGAATGAGATGACCCCTCCTTCGATCACGTTTTCCAAAGTGCGATAGGGCCGTATGCGAAGTAAAAACCATTCTCCGGTTTTGGTTCGAACTTCCACTTCACGGGGGGCGAGGGTATCTAACACGGTCTGCAAGTCCTCCACCAGAGAATTGTACCCAACCAAATTTGATGCAATATGGGCCACAGGCCTTCCCACATCGGACTGGATCAAATTAATGACTTGTGTGACCGCCGGAGTGAAACGCCGGATACGCAACTGGTGATCAACAAAAATAGTGCCTACGCCGGTGCCGGCCAAGAGATTGTTCATGTCGTTGTTGACCAGCGCGAGATCACTCAATTTAGTTTGGAGTTCGACGTTGACAGTAGATAGTTCCTCGTTGACAGACTGCAATTCTTCCTTGGATGTCTCCAATTCTTCATTGGTTGATTGCAACTCTTCGTTGACGGACTGCATCTCTTCGTTAGTCGACTTCAGTTCTTCGTTAGACGTTTCCAATTCTTCGTTAGCGCTTTGAAGATACTCTTCTTTGGCCCGTAATTCTCGTTTTAACTCTTCTATCTGGGCCGAATTTTCAAGTCTTGCTTGGTCGTTAGGGGCGGCTTTGTCGAAAGGTTCGCTATGAACGGGCAGCATAGCTGGTGGCGTATCTTCTAAAATGACGAGAAAAAAATTCGATCTTTCTGCTGACTCGGGCGCAACAGCAACAGGGTGGATAGTCAAGTCGACGGATGAGAAATCGCCATTAGTTTTGACCTGCAACCCTTGGTGGATAACGGTCTCTTTATGTGTAGCCGCCTTATGCAGTGCGATGGTAAGATCTCTTTTCAGTCCTTCACGCGCCATTTTCAAGATATTGTTTAGCCCTTGCTCGCCTGGTGTCGGCTCGAGATACCGACCTGCGTGCCCGTGCAGATAGAGAAAGTCGCCTCTCTCATTAACCAGAGCGCCGGTTGAGGCGCAGTGTTTCAGAATGCCTTGCTCGGTCAGTTCGCGCAAGGAAATTTTTTTGCTCACAGTAGAACGACCTGCGGGTTTAGCCACAGTTGGAATGTCTACCAAAGGGGGCATATATTTTATCAGCAATGTTCGGTCAGATTCCAAAGAGCCTTCTTTGCGTTGATACAGTTTGCATTGACGATCTACTGTAGAGAATAAATCAAGGTATTCTCCGATTGTTTCCGATGTCCCCAAAAAAAGCATGCCGTGTGGCTTCAACGCGTAATGAAACAGGGGGATGATTTTTTTTTGCAGTTCCGCTCCCATATAAATCATCAAGTTGCGGCAACTGATCAGGTCAAGCTTCGAAAAAGGAGGGTCTTTGATTAGGTCCTGCTCGGAAAAAACCAGAATATCTCGGATTTTTTTATGAACACGATAACTGCCGCCCGAGTCCTTGACAAAAAAACGCGACAGTCGTTCCGGCGTCACATCAGCAATGATGTTGTCCGAGTAAAGCCCTGCTCGGGCATGTTCCACCGATTTTTTGTCAATGTCGGTCGCAAATACCTGCAATTTAAAATGCTGCTTTAATGCTTCCATGCGTTCTTGCAACAAGATGGCGATCGAGTAAGCTTCTTCACCGGTAGAACAGCCGGCAGTCCAGACACGGATTGCAGCGTCCGAAGTTTTGCCTTCGAAAAGGCTAGGGATCACTTTTGCTTCTAAAGCTGCAAAAGCGTCTTTGTCACGAAAAAAGCTGGTAACGCCGATCAATAAGTCGTTAAAAACAAGATCCAGCTCGGCGGGAGTGTGCTGCAAATAACGAACGTATTCATTCAGGTCGTCGATTTGATTAACGGCCATGCGCCGCGCTACCCGACGCGTGATGGTAGTAGGCTTGTATAAGGAAAAATCATGTCCGGTGTGGGCGCGCAATAGGACAAACAACTTTTTCAAAGCATCTTCGGAGGGGGCAGCTGTCAAAGCTGGTAGTCGGGAAAGTTTACCAAACGCATGAGCAACAAATGCAATCAACTGGGCGGGCATCTCGGCGGGTGGAAGCACATAATCCACCAAGCCGGTTGCGATGGCATTGCGCGGCATGCCGTCATATTCCGTGGATTCAGGGTTTTGCGACATCACCATGCCGCCTTCGGCCTTGATGGAACGCACCCCCAAAGCGCCGTCACTACCCGTTCCGGAAAGGATGATGCCAATAGCTCGCTCGTGTTGGTCGGCTGCAAGTGATCGGAAGAAAAAGTCGATAGGTAGTCGCTGGCCCCGTGGCGCAGCGGGTTCCAACAACTGTAACGCGCCATTTAGAAACGCCATGTCCCGGTTGGGAGGAATGATGTATGCGCGATTGGGCTCAACTTTCATTCCATCTTCGACTTCTATGACATGCATACGAGTGTAACGCTGGATCAATTCGGAGAGGAGGCTTTTGTGGTCGGGTGCAAGATGCTGGACCAAAATAAAGGCCATGCCGCTGTCGTTATCAGCAGGCATGGCTGAAAAAAAGGCTTCAAAAGCTGCAAGACCACCGGCGGAAGCGCCGATCCCCACAATAGGAAACCCTTGAGACGGTTGTCCTTCGGGCAAAACACTTTCTTTCTTTGGGTTGGCCTGTTTTTTGAGTGTCATGCAGCCCTCCTGTGCAGAAATTTGTTTGGCGCTTTTTCCTTCAAGCTAGGGTACTAAATTAAGTATATCACTTGGTGAATTGAAATGTGCTATATATTTGATCAGCGCGTTTGGCAATTGGAGCAGACGACCTCGATGAGGTGCTCCTTGGCGACCTTCTTGGAATAGTAATGGATCGAACACTCGGATACATTTTCGTAGGCAGAAACTTCGTGAATAGGCACATAGTCATAACGCTTGTCTCTCGTTTCGCGAAAAACCTCTGTTATTGACCAGAGCTGCATTTTTTTGAAGTCGTATTTTAGACCAATGTCTGCAGGCAAGAAAATTGTGTCGGGGTAATGCGTTTGATAGATGTCGGAAAGCTTGTCCCGATGTCCCAATAATTCTTCGCCAAACTCAGAGATAAAGCATATGCTTGGATTGAGGGACGAAATTAATTTGCATAGTCCCAAGCGGCCGAGGTGATGCGGGTAAAAGTGGGAATAGTCGTTTGGACTTCCCAATAAATATTGTTCTTCGCGTTCCTTCAAGCCGCCAAGATGCGCCAATAGAACGATTTTCTTAGCCTTGGCGTTTTTTCTAATATTGATATACTGTGTTTCGATTTCCTTGCTCCAGCCGGAATCGCCCGTATACACCAGAAGCGTGTCGGCAAACTCAAAGCAAAAACCGGCGGAACAATTATCCGAAATAATGTCCGGGTGCTTGGCATCGATTATCTTGAGTTTCATTATCCCAAGATCAAAAGACTGTTTCTTTTCAATAATATGGATGGTATAATCAGCGCTTGCTTTCAATGGGATAAGGCCCGAAAATTTCACGAAGACACTGAGCGGCATATAGATATCGAGAGTTTTACGCCGCGAAGAGGCTAAAAATTCTTTCTCCACATCTTTCTGTTTCACTTCCGAGGCATCGATTCCCGCTTCTTTAGCCAAGACTTGGCGAATAGACGATTCTTTTTGCGGATCATCAGAATCTTTGATTTCTGAGTTGTATTTGTTCAGCAGCGCAAGAATGGATTCCAAATCTGCGGTATGATCATTATGTGCGTGTGAGATGATTACAATATCTATTTCTGCAAAGAAATGCGCCGCGCTTTTGAAGTTTTCAATAAAATTGAATCCAGGATCAATTACGATTCCTTTGTTTTCAATCCGCATGTAATAGCCGCCGCCGAGGCTCCCGTTTCGGTGGGGCGCAACGATCGGCGTGAAGGAATTCCACTTTTGCAATACTTCCAAATAAAACTGCATATCATTCGGGTCGCGATAAATCTCTTCCAAAAACACAAGAGCTTGTTGATTTTTTCTTGATACATCATTGGCAATATCTTTTGTCGCTTTGAGAATTTTGGCTTCTACGCTCGCATTTTCATCAAGCTTTTTTTGCGATTCGATTTTTTGCCGCACATCGTCGATAAGGCGTTTCAATAATTGGACTCGATAGGGGTCTTTCTCACTCAGTGCGATCGCTTTTTCGTAGCATTCAATTGCTTCGGCAAATCGCTGCATATCACGATAGGTATTGCCCAGATTGCGTAAAGGAATGGGGTTTGTTGCGTCGGCTTCGACGGATTTATTGTAGCACTCAATCGCGCTATCATAAAGCTCTTGCTTCTGGTAAACGTTTCCGAGACCGTTCCAAGGCGCAGGCATAGAGCCGTCGAGAGCAAGAGCCTTTTGAAAATGATCAATGGCTTTGGCAAACTGTTTTTGATGAAAGTATACGTTTCCGAGACCATTCCAAGGTGAAGCAAAAGAGCTGGCGAGAGCGATAGCTTTTCGATAGCTTTTAATGGCTTTATCGTACTGTTGTTGTTCGGCGTAGACTTTGCCAAGACCATTCCAAGGAAAGACAAAAGAACCGTCGAGGGCTAAAGCTTTTCGAAAGCACTCAATGGCTTTGTCATATTGTTTTTGATGAAAATAAACAATGCCAAGAGTGCTCACCGGCCACGCAGATAATTTGTCCAGCGCAACGGCCTCGTTAAGCAGCTCCATGGCAGCAGAATACTTGCGTTCCTTTATGAAGTCTTTTGCACGATCACATAGGTCTTTGATTTGTAAAGAGGTTTCTGTCATATAGTTTTTACCTCCATGACTTTTCATATCAAGCATACCACAACCACACGGACATAATATGCCAAAATGCTATAAGAACGCAGCTTGATCGCAGTCGCCGCGCCGTACTCGGACGATCCGCCCAGGGGGTCAGACCGTGACGGAAAAAGATCATAAATGCTACTGCTGAATTGTGTGAAAATAGTGTATAAGTCCGGCAGGAGTTTGGAGTATTGATGTGTAAAATGGTCAAAAGAAGCTTGAATAAAATAGATTTCCCGTGGTCACAAAGTGATTGCTAAAAGAGAATAACTAAAGGAGGGGCACCGTTATGAGAAATGAAGTCTCTGTTCTAGAATTTGCGATGGCGATGGAGAAGGAAGGGAAGGAGTTTTTTTCTTCTGCAGCCAAACGGGTAAAGAAACCGGAAACGCGAGAAATTTTGCTGGAATTGGCAGACTGGGAAGAACGGCACTATCAATATCTTCGTTCCGAAAAAGATGCAGTGGAGGCAACAGGAACTTGGCTGCCAGCAGAGCCGGAAGCGGGCGTCATGGGACCGAAAAACAAGGCGGGCACGGTGTTTGGAAAGCGTGGAGAAGGGAAAGGGCCTGAACCTTCCTTGCCGATTAGTGAACTGACATCTGATATGGCTATTTTGCGGATGGCGATTTTCATCGAGCGAGACTTGTTGGAGTTCTATGTAAAAACGGCAGCAACGATAGGGGATGGAAGGGGACGCCAACGCTTTATCGCACTGGCCCAGTGGGAGGGAGAGCACGCGGCGGCGTTGGATGCACAATATCAGATTTTGCAGCGAAACTTATGGGCGGATGCGGAGTTTGCTCCCTTTTAACGCTAATGAGTGGAAAGGTGCGACCATCTTAGTACCGATTGGCATCGAAAGGATGTTGATTAGATGCGAGCGTTGACTTCTTGGCCCAAATCGGCGAGTTTGTTGGTCGCAACATTTTTGTTATACTGGCTTTCACAGCACAATTACCTTCTTTTTCACACGGTTATTGAAACTTTTTCGGCAGTGGTTGCCGGCTGTGTCTTTCTATTGACGTTGACACTGGCGGATATGTCTTTGCCGGCATTTTTCGTTGTTGTTGGTTGCGGGCATGGATTTGTCGCCGGTCTCACGCTACTGCATATGGCGGCTTATAAAGGAATGCAAATCATCGGCGCATCCGACGCCAATTTGCCAACCCAGTTATGGATTGCTGCTCGACTGGTGGATACCGGTGCCTTGCTTGTCGGAGCGCTGATGATTGAAAAAACAGTTGGGTTACAGCGGGTAATGGGAACGCTTTCGCTGATAACGGCGGGATTGCTGGCGGCTATTTTCATTTGGCCGGTTTTTCCGGATTGTTTTATTGAGGGCAGTGGCCTGACGCCATTTAAAATTGCCGCGGAATATATGATGATGGCTGTTCTGACTTGGTCAGTATGGAAACTTTATTCTCGTCGGGACTTTTTTTCAGACAGCGTGCTGCGAAGATTGGCAGGAGCTTATATTCTGCATATTTTGGCAGCTGCAGCCTTTACCTTGTATACAGATGTCTATGGCTTGACCAATTTAATGGGGCATTTATTGTTTTTTCTTTCTTATCTGCTACTTGCTGATGCTCTGGTGCGATACATGGTGCGGGAGCCGCAGACAATTTTGTTTAGAAGTTTGGCCTCCAGTGAGGCCAAGTTTCGTTCTCTCGCCGACAGTAGCCCGGACTACATTTGCCGATTCGATCGGCAGTGTCGTCGAATCTATGTGAATACGGCAGGAATAAGGGTATCGGGACTAACCGAAGTTGAACTGCTTGGCAAGACGCCGCTGGAAATTGGATTTGAAAAGCAGCAGGCTATTTTTTGGGAAGAAAAAATTCGACAGGTGATTGATACAGCGTCTCCTTTTCGCACTGAGTTTGAATGGGCCGGTCCGGACGGATTGGTAATTCTCGACTGGCAACTTGTGCCGGAGTCGGGCGAAGTAGGAGACATCACTT
>Ga0316604_10003704_pt1 | contig 10583 bp, 8 predicted proteins | sample OWC_soil_day20_C_FD_207650 | JGI IMG/M metagenome (GOLD analysis project Ga0316604, IMG submission 207650) | Wetland soil microbial communities from Old Woman Creek delta, Ohio, United States - OWC_soil_day20_CT | ecosystem: Environmental > Terrestrial > Soil > Wetlands | place: USA: Ohio... | reverse complement strand
ACGAACTGGGCTGCAATTCCTGCGTCTCGGTCACCGGCAGCCATAACCCACCCGACTACAACGGCCTGAAAATGGTCATCGGCGGCACGACGCTGGCCCTCGACGCCATCCAGAACCTGAAGCGGCGCGCCGAATCCGGCGACCTCAAGCACGGCCAGGGTCAACGGCGCAGCGCCGACGTCGGCGCCGCCTATATCGACAAGATCGTCGGCGACGTCAAGCTGGTGCGGCCGATGAAAATCGTCATGGATTGCGGCAACGGCGTCGCCGGTGCGATCGCCCCTGAACTGTTCAAGCGCCTCGGTTGCGAGATCGTGCCGCTGTTCTGCGAAGTCGATGGAAATTTCCCGAACCACCACCCCGATCCGTCGAAGCCGGAAAACCTGGCCGACGTCATCCGCGCCCTGCGTGAAACCGACGCCGAAATCGGCATCGCCTTCGACGGCGACGGCGACCGCCTCGGCGTCGTCACCAAGGACGGCGAAATCATCTACCCGGACCGCCAGTTGATGCTCTTCGCGGCCGATGTGCTGTCGCGCGTCCCCGGCGGCCAGATCATTTACGACGTCAAATGCACCCGCCTGCTCGCCCCGTGGATCCGCCAACACGGCGGCGTGCCGCTGATGTGGAACACCGGCCACGCGCTGGTCAAGGCCAAGCTGAAGGAAACCGGCGCCCCGTTGGCCGGCGAGATGTCCGGCCACACCTTCTTCAAGGAACGCTGGTACGGCTTCGACGACGGCCTGTACACCGGCGCCCGCCTGCTCGAAATCCTGGCTCGCGCCGCCGATGCCAATCCGCTGCTGAAAAACCTGCCCAATTCGCCGTCCACCCCGGAGCTCAACATCAAGATGGCCGAAGGCGAACCCTTCGCGCTGATCGACAAGCTGAAGGCCGAGGGCAAGTTCGAAGGGGCCGAGGAAATGATCACCATCGACGGCCTCCGCGTAGAATACGCCGATGGTTTCGGCCTGGCCCGCCCGTCCAACACCACACCGGTCGTCGTGCTGCGTTTCGAAGCCGACAACGACGCGGCGCTGGCGCGCATCCAGGCCGCTTTCCGCCAGGCCATCACCGCCGCCTGGCCGGGCATTCAATTACCTTTTTAAGGAGTTTTCGTGAGTGAAGTAGCTGCTGACCAGTTGTTTCTCGGGCGCCAGCCCATCCTGGATCGCGAGCAGCGGCTCTTCGCTTACGAACTGCTCTTTCGCAGCGGCTCGCGCAACGCCGCCGAATTCACCGACGGCGTACGCGCCACGGCCACCGTCATCGCCAACGCATTCACCGAACTCGGCGTCGCCGATGCACTCGGCCAATGTCGAGGCTTCATCAACGTCGATGAAGAATTCCTGTTCAGCGACTTGCTCGAACTGCTGCCCCGGCAATCGGTCGTCCTGGAAATTCTCGAAACGGTGCCGCCGACGCCCGCCGTCGTCGACCGCTGCAAGGCTCTGAAAGCGGCCGGTTTTACGCTGGCGCTGGACGACGTCATCCAGCTCGAACCGCAGTTCGCCGAACTGCTGGCGCTGGTCGAAGTGGTCAAGGTCGATATCCAGCCGCTGTCACGTGTCCAGTTGATGCAACTGGTCATGAAACTGAAGCCGCTCGGCAAGACCTTGCTGGCCGAGAAGGTCGATTCGCGTCAGCAGATGGAGCAGTGCCTGAAGCTTGGTTTCTCGCTGTTCCAGGGTTACTACTTCGCCAAGCCGACCATCATTGCCGGCAAGAAACTCGATCACTCCCAGCTATCGCTGATGAAGCTGATGGGCCTGCTGCTCGGCGATGCCGACACTGGCGAACTGGAAGAAGCCTTGAAGCCGGAGCCGGGTCTGACGGTCAACCTGCTGCGGATGACCAATTCCGTCGGCGCCGGCGCCAGTGAAACCATTACCTCGCTGCGCCACGCCATCACCGTGCTCGGTCGGCGCCAACTGCAGCGCTGGCTGCAATTGCTGCTCTTCGCTTCCGGCAACCAGAACGGCACGGCCAACCCCCTGCTGCTGCTTGCCGCGACGCGCGGCCGGCTGATGGAATTGCTGGCCGAGGAATTGCAGCCAGACAACAACGCGCTCGCCGACCAGGCCTTCATGGTCGGCATCATGTCGCTGATGCCAGCGTTGATCGGCCTGCCGATCGAAGAAATCGTCGCTCCGCTCGGCCTGGCCGACGAGGTGCGCGACGCCCTGTGCACCGGCCAAGACGTGCTCGGTACCCTGCTCCACCTGGCCGAAAGCAGCGAAACTGGCGATCTCGACATGCTCGCCGGCAGCCTGCAAAGTCTGCCGAAGCTGACGCTGAAAGCGCTGAACCGCGCCCAGACCCGGGCGCTGCAATGGGCCAACGGCATCGGCCAAAACACAGCCGACCAGGCGCCATCCTGAACCTGTTACAGAAGACGCACCGAATCGCCACAGACAAGCCAGTCGCACTGCCGCAAGATCAGCCAGTACGACCGACCAAACCGCCTTTCCCAACCTCGCACCGGAGTCTCGATGACCACTGAGGAACACGCTCAATTTCGCCAACAGGCCCGCCTGACACCACAGCCCGCCGGCTTGCTCGGCAAAATGCTCGCCTTCATGCTGAGCGCGGCCTTGCTGGTGCTGGGCTTCATGTTCTCGCTGGTCGCCCTCGCCGTGGTCGCAGTCGGCGGCCTGGCACTGGGTGGCTGGCTGTGGTGGAAAACACGGCGTCTGCGCAAGCAGTTGCGCGAAGCGGCGACGGCCAAGGCTGATGACGGCTACGTCATCGAAGGCGAAGTGATTCGGGATTACGAAGCGCCGGCCCCGGCCGGTCGCCTGTTACGCTGACCAAACAAAGAAAACGGCCCCGCTCGCCAGGCGAGCGGGGCCGTTTTTTCGCCTGCGTTCAGCGTACTTTCGGGTTCAACGAACCGCGGTTGTAATCCTTGTCGCCGGGCATGATCGTCCGCCCGACGCCGCCAAACAGACCGCCCTGCGCTTCGATCGGGCGGGTCTTGTTCTCCGGATACTCGGCGGCAAGCCTGTTCGCCTCGGCGGCCTTGGCCACATCGACGAACTCCCAGCGGCCATTCGGGAAAAGCCGCACTCTTTGACCGTCGACCGTCGCCGCCTCCAGCGGTGTCCGATCCAGTTCGGCGGCCAGGCACGGCCCGGCCGCCAAAATGCAGATCAGCGCAAATGCTGCTCTCACAGCTTGCCTTCGACCCAGGCGGCGACCGAGGCGAGTGCCGCCGGCAGATTTTCCGGCTGCGTGCCGCCAGCCTGCGCCATGTCCGGACGACCACCGCCCTTGCCGCCGACCTGCTGGGCAACCTGATTGACCAGCTCGCCGGCCTTGACCTTGCCGGTCAGGTCGGCGGTGACGCCGGCAATCAGCGTCACCTTGCCATCGACCACCGAAGCCAGCACGATGGCGGCTGACTTCAGCTTATCCTTCAGCTTGTCCATGGTCTCGCGCAGCGCGTTGAGGTCAGCCCCTTCCAGCTTCGCCGCCAGCACCTTGGCCCCCTTGATGTCGATCGCCTGGCCAAGCATGTCGTCGCCCTGGGCTGAAGCCAGCTTGCCCTTCAGCGCGGCCAGTTCGCGTTCCAGCTTCTTGACCTGATCGAGGACGGAAACAACACGGGCATGGACATCCTTCGGCAAGACCTTGAGCGTACCGGCCACACCGCCGAGGGCGGTTTCCATGTCCTGCATGTAGTGCAAAGCGTTATCGCCGGTCACCGCCTCGACCCGGCGCACGCCGGCCGCGACGCCGCCTTCGGCGGTGATGCTGAACAAACCGATGTCGCCGGTGCGGGAAACGTGGGTGCCGCCGCACAGTTCGCGCGACGAGCCGATATCGAGGACGCGAACGCTGTCGCCGTACTTTTCGCCGAACAGCATCATCGCGCCCAGTTTCTGGGCCTCGGCGATGGGCAGGACGCGGGTTTCATTGGCCGTATTGGCGAGGATTTCGGCATTGACGATGTTCTCGACGCGGCGGATCTCCTCGTCGGTCATCGGCTGGTTATGCACGAAGTCGAAACGGGTCTTGTCCGGATCGACCTGCGAACCCTTTTGCTGAACATGTTCGCCGAGCACCTCGCGCAACGCCTTGTGCAGCAGGTGGGTCGCCGAGTGGTTGCGGGCGGTGCGGGCCCTGGCCAATACATCGACCTTGGCGCTGACGCCGTTGCCGACCGTGATGACACCGGTCTTGACGACACCGTGGTGACCAAAGACGGTAGCCTGAATCTTTTGCGTGTCTTCCACGGCAAAGATGCCATGTACCGACTGCAGCACGCCGCAGTCGCCAACCTGGCCGCCGGATTCGGCATAGAACGGCGTGTTGTCGAGAACGACGACACCCATTTCGCCTTCATTCAACTGGTTGACCGCAGCACCGTCCTTGTACAGGGCAAGGACGTTGGCCTTCAGCTCGAGCGCTTCGTACCCGTGGAAAGTGGTGGCCGGGCCGTCGTATTCGAGGTTGGCGGCCATCTTGAACTTGCCGGCGGCACGCGCCTGCTCCTTCTGGCGCGCCATCGCCGCGTCAAAGGCGGCGGCATCGACGGTGATCTCGTGCTCGCGGCAGATATCCTGGGTCAGGTCGAGCGGGAAGCCGTAGGTGTCGTGCAACTTGAAAGCGGTATCGCCGTTGAAAACCTTGTTGCCGGCCGCCTTCAACGCCGCCAATTCGGTTTCGACGATGGCCATGCCATGCTCGATGGTTTCGAAGAAGCGGTCTTCTTCCTGCTTCAGCGTCGCCATGATCCGCGTCTGGTTCTGGGTCAGCTCCGGATAGGCCATGCCCATTTCGGCGACCAGGTCCGGCACCATCTTGTGGAAGAAGGCGGCGCGAGCACCGAGCTTGTAACCGTGGCGGATGGCGCGACGGATGATCCGGCGCAGCACGTAGCCGCGCCCCTCGTTACCGGGAATGACGCCGTCGGCGAGCAGGAAGGAGCAGGCGCGGATATGGTCGGCCAACACCTTGAGCGACGGGCTGTCCATGTCGGCATCGGAGGTTTCGCGAGCGGCCGCCTTGAGCAGCGCCTGGAACAGATCGATCTCGTAGTTGGCGTGCACGCCCTGCAGCACGGCGGAGATGCGCTCCAGGCCCATGCCGGTATCGACGGAAGGCTTGGGCAACGGATGCATGACACCCTGCTCGTCGCGGTTGAACTGCATGAAGACGTTGTTCCAGATTTCGATGAAACGGTCGCCATCTTCTTCCGGCGATCCCGGGGGGCCGCCCCAGTGCTTTTCGCCGTGGTCGTAAAAGATTTCGGTGCATGGACCGCAGGGACCGGTATCGCCCATCATCCAGAAATTGTCGGAAGCGTAGCGGGCCCCCTTGTTGTCGCCGATGCGAATCACCCGCTCGGCCGGCACGCCAATCTCTTTCGTCCAGATGTCGTAGGCTTCGTCATCCTCGGCATAGACGGTGACGGTCAGCTTGTCCTTGGGCAGCTTGTAGACCTCGGTCAACAACTCCCAGGCGTACTTGATCGCATCGCGCTTGAAATAGTCGCCGAAGCTGAAGTTGCCGAGCATTTCGAAGAAGGTGTGGTGACGCGCGGTGTAGCCGACGTTTTCCAGATCGTTGTGCTTGCCGCCGGCGCGCACGCACTTCTGCGAGGTCGTCGCCCGGCTGTAGGGACGCTTGTCGAAGCCGAGGAAGACGTCCTTGAACTGGTTCATCCCGGCATTGGTGAACAGCAGGGTCGGGTCCTCGTGTGGCACCAGCGAGCTGGATGAAACAATCTGGTGGCCCTTGGAGGCGAAGAAGTCGAGGAACTGCTGGCGGATTTCTGAGCTTTTCATAAGCTGGCGGCCTCAAAGGCGTTGAATTCGAAAAGCGTAATTTTAAATGAAAGCGCCGGCCTTCAGTGAGTGCTGATGCCGGCCGGGCTACGGCAAGCCCAGGCCAACACCGGCTTCCGACACAAAGAGGTCGAGCCGGTCGGTAAAAAGCGCGCTGACCCCACGCTGGAGCAGCATTTTTGCCTGTTCCGGCGCGTTGACCGTATAACAAAGCACGGGAATACCTGCGGCCTGGGCCTCGGCCAGAACTTCGTCGCTCAGAAGCTTGGCATCGCAGTGCAGGGAAAACGCCCGCAGGCGACGCATTTCGGCCAGCCAGTCGGCCGGCACGCTGTCGAACAGCACACCGCGCCGAATGTCCGGCGCCAGATCGCGGGCGATCTCCAGTGCCTCAAGAGAAAACGAGGAGAGCAGCGGCTGTACAGCGGCCCCCTGCCACAACGCGGCGGTCAGTTGGGCGACGACGGTCGCCGTCTGCACCTCATGGCCGGTCGCCGGCTTGATCTCTACATTGGCCAACAGACCATGTTCCCGGCACAGCGCAGCCGCCTCGGCAAAACGGGGAATCGACTCACCGCCCCCGGCGTCGAGCCCAAACAGAATCTCATCCGGCGTCTCGCAGACGCGTCCGGCGCCATTGGTCGTCCGGGTCAGGGTTTCGTCGTGAATGAGGACGGGAGTACCGTCCGCACTCAGCATGACGTCGAACTCGACGGCCCGAAACCCCATTCGCGCTGCCAAGCGGATGCCGGCCAGGGTATTTTCGGGCGCCAGGCTACCGCCACCGCGATGGGCAAACCAGCGCGGCAGCATTTTTTGCATCAGAAAGGCTGCGCTTTTTTCAGCGCCGGCTTGGCCGCCAGCACCGCGTTGCCGCGCGTCACCGCTGCATCCAGCGCCGCCTTGGCTGGCTTCTTGTCGACCCAGACGGCTTCCAGTTCTTCGTTGATGATGATGCGTACTGCGTCGATATTGGCAGCACGAACGGCCGGCTTGGCGCCGTTGCCATTCAGCGAGGCTTTGGCCACCTGCATCGTCTTGTCGCCATCCTGCAGCAACTTGCTGCCAACCGCGGCGCGAGCGGCGGCCGTCAGCGGCAACTGGCCATAGCTACGGACCATTTCGATCTGCATTTCCGGCGTCAGCAGGTAGGCAACGAACTTGGCAGCCTGCTTGTACTCGGCGGCGGAGCGACCGGCACCGACCCACAGCGAGGCGCCATCGGCCAGCGTGCTCTGGCGGCCGCCGTAGACATCGTCATGGTAAGGCAACGGCGCGACGCCGAGTTCGACGCCCTTGGCTTCACGGAAATCGGTGTGCTCGCGGGAATCGGTGGTGATCATCGCGCACTCGCCTTCGTTGAACCGCGCGCTGGCTTCATCACGGCGACCGAAGCTCTTGTAATAGCCCGCCTTCTGCCAGGTCGCCATCATCGCGATATGCTTGACCTGCGGCAGGCCGTTGAAAATCAGCTGCCCCTTCTCAGTCATCGCCGGCACGCCGGAAACGGCACTAACGTTGTCGATATGCACCCAGACCGGCCAGGAAGAGGTGTAGGGGCAGGAGTAACCGGCATCCTGCAGCTTGTCGAGGACGCCCTGCATTTCGAACCAGGTCTTTGGCGGCTGCTCCGGATCGAGTTTGGCCCGACGGAACGCATTCTTGTTATAGAACAGCACCGGCGTCGAATAGACCAGCGGCAGCGCCACCAGGCGGCCCTTGGCATCGACGACGCCTGCCTTCAGGTCAGGCGACAGGTCGGCGGCGCTGAACGGCTGGCCGGCCTTGCTCATCATCTGATGGAGCGGAATGAAGTTGGCCGGCTTGCTCAGCACATCATCCATGTCATAGTGACGCACGAGATTGAGGCCGGCCGGCTTGCCATCCTTGCTTGTCCGGACCAGCTTGATCGAACCGTTGTGATCCTTGTTGAAGTGATCGACGAAAGCCTGCAGGCGCTCTTCACCCTGCGGACCGAGATTGTGGGCCAGTTCCAAATCGGCCGGAGCAACCGGGGCGGCAGCGGGTTTAGCAGCCGGAGCCGGCTTGGGCTTGGCGGCATTGGCGGAAAACGCCAGCGCCAGGGCGACGGCAGCAACCAGGGGGCGGATTAGGTACATGGGCACTCCAAGTGTTTCGGTAAACGCGAAATTATAACGCTCGTCAACAATCATTGAGCCGAATCATCGGGAATCGAGCGGGGGCTGTGGTACGCTCCGGCCGATCATATGCACACAGCCGCTTCCGTACGATGAATACCGTCAACGCCACGCCAGAAACCCCGCCCGCCCAGACCCCGCGCAGCCTGCTGAAAAAACTGCAGGCCGACTTTGCGGTCTTCCGCGACAGCCAACCGCTGGCGATCGGCATCGACAAGCAACTGCTGGCCCGGATGCCGGAAATCCAGCGCAAGATCCTGCGTGTCGCGCTGGGCATCCACACCAATTCAATGCGTTACCTCAAGGTCATGGAAAAGGCGACCGTCCGTTTCGACCTCGATGGCAACTCGACCGACGAAGTCACCGACGAGCATCGTAAGCACGCCAGCGAAACCATCCGCGAGCGCCTGAAAAAGGAAGCCGAGAAGCGCAAGGCCGAACGCGCCGCCGAGGCCGCTGAACGCCACCGCACCGAAAAACTCGGCCAATTGCTGGAAAAATTCGGCCGCAACGGCTAATTAACGAGCGGCTATCGCCGCGCCTCGCAGCAAAGTAATGAAAGCCCCGTGGCACCGCCACCGGGCTTTTTTTGCGTCGCTAGCAATCGCGCCCGCCTCCCGTCCTGGCTACAAAAACAGCCCCGACCCGTCCAAAACAGAAGCCGCTCAGGCCTTTGTGGCAATGCAAATTATTCGCAACTGAGTATTTACATACATTCTTGAATGTATCTATAATCGCAGGCATCAAAAACAAATCCCCTCCCGGAGCCCTGACATGCCTCTCGACACCGCCTTGCCGTACCGTACAGCCAAGCCCTTGCTTCTTTCGCTCCTCATCACCAGCGCCCTGGCACTGACTGCCTGTTCCGGCGCCGATGCGCCGCAGAAGCCGCCGATGGGTCCAATGCCGGTCACCGTGATCGAGATGCAAACACAGAGCGTGCCGAATGCCGTCGAAATCATGGCCCAGACTGAAGGTGCCAAGGAAGCCGAAGTACGGGCCCGGGTCGGCGGCATCCTGGTCAAGCAGCTTTATCAGGAAGGCCAACCGGTCAAGGCGGGGCAACCGCTGTTCCAGATTGATCGCTCCAGCTATGAAATCGCCTTTGCCGAAGCCAAGGCCAAGGCCGACCAGACCGAGCGCGAAATGGCCCGGATGAAGAAGCTGATCGAAGTCCAGGGCGTCAGCCGCAAGGAAGTCGATGATGCGACGAGCGCCAATGAACTGGCCCAGGCCGCCTTGCGCCAGGCCCAGTTGAACTTATCCTGGACCACCGTTACCGCTCCGGTCGACGGCGTCAGCGGGCGGGCCGCCAAATCGGTCGGCAACCTGATTTCCGTCGGCTCCGACAGCTTGCTGACGTCGGTTTACCAGAACGATCCGATGTGGGTGCGTTTCAGCATTTCCGAAAGCGAAGCGGCCAAGTTGCCGGGCGGCCGCCTGACGCCGAAGACGGTGACCGGGGTCGAGATGGTGCTGCCGGATGGCAGCGTCTATCCGGTAACCGGCAAGCTGAACTTCCTGGCCAGCACGATCGACCCGACGCTCGGCACGCAGCAGTTGCGGGCCGAATTCCCGAACAAGGACGGTTCTCTGCTGCCCGGTCAGTTCGTCCGCATCCGCCTGCTCGCCGGCGAAAAGGCCGATGTCTTCCTGGTGCCGCAGAGCGCGGTGATCCAGAGCGAACAGGGCAACCTGGTGATGACGGCTGATAGCGAAAACAAGGTTGCGCCGCGTCCGATCAAGACCGGCGACTGGTTCGGCAAGGACTGGGTCGTGCTCGGCGGCCTGAAGGCCGGCGACAAGGTCATCGTCGACAACCTGATGAAGCTGCGCCCGGGCGCCCCGGTTGCCCCGCACGCACCGGGCGAACAGCCGGGTGCCCCCGGCGCTGCGCCGGCCAAGGAAGGCGCCGCCCCCGCCAAGGATGCGGCAGCGGCCCCGGCCAAGCAGGGTTAAGGAGCAAGCATGTCAAAGTTCTTTATCAACCGGCCGATTTTCGCGTCGGTCATCTCGATCATCATTGTCCTCGCCGGGCTGGTCGCCTCGCAGGTGCTGCCGATTGCGCAGTACCCGCAGATCGCTCCGCCCACCGTGCTGATTACCGCCACCTACCCGGGTGCTTCGGCCGAGACGCTGGCCAAGACGGTCGCCGCGCCGATCGAGGAGCAGCTGAACGGGGTCGAAAACCTCTCCTACTTCACCTCGTCGGCGGCCGCCAACGGCACGGTGACGATTACCGCAACCTTCGATGTCGGAACTAATGTCGATATCGCTTCAGTCAACGTCAATAATCGGGTCAAAGCGGCTGAACCGCGCCTGCCGGAAGAAGTGCGGCGCAATGGCGTGATCGTCCAGAAGCGCTCGAACGATATTCTGCAAGTCGTCGCGCTCGAATCGGACAAGGGCAAATACAACACGCTGTTCCTGTCCAACTACGCCAGCCTGAACATCGTTGACGAGTTGAAGCGGGTCAAGGGCGTCGGCGACGTGACCATTTTCGGTGCCCAGGACTACTCGATGCGCGTCTGGCTGAAGCCGGACCGCATGGCCCAACTGGGCCTGACGACCAGCGACATCTCAACTGCGATCAAGGCCCAGAACGCCCAGAACGCAGCCGGCAAGATCGGCG
>Ga0316604_10003703_pt1 | contig 10584 bp, 8 predicted proteins | sample OWC_soil_day20_C_FD_207650 | JGI IMG/M metagenome (GOLD analysis project Ga0316604, IMG submission 207650) | Wetland soil microbial communities from Old Woman Creek delta, Ohio, United States - OWC_soil_day20_CT | ecosystem: Environmental > Terrestrial > Soil > Wetlands | place: USA: Ohio... | reverse complement strand
TTAGCTGCTTAGCAGGAATAACTCGACTTATAGCGAATAAATCTCTATAGATGAAAATATTCACAAGACAGTGTGTCATGAAGATGCCTGGGTTCTGAAGAACCGGTGAACTATTTTTTTCACACAATTTGATACCGCTGAACAAGGCTACGAAAGTCTCTTCCTGGCAGCAATGACCGGGGGTTCTTTGTAGTCTTTTTTTGATCCTAATAATACCCTTAGTAACTAAATTAGTAGGAGTGATTAAATCATGCACATGGCAGATGCACTAATTTCCCCAGCCGTTGGCGGGGCTATGTGGGCAGCAACAGCTGGTTTGGCCGCTTATGCCGCCAAGAAAGTACAAAATGACCTTGATGATCGCAAAATCCCGCTTATGGGAGTGTTGGGAGCCTTTGTTTTCGCCGCACAAATGATTAATTTTACTATTCCCGGTACAGGTTCCAGTGGTCACTTAGGCGGTGGACTCTTGCTCGCCATCTTACTGGGACCACAGGCTGCCTTCCTAACCATTGCTTCCATTTTAACCATCCAGGCCCTGTTTTTTGCTGACGGTGGAATTTTGGCTCTTGGTTGTAACATTTTTAACATGGGGTTTTTAGCCTGTTTCATTGGCTACCCGCTTATTTATAAACCGCTAACTGGCAAGAACCCTTCGCAAGGGCGTCTATTCATCGGCTCAGTGTTAGCTGCTATAATTGGCTTACAACTAGGGGCCTTCGGCGTTGTACTGGAAACCGTCTTTTCGGGAGTTTCTGAACTGCCTTTTAGCACCTTTGTTCTCTTAATGCAACCTATTCATTTAGCTATCGGCCTTGTCGAGGGACTGGTTACTGCCGCTATTGTAATGTTTATTATGAAAGAATCACCAGAAATTTTGCAAAAAACAGCGCTGGGACATTCCTTGGGTACGATTTCCATCAAAGGCGTATTGGTTACCTTGCTTATTGCTGCTATGCTTACTGGCGGTGCCTTAAGCTGGCTTGCTTCTTCCAACCCAGATGGCCTTGAATGGTCGATTGCTGGAGTTACTGGTGAAGCAGAATTAAAAGCTCCGGAAGGAATTCATAGCTTTTTTGCCGAATTACAAGGAAAAACCGCATTTCTGCCTGACTATAACCTAAAACACCCAGAAAAATCAATTGTCGCCGGAGCTAAAGCTGCTGAAGAAAAAGAAGCTTGGCCAGCCGTTGACAGCGGCACCTCCTTCGCAGGTATCTTAGGATCGCTGTTGACATTAGCCCTTGCCTACTCAATTGGTAAAGGCCTAAGGCGCTTCGCAAAGGGATAATTCAAATAGCTTTCCTATATATAATGTGTCCGTCAAACATCTTTAATATAGAATATTTATAGCTTGTAAAAGAGGTTGATTATGCTAAAAATTGAAGCTAACTGGATAGACTTACGCTATCTTGACGCGCTTTCCAACCAGAATACCTTTATTCACCGCCTCAACCCTTGCGTCAAGCTGATTGCTGCCCTTAGTTTTATCATTGCTGTTACATCTTTCTCCAAATATGAAATTACCGGACTCCTTCCTTTTTTTCTCTTTCCGGCAGTCTTACTTTCCCTAGGCAACCTTCCTGCTGCCCCCATTTTTAAACGACTGCTGCTAGTAGCACCTTTTGTCCTGTTTATCGGCATATTTAATCCGCTTTTCGATCATACGCCAATCACTAAAATCAGCTCTATCGTTATTACCGGTGGCTGGGTTTCCTTTTTCTCGATCACCATCCGACTATGCCTGACAATTACTACCGCCTTGATTTTAGTGGCAACTACAGGAATTGATGCCATTGGGTCGGCATTACTTAGAATTGGCGTACCAAAAATTATTGTTGTTCAGTTGTTATTTATGTATCGCTATTTGCATGTTTTAGTAGAAGAATTTGTGCGCTCCACGACCGCCTACAGCTTACGCTCGTTCCATGGCGATGGTGTTCAATTTCGGGCGTGGGGTTCTCTCTTAGGGCAACTATTGATTCGTTCCATTGACCGGGCCAACCGTGTTTATCAATCCATGCTTTGCCGCGGCTTTGACGGTGAAGTGCGACTGATGCGTACCAGCACCCTTACCACATCAGACATAGGCTACCTTACCTTTTGGATGGTCTTCTTCGTATTAATCCGCTTTTTTGATGTTCCAGAACTGCTAGGTAAATTACTCATGGGGGTTTTCTAATGAGCCATCATATTGTCGAACTAAAAGATGTAACCTATATCTACCCTGATCAAACAGAAGCCCTTCGTGGCCTGTCTGTCCGTATCACCCATGGCGAATCAGTTGCAATCGTTGGCGCCAACGGCTCAGGAAAAACCACCTTGCTTTCCCATCTGATTGGAGTGCTTTTTCCTACCAGCGGCTCAATCAATATCGGCGGTTATCCAGTAACGAAAAAAACCTTACCCCATGTGCGCCGCGCCGTCGGTATGGTGTTCCAAAATTCCGATGACCAACTATTTATGCCTACAGTTTATGACGATGTTGCCTTCGGCCCCCTGAACCTAGGGCTCCCCCCCGCGGAAGTTGATGCCCGCGTAATAGCTTCCCTAACTACAGTAGGAGCGTTAGATCTTAAGGATCGCCCGCCTTATCGGCTATCAGGCGGTCAAAAGCGTTCAGTAGCTATTGCCACTGTCCTGGCTATGGACCCTTGCATTTTAGTCATGGACGAGCCTACCGCTGGCCTGGACCCGGCCGCACGCCGCCAGCTTATCAACTTGCTTAAATCCTTTGAACATACAAAGATTATTGCTACCCATGACCTGGATTTAGTTTTAGACCTCTGCGCCCGTACAGTCGTGTTAAGTGCCGGTACAGTCATTGCTGACGGCCCCACGTTGGACATCTTCAACAATGAAGAACTTCTCAATAAAGCGCATTTAGAAAAACCCTTCCGTATGCAAGGCTGCCCTATCTGTCATCCGCCAAAACAGTGAACTTGTTTAATTAGCCTTAGTCGTTCAATCCAGGGAAAGGTTAACCCTTCCCTCTGGACAATGAAAAAACCCCATCATGGAATTTCGGTATATGCCAAAATTCCATGATGGGGTTTTTTTGTGTGCATACTCGACACGGCCAGTGACAGACCCCGAACATACTGTTCATTCTGTCACCGAACGGCTATGTATACTTTATTCATGTATTTATTATAACATCTGTGTATACAAAAATCAATCTGAACTTTGGGGTAATCACTAAAACCGCCCACTGAAATTGAGTGGTTTTGGTACAACCAAAACTACTCAATTCCCATGTTATACCCAAATAGAATAGGTACTACATTAGAGCCGGCTTTGTTATCAAATCAACAGGTTGAACTATCATCATCAAAGCAGCTAAATAATAGGATAATTATAATAATAATTATGACCCAACTATTGCCGCCATGACCACCACAACCTTTACCAAAACCAAAACCCATATATATACCTCCTTTATTATGTAGTAGGGGAGATATTATATACTATGATATCGGCGTGATTTTGCTACTGTTTCGCTCTACTATACGGGGATCATATCACACGCTGGGGCTTAACGGTATTATTACACTGCAGTTTTTTCTACTTTTACCGCACATACTTTATATTCATAAGTTTTTGTAACTTTATCACCGCAACCCATGGTGACCTCGTTAGTAGGACATGCGTGATAATGGAAAGACATCCAGATTCCACCAGGCAATACGTCAGTAGTTACCCAAGCTCTAGCTTGTACTGTACCTCGGCGCGATGTGACTGTGATAAAATCTTGATCAGCGATATTTAGACGTTTCGCATCATCAGGATGAATCATAGCACGTTCTTCAGGGCGGTATTCTGTCAGATGTTTGGAATAACCAGCCGTAGTTAAACAATAATGATAGAGAATACGTCCAGTAGTAAGCAAGAAGGGATATTCAGCATCTGGCAATTCAGCAGGCGGCTGATGTTCGATAGCTTTAAACACGCCTTTCCCACAGGCAAATTTGCCGTCGACATGGAGATACTGACTGCCCGGATGTTCTTTATCTGGTACTGGCCATTGCAATCCGTGCTCATCAATACGCTCAAAGGACAGACCAGCGAACATCGGACTTAATGAAGCCATTTCATCCATAATTTCACTGGGGTGGCTGTAGGACATCGGATATCCCATTTTGTTTGACAAGTCTCTAATAATTTGCCAGTCAGGGCGGCTGTTACCGATAGGCTCAATTGCTTGGCGAACTCGCTGCACACGGCGTTCACAGTTGGTGAATGAGCCATTTTTTTCAGCAAAAGAAGCTGCTGGAAGGATGACATCAGCCAATTTACCCGTCTCAGTCATAAAAATGTTTTGCACTACCAAAAATTCAAGATGCTCAAAACCTTTACGCACATGGTGGGCATCGCCATCCGACCGAATCGGGTCTTCCCCCATAACATACATAGCTTTCAGCTTACCCGCAATCGAGGCATCAAACATATCAGGCATCATCAGACCGACTTTATCTGACAATTTTACCCCCCATGCTTTTTCAAATTTTTCACGTGCTGCTGCATTTGTGACGGACTGATAACCGGAATAAACATTAGGTAAAGCCCCCATATCACAAGAACCCTGTACATTATTCTGTCCACGCATCGGGTTTACACCTGAGTAAAGTTTACCCACATTGCCAGTTATCATGGCTAAGTTAGCCAAACTCATAACGTTATCAGTACCACAAATATGTTCGGTAATACCAAGTGTATAGAATATGGATGCCCGTTCAGCAGTTGCATAAATTCTAGCTGCCTCCATCAGTAAATGTTTCGGCACACCAGTTATATCTTCCACATATTCAGGGGTATATTTCTCAATGACATCTGCCATTTTTTCAAAATCAGTGGTGCAAGAATTGATAAAATTCTGATCATGCCAACCAGCCTTGAGGATAATACGCATCATGCCATTAATAAGCGCAATATCCGTGCCTGGCCTTAGTTGCATCCACACATGGGCTTTACCCGCCAGTTCGATCCTACGTGGGTCGGCAACAATTAATGTAGCGCCGTTACGAAGAGCTTGACGTATTTTAGCGCCAATCACAGGGTGAGCTTCTGTGGGATTGCCGCCGATCAAAAATATCACTTTACATTGAGGTGCTTCATTAATAGAGTTGGTCATTGCGCCAGAACCAAATGAAGCTGCCAAACCGGCCACAGTGGGAGCGTGGCAGATACGGGCGCAATGATCAACATTGTTCGTACCAATAACTGCGCGCATAAATTTTTGTAATATATAGTTTTCTTCATTTACACACCGGGCTGAACTGACAGCCGCCAGCGCATCGCTGCCATACGTATTTTTTATTTCCTTAAATTTAGTAGCAATTAAATCAAGCGCTTCCTCCCAAGATGCTTCCACAAATTCGCCATTTTTCTTTATTAATGGTGTGGTCAAACGCTCAGGACTATGAACATAATCGGTACCAAAACGACCTTTTACACAGGTTAGTCGTCCATTGACCACACTGGTCAGGTTGGAAGTCACGCCAATTAATTTACCGTCTTTGACATTTAGATCATAGTTGCAACCAACGCCGCAGAAAGGACAGGTTGTTTTTACCTTTTTATCCGGCTTCCCTACGCCGTTCATTGGCTTTTCTGTCAAAGCACCTACTGGGCAAGCAGATATGCAAGTACCGCAAAATACACAATTAGAAGAGTCAACCATATCGGTATCAAAAGCTGGCGCAACTTTGGTATTAAAACCACGCTCAGTCCAGTCTAACGTGTTACAACACTGCACTTCCTTACAAACACGCACACAGCGTCCACACAGGATACACTTATTGCTGTCCCTAATGATGAAAGGGTTGCTATCATCAATGGCAAATTGGCGTCGTTCGCCTTCAGCTTTAATTTCTCTAACCCCAAATGTGCTTGCTAAAGCTTGCAATTCACAATCTAGATTACGCTGGCAAGAAAGACATTCTTGGGGATGATTTGCCAGCATCAGTTCGACGACACTTTTTCTCGCTTCACGAATAGCAGGAGTATTAGTGCGAACAATCATTCCTTCTGCTACAGGATAAGTACAGGCCGTAACTAATCCCCGTGCGCCTTCAACTTCAACAACACAAACTCGACATGACCCTTCCGGCGTTAAATCAGCAAGATGACATAAAGTTGGAATGGTAACACCCGCTTCACGCGAAGCTTCTAATACCGTGGACCCCTTACATGTTTGCACTGTCTGACCGTCGACAGTCATGGAAATAATTTCCATTATAGATATCACTCTCCCTTAAAATTTATATAATAATTGCCTATCTCGTAGAGTGTAACTAATGATGAGTGAGATAAAGCAAGTTATTCGAACTTTGAAAGAGATTAGACCTTCCATAAGGCTCCTATAGACAGTAGGCAAAATGGGCAAACAAAAACCACCCGCAGCAAGGAGCCAAAATGTTAAATAATTATCCAGGAATATTCTCCACGCATAGTGAAAAATACCATTTTTGCCACCTGCTTGTATACGTTTATAAAGTATAACTTTACAGGATAGACATAAAGGTAGGGCTGCTCCTGGAAATTACAATAACACTCCTTTACCAACGGGAGGCGTAACAGTTTCCCACTACCCCTGCGGTCATCAAATCATGCTCTTGCAAGTTTAGATAAGACAACTCGGAGGCATTCGTATTTCCATATATTTTATCTATATTGTTTATATTATTTTTCTATATATATGTTTTTTATATTACTTATATTGTTTTTATTTATATTCATTTTTTAAGTATTCAATATAATTTTTTAAATTCCTGCATATATGTGAAAATAAATACAATATTTTGAATTCTGATGCCAAAAATAACACCCTGATATCATCAATAGCTTGGCAATTCGCCAAAGAAAAGGCTGCCACACTAAGTTACTTAGTGTGACAGCCTTTATTTGTAAGTATTGACTTAATTAACTATAGGCTTAGCAGCTTAAACTATCGTCATCACCGCAGCAGCATAACAGCAAAATTATGATGATGATGATCACAACCCACGAACTCCCACCGCGACCATGGCTACCACAACCGCCAAAACCAAAGCCCATTTTAAATTCCCTCCTTCAGCTTAGCTATTCATATAGGGGTATATTTCAATGTATATTATGCTGGTGGCTATTATTTAGTTACTGCTGTATTGTTTTCTTTGTTTCACCTATCCTTATTTTAATAAGCTGTTATTTTCACATACCCGCTCGCTATGAACACTCATTTAACCTAAATCATATAGTATAAATGTAATTACTGTTAGTGGAGTAACGACTTTATTACTAATACGGCCGTATTAGTCCTACTCCTAGATAAAAAAAGGAGGTATTTTGTGCAAAAGGTTGCGCTGATTACCGGCATCACTGGCCAAGATGGAGCTTACTTAGCTGAGTTTTTGTTAGCTAAAGGCTATTATGTACATGGAATAAAACGCAGAAGCTCTCAGTTTAATACGAATCGGATTGATCATTTATATAAAGATATTCACGAAAATGATATTCGTTTTTTTCTCCACTATGGTGATCTTACCGACTCTACAAATTTAATTCGTATCATTCAACAAGTTCAACCTGATGAAATTTACAACCTGGCTGCGCAAAGTCATGTACAAGTTTCATTTGAAACTCCGGAATATACAGCTAATGCCGATGCTGTCGGAATTTTAAGACTACTCGAAGCCATTCGAATCCTCGGATTAACAACAAAGACCCGGATCTATCAAGCATCCACTAGTGAGTTATTTGGTAAGGTACAAGAAACACCCCAAAAAGAAACGACCCCTTTTTATCCGCGTAGTCCCTATGCCGCCGCTAAAATTTACGGTTACTGGATAACAGTAAACTATCGGGAAGCTTACGGTATATACGCCTGTAATGGTATTTTATTTAATCATGAATCCCCTATCCGCGGCGAGTCCTTTGTAACCCGTAAAATCACCAGAGCTGCAGCACACATTAAGCTGGGCTCACAAGAAAGCTTATATCTTGGTAATCTTGATGCCAAACGAGACTGGGGCTATGCCGGTGACTATGTAAAAGCTATGTGGCTAATGCTTCAACAAGAGCAGCCAGAGGATTATGTTATTGCCACCGGAGAGACTCATTCGGTACGAGAGTTCGTAGAGTTAGCGTTTAAAAATGCCGGCATTAGTATTGTATGGCATGGCACTGGATTGGAAGAAAAGGGAATAGATCCGGTCAGCGGCAAGGAACTCGTCCATATCGACCCTCGCTATTTTAGGCCAACCGAAGTAGAGCTGTTACTAGGTGATCCGACCAAAGCAAGAGAAAAATTAGGCTGGACATCAGAGACCAGCTTCGAAAAGCTTGTAAGTATGATGGTTGCAGCAGATCTAAAAAATGCCGAGCGAGATTTATTATGCAAGAAAAATGGTTTCCGAGTTAGTAATTGGAGCGAGTAAGGGCAGTGCTATTACTGCGCTGGAGGCATAGCAATGGACCTAACTGCTAAAATCTACGTTGCAGGAAGCAGTGGCTTGGTAGGTTCCGCTATTGTACGTAGATTGAGAAATCTTGGCTATAAAAATATAGTAGAAAAAACAAGTGAAGAACTTGACCTGCGAAGTCAAGCAGGAGTTGAGATTTTTTTTTGCTCTGAACGTCCGGAATATATCTTTTTAGCTGCCGCCAAGGTAGGGGGTATTCTCGCCAATAATAGCCTTCCGGCAGAATTTATCTATGATAATTTAATGATTGAAACCAACATAATTCACTGTGCTCATAAATATAAAGTTTGCAAACTCTTGTTCCTTGGCAGCTCATGTATTTACCCTAAATATGCTCCGCAGCCACTAAAAGAAGAATACCTGTTAACCGGGGAATTAGAGTCGACAAATGCACCTTATGCCATAGCCAAAATAGCGGGAATAAAACTGTGTCAGGCTTACCGCCAGCAGTATGGCGATAACTTTATATCAGTAATGCCGACTAATTTATATGGCATCAATGATAATTTCAATCTAGATACTTCCCATGTGCTTCCTGCGCTTATGCGAAAGTTTCATGAAGCAAAGTTATCTGGTATACCTTCAGTTACCGTCTGGGGAAGTGGTAAGCCCAGACGAGAATTTCTCTATGTAGAGGACTTGGCTGATGCTTGCTGTTTTCTGATGCAGCACTATAACGATAGTGAGATTGTCAATATTGGCACAGGTATCGATATCACTATCGCTGAGCTTGCCGCTATGATGGCTGATATCACCTGTTTTACAGGTGATATTGTTTATGATAGAACCAAACCTGACGGAACGCCTGTTAAGTGCCTGGATATCAGTAAGCTAACCAGACTCGGCTGGTATGCCCAAACACCATTAAGAACAGGAATTGAAAAAACTTATCAATGGTTTTTAAGCAGCAGCACTAACTTCACATTTCAACAATCCCATGATCTGAATCATATGGTATAGCTGTAAAACTCTTTTTGTGGAGTACAACTTCATTACTACTAGGCCGTGTTAGTCCTATTCCTAGAAAAAGGAGGTATTTTGTGGAAAAGGTGGCGTTGATTACCGGCATCACCGGCCAGGATGGAGCTTACTTAGCTGAGCTTTTGTTAGCTAAAGGATATTATGTACATGGGATAAAACGCAGAAGCTCTCAGTTTAACACCGATCGGATTGATCATATATATAACGGCATTAACGATACTGCTATTCGTTTTTCTCTTCATTATGGTAATCTTACCGATTCTATAAATTTAATTCGTATCATTCAACAAGTTCAACCTGATGAAATATACAACCTGGCTGCGCAAAGTCACGTACAAGTTTCATCTGAAACACCAGAAGATACAGCTAATGCTGATGCTATCGGCACTTTAAGACTACTTGAGGCCATCCGAATCCTCGGATTGACAGCAAAGACTCGGTTTTATCAAGCATCCACTAGTGAGTTATTTGGTAAGGTGAAAGAAACGCCGCAAAAGGAGACGACACCTTTTTATCCTCGTAATCTATATGCCGCAGCTAAAATTTACGGTTACTGGATCACAGTTAATTATCGGGAAGCTTATGGTATATATGCATGTAATGGTATTTTATTTAATCATGAGTCCCCTATCCGTGGCGAGTCCTTTGTAACCCGTAAAATTACCAGAGCAGCAGCACGCATTAAGCTTGGATCACCAGAAAGCTTATATCTTGGTAATCTTGATACTAAGCGAGACTGGGGCTATGCCGGTGACTATGTCAAAGCTATGTGGCTGATGCTTCAACAAGAGCAGCCGGAGGATTATGTTATTGCCACAGGAGAAACTCATTCGGTACGGGAGTTCGTAGAATTAGCGTTTAAAAATGCCGGCATTGCTATTGTATGGCGTGGCACCGGATTGGACGAAAAAGGAATAGACACAGCCAGCGGCAAGGAGATCGTCCATATAGACCCTCGCTATTTTAGACCAACTGAAGTAAATCTCTTGCGCGGTGATTCGAGCAAAGCAAAAGAAAAATTAGGCTGGACAGCGGAGACCAGCTTCGAAAAGCTTGTAAGTATGATGGTTACAGCAGATCTAAAAAATGCACACCGGGATTTGTTAGGCAAAAAATGGATTTTATAATGACACAGGAATAG
>Ga0316604_10003696_pt1 | contig 10595 bp, 4 predicted proteins | sample OWC_soil_day20_C_FD_207650 | JGI IMG/M metagenome (GOLD analysis project Ga0316604, IMG submission 207650) | Wetland soil microbial communities from Old Woman Creek delta, Ohio, United States - OWC_soil_day20_CT | ecosystem: Environmental > Terrestrial > Soil > Wetlands | place: USA: Ohio... | reverse complement strand
TAAGGATTTCCATTTTCCCCGAAATAGCATAAAAGAACCATGCAAAAAAAGTAACTAACAACCCAATGATCAGCGATATCGTATTCACCTTGATAATACGTGTTCGCAGATCCAGGTCATCCACTTGCGCTCCAGTGTGTGTAATAGTTGTAAGTGTGTCTCTGATATGCATTCGCTTTTGGGTTTATTACAGCACGGCCAAACTCATCCTAATTAGTTGAGCTTTATCAATTTGCTGCAATATAACGAACTATATATAAATGCTACATACAAAAATCGCTTCTACCATAGGCAGAAGCGATTCATGCAAATTACTATATTTAAAACGAGTTAGATATTAAATTATTTAAACTCGCTATCATTCAGACCACTGTTTACCTTCACCTCGTTCACCTTAAAATTGATCTGCTGATTGCCACCAATTGTATTGACAAGGGTGAATGGGAATTTAATACCGCTAACGTCTTTGTAATCACTGAATTCCAGCATACCGGTTATCTGGTCGCCCTGCTTGTTGATGGACTTCACCTTGTAATAACTAGCCGCATCAAAATACAGTTCAATCACTTCGCCGTCGGGTTCAGTCACAGTTACTTTATAGGCATCCTTGCCATTCACCTGTTCGAAGTCAGGAGACAGCACAAGCTTAGCGCCATCACTCAGGTATTCCCTTTCAGGGAAGAGTTCCAGGCTACCTTTCAGTTCTTTCCTCATGTCTGCATCTACCGGCATCCTGTTACCCATTTGTTCAGCAACCACGCTGTCGCCATTGATGATCAGGCGGCTTGCATGTGCACCCATGGCAGCAATGTAGATGTCCATGTAGTACTTATCAGGAGATTTGTACTTCTTTGTCATGGATATTTCTGTACCCTGTACACTACCCATAGCAGACATTGACTGATCCTTAATGCCATTCAGTTTGTCCATACCTCCGATCGCAGCAAAATAACGATTGATCACATCTGTTGCGGTGGTACCTGTCGCTACTTTACGCACTTCCCCTTTCCATACGTTGTTGGAAGGATCTATATCCGGTAAGCCTTTCGCAGGATCGATCACTACCCCTGTCAGTTTGGTAGCAGAGTTATATTTAAATGTCCAGGTACCGGAACGTTGCCAAACTTCAGCAGGCAGTTTCACGGTATCTGTTTTGCCATTGCTGTCGGTAATGGCCAGTACAACCGGCATTACCAGCTGGTCACGGTTTTCGATAGTGATCAGGGCGCCTTTGGCAGGATCACCGCTTACATATTTTACATCTTTTACCGCCTGGTCCAGTGCCCAGTTTTCCAGGAACCAACCACGCCAGAACCAGCTCAGGTCTTCACCAGCTGCATTTTCCATCGTACGGAAGAAATCCCATGGAGTCGGGTGCTTGAATGCCCAGCGATTGATATAAGTGCGGAATGCAAATTCAAAACGCTCTTTGCCAAGAATATAATCACGCAAAATAGTCAGACCAGCAGCCGGTTTGTAGTAAGCCGCCGTACCCAGGTAACTGTTCTGGATCACATCCGGAATCGTCATGATAGGATCTGTGCCAAACATGCCACGGCCGGTATTCTGTACCTGCATCGGTGTGTAGTACTCTCCTTTGTTAAATGCTTCAGTAGAACCCTGGTTGATGAACGTATTAAAGCCCTCATCCATCCAGGCATATTTACGTTCGTTGCTACCCACGATCATCGGGAACCAGTTGTGACCGAATTCGTGATCGGTTACACCCCATAGACCGGAACCGGTGCTTCTCCAGGAACAAAATACGATACCCGGATATTCCATACCACTAATGCTACCAGCTACGTTGGTGGCTACAGGGTAAGTAAATTCAAACCATTGTTTGGAGTAAAACTCGATACAACCTTTTACAAATTCAGTAGATCTGAACCAGCCGTTCGGACGCCTGATCGCTTCCGTCGGATATACTGACTGTGCCAGTGCCTTACGGCCACTTGGCAGTTTCAGTCGTGCCGCATCCCATACGAATGCTTTGGAAGCTGCCCAGGACACGTCTCTTGCATTTTTACATACAAAGTGCCAGGTCAGGTTCCCCTTGCGTGATTCAGTAGGCTTTGCGACTTCGCTGCTATCCCTGATCATCACAGTCTTATCACTTTTATAAGCCTGTGCCAGACGCGCTTGTTCTTTAGCAGTCAGTACCTGGGCGCTGTTCACCAGTTCACCACTACCTACTATGACCAGACCTGCAGGTGCGGTAATCTTGTAGTCGAAGTTGCCATACTCAAGGTAGAACTCTGCCGCTCCCTGGTAAGGAATGCTGTTCCAACCCAGTACATCGTCGTATACTTCCATGCGTGGATACCACTGGGCTATCTCGTACACCCAGCCATTCTGGGTAGTTAAGCGCCCCATACGGTCAGTACCGTATTGCGGAATATCAAAAGCATACTCAATTTTTATCTGTAATGCAGCGCCATTCGCAGCCTGTGGCTTAGGCAGGAAGATCTGCATACGGGTATCGCTGATTAAATACCTGACAGGGGTAGCCTTGCCATTGCTCACTACACTCACCGATTTGATTTCATCACCCTTGGTGTAGCTCTTGTTGGCAAAACGACCACCGGTGACTACTGCGGTAGCAGAACCACGGCTATCTTCCCTGAAAATGTTCTGATCCAGCTGTAACCACAGGAAAGGTAGCTGATCAGGGCTGTTATTGGTGTAGGTAATGGCTACGGAACCAGTCAATCTGTGCGTACCCGTATCCAGGGTAGTATTGATGACATAATCTGCCCTGTTTTGCCAGTATTTGTGGCCAGGAGCACCGGAAGCGCTGCGGTACTCATTGCCGTTTGAAGAGTAGAATAGTGGATTAAAAGCCGCGTGCGGATCGTATTTGGGGGCTTCTGTCTGTGCTAATGCAGGACCCGCCAGACTTGCTCCTAACAGACAAAAAAGTAAGAACTTGTTGCTTCTCATTATATCATTCAATTGTTAATAATAATGCATAAATATAATAAAAGGGGCGAAAGGACAAGTAAAAAAGGATAAAGGGCAAACAATCAGTATGTTCTCATTAAACATTTGGGAAATTAATTATACATTTACATTCATAACCTTTTTTTTACCTATGAGATATTTCTGGCAAGGCACCAGCCTTCTTGCCGTGTTATTTGCATCACAACTTTCCGCGCAGGTACCACAAGTACAACTTAGCAATAACTTCCCTGAACCAGGAGATGGATTTGATAAGATTCTACTCCTCAACAACAGTTATACAGCTTACCTGCACTTTGATAAAAAAGCAGGTATTATCGTCAACATGTACGATGCAAAGCACAAGATAGCTACAACCGATACGGTAACTGGTCAACTGTTCGATATAAACGCATTGAATGACACAGAAATAGATGGTATCTACGAAATAAACAACCAGGTAGTCATCTTTCTCCAGCAACTGGTTAAGTACAAGCCACGTCTATACAGATTGATACTGGATGGCAAAACCGGTCAGTTAGTAAAGGAAGATCAGTTAGGCGAACTGCCTACTATCCAGCACAGGGATGTTGTCGTACAGGACAACTTTGCCTCACACGATTTCTATGTGGCCAAAGACCCGCGTAGCGGCTATTATGCCATTGCTACATTTGCCGGCGGTGAAATGGATCGGAAGGAAACGCCAGGCGAACGGGTACAGGTTTATCAGTATTCCCCTGATCATCAGCAAATTGGGCATAGTACTACTTACCTGCCTTCAGCAGATTACCCTTATCACGGATACCTGGACATGGCCGTACACAACGATCTGGTATATCTGGTCACAGCTCCTTTGCGCATCCGCAAGAATCCAAAGGATACTGCCTGCATGGTAGCCGTATCAGGTATTCATAATACAGAGGTGAAGCACCAGCTGCTACCTTACACATCGAATATGCAGGACATCCATGCAAATATCCAGTATATACCTGCGACTCAGAAACTCGTATTACTACTAACCAATGCTACCGGCAAAGGAACCAAAACCCCAGGTGTAGCTATGACGCTCAGTTACCTGGATGCCGGCACATTAGAAGAATATCGGCATCAGGCAGTAACGCCGGATCAGATCAGCGCTACTTATTCAGGTGTACCGCAGCAGCTATTGACAGCGGATGACGGTACTGCCACATTGCTGCTGGAAAATACAAGTCTGTTCAGTTCCGGCAATGCCAATGCCTGGAATAATATGCATACCAATATGAATGATATTGGTATCATGACCCTGGATAGCGCAGGTGCGGTAAAATCAGGTATGGCGCAAATCAAGATGCAGGTAGCGAATGGTCTCTATGACCCTATGTTCCTGCACCGCAGAAAGAAAGGGCAATGGATGTTCCGCAACAGGATTCAGGCCCTGAATACCACGCCTTACCTGTCATTCGATTACCTGACCACAGCACGTGGTAAGTTTATCATTTTCAATGATTACCTGCAATACCTGGATCCGGGTGGTGTGTATACCGACAAGAAAGCATTGCGCTACCTTACCGATGCCAATACCGTTTGTTATAATAGTGCCGGCGAAAGGATGTTCCTCTTTGGTACCCCTGAAACCTACAAAGGCTACTATACCATGCTGGGTGCCAGTGATTTTAGGCAGGAGAAAAGCCAGTATGTGACGCTGCTGATCACAAGAAAGGGGGAGACAAAAACTGCAAATATTGCCTGGGTGCAATTCTAAGCAGAAAAGGGTGGTACCTAATAAAAGAGGCCGTATCATGAGTAATACGGCCTCTTTTTCTCTGAAAATGGTTTTCATCCCTGTGGGTGAATCCCCTTTTTTACTCAATATATTTCGTAAGTGTGGCATGCAATGCCTTGAACTCAATAGGTTTTACCAGGTATTCATTCGCCCCCGCATTGATCATTTCTTCACTGGCTTCATTAAATGCATCTCCACTGGCGATGATGACCGGCACATTTTTCAGTACATCATCTTCGCGAATATGAGTAAGTGTATCTTTGCCGCTCATGCCCGGAATATGCGCATCCAGGATAATGATATCCGGTTTTGAAGCCCTGCCCAGGAGCATGCCCTCCACACCATCGCTGGCCAGCGTAACCCTGCTACCCAAACTACAAAGGAACCGTGATAAAACCATCTGACTCATTTTATCATCTTCTATAATCAGGATGCTGGCGGCATTCAGGTTCATCATTCTTTCCGGCCAGTCTTTCAGGTCTTTACCTGGCAAGCCTGCTGCACCTTCCAGCGGCAGACATACCGTGAAGGTCGTACCAATGCCTATCTGACTCTTCACATCAATAGTGCCACCCATAGCTTCCGCCAGGTGACGCGTAATGTGCAGGCCCAAACCAGTACCTTCCAGGAATATATTCCGCTCTGATACAAAGGCATCAAAAATAGTAGCCTGCCTCTCTTCGCTGATCCCTTCTCCCTGATCGGCCACGGTGATATTCAACCGTTCTCCTTTAGGGAAAATATGAATGGAGACATTGCTCTCACTCGCTGTGAACTTGATCGCATTTGACAGGAGATTATTGAGCATCTTCGTGAGCAACATTTTGTCCAGGAAAAGGAATTCCGGTACTTCTTCTGATATATTATACCGGATCCGGACCATTTTAACCCCTGCTATATATTGGTGTATATTCACCACATTGTCCAGCCATTCCCTGATATCCAGCGAAGAGTTTTGCGCCGTATCAGCCTTGCCGGCTTCGATCCGTGAAAACTCTAATACATTGTTAATGATTTCCCTGGTATTAAAACTGGCGGCGTAGAGGTGATCGGCCAGTAGCCGGATGGGAGCGAGGCTTCTGTCCTGCGCTACTTTGAGTTGCAAAAGCTGACTGATACCAAAGATGGCATTCAGCGGGGTCCGGATCTCGTGACTGGTTTCACGTACAAAAACAGTCTTGGCATCTGTAGCCCTGGCCAGTTTGGCCGTGAGCTCTTCCAGATCCGAATTTTGTAGCCTGACAGTCTCCAGCATTTTCTGTACCTGTGTCATTTCGCGGTTCCGCTGTCTATGTGCATTCTTAATATAAAAAGCGAACACCATCATATCCAGGATCAGGATGGATGGAATGGTCGCCCAGCGAATCACGAATTCAACAGGAAAAACAGTGGCAAAATTTATGGCAGGCGGATAGAAACCAAAGTACATATTGATTTCGCCGGCCATAAAACACCCAATAGTAATACCAATAGCTAACCTTCTCAGAAAAGGTCGCTGAAATAATAGCAATGATAAACCAATCAGGAAAATAAATAGAAGATGAAATTCTGTGACCCGCCCCATGACGGCGCTGTAATATTGAATGGTCACATTGCTGACGATGATCAGGAGAATGCTGGCGAGGGTATGCCTTCCCACCCAGTTCACGCAAATGATAGTGACAAAGGCAGCGGCTTCTGCGAAGGCTGGCCACACAATGATCTGGTTTCCAATCAGGTAGTGACAGCACAAACTGAGGGATAAGGACATAGCAGCACAGGTCAGACACAATGTATTCACGAAGCGGATAATTCGTTGTGTGTCTTCAACCTCCTGCAATGAAGTTGCCTTCACGTTACTGCAACCAGTGGTAACGATTCGTTGTAGTAGGTTCATGTACCGATATTTTAAATTAACGGAACATAACATTTCGTAGACTTACCGACAAGTTCCCGGCTTGTACAGTAAATCCAGTCCATGAGATGGTGTATCAGAGTTAAGAAGCAGGCAATGAGCTGAAACTGATTAATTTTGGGGTGGATAGCTACAATTGCTTGTACAGTTTAGGTAATAAAAGGACCCCCATTGCTATGTTTTTTCATTGTGATTTGTTTTGTGATAACGGAGATTACTATGCTGATAGTTTTTTGATAACGAAATTAGAGGATAGTTCGCTTGTGTGATCAACTAAAAAATTAACAGTTGATGACGCAAAATAGTTCAATTGTGAGAGGAAATAGTTAATGATCTGTTAACAAAAAGAAAATGTTGTTTAAACAACAAAAAAACGCCTTTCCCTGTGTAAAAGCGTTTTTTCGGAGTAGAAGCTAGTGTTTACACCACATTCCACCAATTATCATCTCCTTTTTGGGGCGGATTTTTTTCAGAAGCAGGAGCCGGTGCACCCGTCATCAAAGTGCGTGCCTGGGATTTTATATCGTCCCTGTTCAGGAGTAACCTGATTTTATCTTTCAGCAGGCGTCCGGTTTCGGGTTTTACCATGGCTACATAGTTGGCAAAACCTTCTATGCTGCTGATGATGTTTCCATTGCCCCATTTTTTATTAGCCAATCCGGATACGCTGATCTGGTGGAGCAAGGCCCTGAATTTACGGAGGGTATCCCTGTCCAGGCTCAGTTTCTCATTCACCACAATACCGGTTACTTCCCGTTTGTCACCTTTGCGCATTACCTTCAACTTATCAGGATGGAGGTGGAAGCCTTCTTCTTTCACGACCTGCTTTACTGACCAGAGTAACTGACCGATCTTGTCGGCAGGTTCGCCTTTGGTAGAGAAAGTCATATCATCTGCATAGCGGGAGTAGGTATACCCAAACTTTTTAGCCAGACCTTCAAAACGCTTGTCCAGACCATAGCAAATAAGGTTTGTGATGGCCGGACTGCTGGGCGCACCCTGTGGCAGGTGCCGGGGTGTATTGGCCACAAAATATTCCTGGCCGTCCAGGGCTACCTGGTCTACTTCGGGCTCAGTACATAGCAGGCCGAGAATAGTGGCCAGTTGTTCGCTGTAACCAAGTTTTATAAAGAGCCCTTTCACACGTTTATATTCAATTGTCGGGAAAAAGTCTTTCAGATCGATATTGATCACTACATCCTGACCTACGTGATTAGTTGCATTGGTCACGATGGATTTGCCCGGCACGAAACCATGTGCGGCTTCGCTGTTGGGTACCTTATACAGGATATTTTCCAGCACCCAGTACTGTGCAGCTTTTAGTTGTGGCATAGGAGCAGAGATCAGTCTGCGGCCACCTGACTTCTTAGGCAGGTAAAAGCGCTTGTAATGGGAGATAGTACCTACCTTCCTGTCAAATGCCAGGAAACGTAGTTTACCGAGGGTAATGCACATAGCTGCGGAGAGCTGTACGGCATCATGAAGCAGCGGGAGGCCGAAGTGCTGTAGCAGTTCAGTATTGGAGGTGGTTTTATTTAATCCTGCAGAAACGTCTTCACCGAGATAGACGATAGATTTCGACTTTTCTTCTGCCCAGGCTGCGGCGCGCTGCTGGCGTTTCTCTTCATTCCGTTTTTTGGTCTCAGCACGTTTTGCCTTGGCGGCAGCCATGCGGGCTTTACGCATGTCCGTGAGTACCTGTTGTTTATTTCTGTATTTGGCTTGTTCGCTAAGGAGGTCGTTCAATTCTCTACGCAGCTCACCTTCTTTACGAATAAATGTTTCGGGTACATTAGGTACCTGTTCATTTTTCGCCCAGAAACCAAGGCGTATCATTTCTTCCAGAATTACTTCTTCTTTAGAAGAAGCACGGATCTTATCATATAATTGTTGCCGGGTCAAACCTGCTGACATAATTCCAGTTCAGATAAAAATGATGAATGAATGTAAGCAGGGGAGCAGAAGAGAGAGGTTAATTTGTAAAGAGGAAATGGCCTTCGTGCAAGCCTTTGACTAAATCAATCAACTCCAGGGAGGGGCGTACTAGTGGTGATTTTAGGGCCCCTGGGGCAAGTACCGTAAAATCACTACTAGTACGCCCCTCCCAAAGTAAAGATTGCATTTAGTGAAGCATGTATAGTCATGTTACCTGAATGACGAAACATCATTCGTCCCTTTTACGGGCGCAAGTGCAATCATTTCCTCTTTACAAAGAACTTTATTTCTGAAAATTGTTTTCATCCATGTTGGTGAATCCAACTTTCATGAAGTGTTTTATTACGGGATTAAAGATACTTTCTTTTCTTCAATTTTCTGCTATTCCCTGCTATATTTTTTTATACTTTTTGTTTTTCCTGTTCGTATGCCATTCTCAATGCCAGCATGTGTTCACAGGGGCCTTTGTGCAACTTGTTCATCTGGTAGTGATTACAGTCGCAATGGGCAGAAGCCATGCGTTCATCTGCATCAATCACTATAACGGGGCGGTATGAACGATTTTGTGCCGGTATAGAACCTTCCAGTTGTACACCTACACCCGGTACATCCTTCGCGGTGAACTTCACTTTGCCCACAATCCTGCTGGCAGCGGCTTCTGCGGGATTGGAGAAACGTAATGCATCCAGTGGCAATGGATCACGGCTCAGTTCACGCAAGCGATAATAACCTGAATGTAAATCGTAAATGGCTTTCCCTGCCTGTGTATAGATGCCCAATGCCGCCAGTACCGCAGCTTTCGGAGTACCGGTTCGCGCAGCTATCTGTTCGGGCGTACCAAACCAATGCTGTTGCAGGTCGCCATAAATAATTTGTTTCGTCGCATCATCGACTGTACCTCTTGGCGCCATGAGATCAAATTGTCCGCAACGTGACCAATCGTTGGCCGTCCAACCGGATAAACCCAGTGTGAACTGCATATCTCCCAGGTCAGCGATATAGAAGGACGGCAGTCCATTACCAGTGAGTTGAACGGTGAATTTCTTTGCTACTGGAATGAGTCTTTCTAATATTAAAAGACGACGACGTCCCCATATACGGATCTCTTTGCGCTGTGCACCGGTGTATACAGATCTCGCACAAACGATCACTGTACCCCATGGATCAAAGATGGCTTTGACTGGCTGGCCGGGTTCCAGAATAAAACGAATAGAACGGGGCCCTTTCTTTTCTTTGAAACGACGCAGTTGCTGACAGAAGTTATAGACATCCATAGGATGCAGATCAAAGCTGGCAGCGGGTAAGGTCATGGCAGAACTTACCTGCAGGAAACCTCTGACCCAGCTATCCGGCAGGTCTATTTTTACTTCTTTGAAGAGTTCTTCTTTTGTCGTTTGCACAGCAAAACCGGAAGGATCCACCGTAAAGGTCGTCTCCTTGTAATCACGGATTTTCTGGAACTCATTATAGAGGTTCGCGGAATAGTCAATGTTGGTCGTACCACACTGAAATTCGTTGACTTCTTTGAATACGTTGTAACTGGCGCTCAGTTTACCGTAGGCAGATTCATCCTGGCTAAAGCACTCGAAAAAGATTTCATCCGGATGTACGCTGATCACAGGATCCAGTACAAACCAGGCATCTTTGTCTTTCTGGTACAGGTAATCGAAATAATTACGGCGGGATTTGTAATAAGGAGCCATCAGTTTATCCCGCTCTGCATTCACAGCGCTCAGCTCTTCACGAATCAGTTTTATTTTGCTCTGAGCAGCAGCTGCATCATAATTCCCCATGAATTCAGCCAGCCATACATCTTCCTGCTGAGCAGCCCAAGCTTTATATTCTGTTTTATCTTTTGGCTTGAATCGCAGATCTGACACGACTACATCATGCAATGCAGAAATGGCTTCCCTGAAAGCGAGTTTCTTGTGTAGCTTTCCGTTAAAGAAAGTAGGCTCACGCCGGGTATCAGGTGAAAATGAAATTCCTGCTGATGTAGCATTGCTATATACCTGCGTACTGCCGCTATATCTATAATTGAATAACATGTGATCAGGGTTT
>Ga0316604_10003695_pt1 | contig 10598 bp, 9 predicted proteins | sample OWC_soil_day20_C_FD_207650 | JGI IMG/M metagenome (GOLD analysis project Ga0316604, IMG submission 207650) | Wetland soil microbial communities from Old Woman Creek delta, Ohio, United States - OWC_soil_day20_CT | ecosystem: Environmental > Terrestrial > Soil > Wetlands | place: USA: Ohio... | reverse complement strand
GATGCAGGAACTGATCCGCGAAGCCAACACCCTCGGTTCGAAATCGGCGGTGACCGAAGTTTCGCAGGCCTCGATGGACCTGAAGCTGCTGATCGAACAGATGCGCGAACAAATTCAGAATCTGGAGTGAAGTATCAACTTGTCTCACACGTAGTTATACCCCGTCCAAAACCCCCTGAAAATGGGGGTTTTTCATTTTTTGTAGTTGCATATCACCTCACAAGAGCGCACCATTTGTGTGTACCTAAGTGTGTATTTTTCACGAATACACTATGCGGAAATTAGTACACACATCCAATGGAAAAGCTAACTGACGAACTTATCGCCGAATGGATCGAAGGCGGGCAGCGATTTGAAATGCGCGGCGATGGTGGTGGCCTGTACCTAGGCTTCAGGTCAGATCAAAAGCGTCCTGTTTGGCTATTCAGGTTTCGCCAATTTGGTGAGCAGCACAAACTTACGCTGGGCAACTACCCTGCCGTCTCACTTGAATCTGCACGGGAACTGGCTCGTAGTTATCGGAAATTGATCGATAGCGATGAGAGCGTGATCGCAGCGGTCGGGAATAAACGACGTAAAGATAGCGATCAAGAGTTAGCTAGAACGTTTTCAGCGCTGCTCAGAGAAGCTAGCTTGCATGGTGCGAAGCGCATGACAGTGACTATCGAATTCGGCGGAGAGGAATCATGGGCAAATTAACGGACATACAAATACGTGCCTGGATTAGAAACGGCGAGCGCTTTGAAGGTCGATCTGATGGCGATGGCCTCTATCTAAGCTTTCCCGTCAGCGCTAGCTCCCCTGTATGGAAGTTTCGATATCGCTTTGCCGGCAAGCAACGCATTATGAACATGGGTAGCTTTGCCGCTTTGTCATTGGCTAAAGCTCGCGAAACAGCACGCGAACTCTCTGCAAAAGTTGCCCTTGGGCATGATGTCGCTGGCGAGAAGCAGGAGAGAAAACGTGAGGCTTTAGAGAAGATTGAAGCGGAGAAAGCTGCATGGACGGTCAATCAGCTCTGTGATCAGTTTTATGAGCGGGTTATTTTGCCGAAGTGGAAGCATGCGGACATTGTTCGTCGCCGCATTGAGAATGATATCAAGCCAAAGCTTGGCAAGATGAAAGCGGAAGATGTTAAGCCTCGCGACATTGACGACATGTTGCAGGCGATCGTTAAACGTGGCGCACCAACTGTCGCAAACGATGTGTTACGTTGGACGAAACGAATTTTCAACTTCGCCATTAAACGGCATATTGTTGAAAACAACCCTGCCAGTGCATTTGACCCTTCAGATGCCGGCGGGAAAGAAGAAAGCCGTGAGCGTTGGCTAACAAGCGAAGAAATCATCAAGCTTTTCGCTGCCATGCGCGACATGTTGGGATGTTTCTCAATCGAGAACATGTATGCGATTCGGTTGCTGTTGTTGCTTGCTGTACGAAAGGAAGAGCTTGTCGCTGCTCCTTGGGCAGAGTTCGACTTGGATAAGGCAATCTGGCACTTGCCAGAGGAGAGAACCAAGACAAGCGCCGCAATTGATATACCGTTACCGCCGATGGCTGTAGATACGCTCAAAGAGCTACATCGCTTGGCGAATGGCAGCAAATATGTGTTTCCTGCTCGCAAGATGCAGCACCGTATGATCCCGCATATTGATTTGAACACGCTGAACGCAGCGCTGGCCAAACATATTCGGCCTAAGCTTAAGGACGTCGAAAATTTTACGATTCACGATTTCCGACGTACAGCACGAACGCATTTGGCTGCGTTGGGCGTCGATCCATTCGTTGCAGAGCGCTGCCTCAATCACAAAATCAAAGGGGTGGAGGGAGTCTACAACCGCCACGATTATTTTGATGAGAGAAAGGATGCTCTTTGCAAGTGGGCAAAGGTGCTATCGGCTCTGGAGGCAGGAAAAACCGATTACAACGTAGTTCCCATGAAGAAAATGGCCGGGCAGAGCTAACCTCATAGTCGCTTTCTACTCAATTCTGGATTTGTGCGGCCTGGTTGTGCGTTCAGTCTGCTCGTGAATGTCCTGGATGACGATTCAGGAGGTATTGAATTAATTGACCTTGTGCCTGTTTACGATCAGCCGAATAGGTCTCGCGTTCGTGCCAAAGAAAGTACCTATCGGTTAGTTGAATTGGTTTTCTGGCTATCTCTGCCATCGGGAGCATGGTCGCGTAATCAGAGACGTCTGATATCCATTCCCCGTCAATCCGATACTCATCAGTTGGCACCCTGTCGAATAATTCCTTAGTGTAGGCTCGTAGATGCGTCCAAGTGTTACCACCGCCTTTGCTTCGGGGATTGACGTAATCGGCATAGTAGAGGTGCATTGGTTTGTTTGGCCGGTACATCAGGCCATTGATGAGGTCGGCGCCGTCTGATCTGGCTTGCTTGAGTGCTGACACCACATGCCTATTCATCAAAGCATCGTCTTGGTCCAATACGGCGATCAGCGTATCCGGGTAAATACAAAGGTCAGAGGCCAGAAGGAAGTTTGGGATATAGCCCTGTCGAACCCTTCGGCGGACCAGCGTCGTACGCGGTTTGAGGGATTTAAGGTAGTGATTTAGCAGCCAGGAGTGACCAGGTACGCTGGCATCGTCAATCAAAATGATGCCGAAATCTTGATCTTGCTGTTGCCTGAGCGACTCCAGGCAGCGAATCAGCTTGGCCAGAGGGGTGTCCCGACCCTTCAAAAGAAACACGAGTTTTTCGGGCCTCTTAGGATATTGCCAAGGCGACTCCTGGGAGAGGTCCCATTGCTCGGCTTGATAAGAGGGGTAGAGCCCCTGGGCAATAAGGTCACGCTCGACTTCTAGGTTCGATGCCTGCTTCGTTTTGTTGCTTGGATGAACGTAAAAACTTCTGTCATCTCCACCTCGAAGCGTTTCCATGCTGCACGCTCGCTGGGCTTCCTCCATGCTCCGATGCCACATCTTCTCAAGTTGCCCTTGGTAGACAGAGTTTGGCAGGGGCAGGCTTTCGGATATCTTTTGAAGATCGAGAAGCCCAAGGCGTATTTCAGGGACGAAGCCAGCGGGTCGAGATGTGTAAGGCCGAAAGCCTTTGAGCTTTTTGGGAATGTTGAAGCCGACGCACCAAACATTTGGGTCGCTCGCGGCCTCAAGCATTTCCAGCAAAAAATCGTGGTCATGGTCTTTTCGGCCGATCAGCACATCTAAGTCAGCTTGCAAGACGAAGCGCGTCGAAACCTGTCCAAATGCCCACAATTGGGCGAATAGTGGCGCACCTGAATGAGTGTGTGTTGCAGTAATTCCATTGATCGCGAACCAATTGGAGTAGGTTGCTTCAATTAACCCTGTATCTTCTGGCGTCACCCATACAGCATCGATTACGCCGCTGGTTTTCAGTTCTTCGGCGCTATCCAGCAAGGCTTGGAGATCACCCGTAGTGTATTGACGAAGGTATGCCCCTACAAAAGGATCAATCGCGACCACCACCTTCGTGAAGCGCCTTGGGGTGGATAACTGATAAACGATATGCGCCACCTGTTCTCGAAAGGTGGCGTGGTCCTGAGGGCATGCCTTGATGAGTAGCGTGACATCATTCGCGACCAGCGGAACAGTGCTGGTGGTACTAGGTAAAGTTGCCAGTGGGTGCAGTTTGCGCACTAGATCATCGTAAAACGCAGCAAAGCCATCTAGTTCGGCCAGCGCCTCATGTTGCCGTTTTTTGCTGTTTCTGCGCACAAGTTCGCCATCCGGCCAACCAAGGATGCCCAGCGCGTAAAGGCGAGCAGCAGAATCCAAAAAACGCGATGGTGCGTATGGCTGGATGTCGCGTCCAATATCAATGTAGGTCAGGCGACCTGAAGAAAGGCGCAGGTTCTCTCTCTTGATATTGCTGGCCACTAAGCCAGCTTGCGCGAGGTCGAGCAAGAAACCTCGCACCTCTTCTAAAGAAATGTTTGTGCCGATCGTCTGAAGCGGCCGGTCTCGATAACGGCAGAGTGTTGCTCCGGACTCCGAAATCGCACTATGAAAAACTGGGATGCGGCCCTTGGCGCTGATTGATGCTTTGGCTAGTTGGGCAATGTCAGTCTGTTTCCCTGTGTGAGTATAAAACAGCTTGACCACATATTCGCCTTGTCGCCAAACACACCCCTCCATGCCGAAACCAAGAAACTCTCCCGGTTCTGAAAGTGACGCGAGCCATGTCCGACTAGCGGAGGCAAGTTCTTCTCTGACACGCCGATGGGTGCCGATTTTTTCATTGTTCGTTGTCGTCTGGCCACGTAACGAATAGTGGCAATAAACGGGATATGGGAGGATTGCAGCCTCATCAGCTCGGAAGAAAAGCAACTGGGCTACAAGCCAATGGTCTTCCGCGCTCCTGATTGATGGGTATCGAATGCCGTACCTTGTTCGGAGGAGTAGGTTGCAGGAGGGAAGTTCGTTGGCCGATTGCCCAAAGCAGAATGCCTCAATGAACTGAACGAGCTGTTCGCGATCGAGCAAAATATTGGGGGTGGCGATGTTGTCCGGCTTGACCGGAACGCGGTCTCGCTCAAGGTGGTTGCTACCCAAGACAAAGCTTGCACCCTTGGACTCTCCTGCGCGTACCAGAGCATCTACTGAACTCGAAGAGCACAGCAGGTCATCCGGGTCTAAGCGGGCAACCCAGCGAACATTAGGCAGATCGGATTCAACAAAATCAAGAATGGCATTTCTCGCCAGTGCTGCGCTGCCACAATGCCCCTTCAGCAATATCAGTCCAGGGTGTCCAAGCAGATCGGCAATCTCGGTTTGCCAATCATCGGTGGAATTGTCATCCAGCAGAACAACAGCACAGTGCCCCTCGGTTAAGGTTTGACTTAGTGCTGACTCCAGGGCGAAATAAAGCGTTGAAGCCTGGTTGTGCAATGGCATTGCAATGACGACAACGGCCGATTGTGCGTAGCTGCTGATTTTCCCCACCGCTCGCAGATTGCGTGGGCACAAAATCTCTTCTTCTTTGATTGGTGCTCGAAACCCGTCAAACGGGTCATCCCCAAGTGCGCGGCTGCTCATTGCAACTCATCCACCGTTAGCGAAAACAACTCGAAACATCGGGACATGAATTGCTGACGAATCTCAAAGGACATTCGATGGCCATGCAATGCCAAAAAGTGTCGAAGCGCATTGGCTTTTTCGGGGCCTGGTTGAGAAAGTGCGTTCGGGTAGGTATTCAGATTCCATGTTGCGGTGTGGTGGCCGGTGAACGAAATCCTGGTTTCAGGAAGGTCGAGCATTCGAATTGCCAAGTCCCTGTCATGGCAACTGACGAGACTCTCTCGGAATCCACCGGCCGCGACGAGTTTGGTCGCAGTTGCAAAGGTGTTGCTTCCCTGCCAACCAGGGTTACCAATCAGGAAATCATCGGCAGCTATGGCTTGAAGGGGAGGGCGTGGGATTTCTCGCCCCTCAACGCAAATCCGCAAACCCGAGATCACCACATCCGGCCAGGCCTCGCTTTTGGCCGTGCTCATGCAGAGGGCTAGATGGTCGGTATCCCACCGGTCATCATCATCGAGGATTGCTATGTAGGATTCAGGCCAAGTTTGCTGGATAAAGTCGAGCCCGGTGTTCCAAGTGCCTGCCGCGCCTCTGGAACGAACATTCTCAAGGAAATGGAGTTCGGTGGCTGGTATCAATGCTTGTAAGGCTTGGCGCGCATCGGTGGGCAAACTTTGCTGGTCAGCAACAATCACGAGAGCATCTGGTAGCCGAGACTGTTCGGCAATGCTTGGGATTGAAGTCGTCAGTAGCGCCTCAATTCGTGGACGGGTTGCGACAAGGCCGATGATTTGGGTCACTCAACCTCCGAAGGGTGAATTGCTGTCCCGGCTCTTGACCGCCAATCTTCGTAGATTTTTTGCCACGATGGGGAGGTTTCCTGGGTCAGGAGAGGAGGGCGAAGCCTTTCGGGAACGTAGTGACCATCGCGAAATCGTCCGCACAACCGACAGGCCGCATCCATCAGATCGCGCATTTCATCACTCGCTGGGGGTAACCGACTTCTTCCACGCTGGAGGCCCAGTACGCGGTCGATTCCTCCTGCTATTGCGCAGGGGTAATAGCCTTGCGGGGTCAGGCCCAATCCGCATGTGCTCGCGATGGCGCATCCATTTCTATAGTCAGCCCACGAGTACGTGACGCTGTCTTGTGGCGCGAGATTGAATGGGCCGAATCCAGGTTGCACGTCGCTGTTCTTAGACGAGTTCTCGACATAGATCGATTTGGGAATCGATTGGAGGATGCGCTTCACCTTTGCCCCATAGCCATTGGTAACGAGCTGAATCGATGTGTCGGGGTGTACGGCTCGATAGCGCGCTAATTCATCGAGTATCGCCATGAAGTCTGGATGGAGAGTCGGTTCTCCTCCAAGAAGTCGAATGCGGCTCCAATTGCGTCGTGCCAACAATGAATCGTCGACGAATTGCCTGACAGCATCTAGACCGATATGAGCGGCCTCTGGGGCTTGTGCGCTAGACCTGTTGCAGTTATTGCAGCGGAGGTTGCATAGATAGGTCAGGTCGATCTCAATGCTATCGGTAGCTACCTGATATTGATATCCCAGTAGAGCCGTCATCGGTCGTTGAACTCGAATCCAACGAAGTATCTTTCTCGCCGCGAAAATGAAGCGGTAGAACGTCAGGAATCGGCGTGGGAAATCCCGCGAATAAGAGAAACTATTCTTCGATTTAGACACTTTTTGTGCAGTGACTTCTGATTGCGGGACGTTGATGAGGGGCGCGAAGCATGCCAGACAACCGATGGGGACTTCAATCGGCATATCCGGATTTTGTGAAAAGTAGCCTTCGTTAATTCACTGATAGGCTACTTTGCCGCAAGCTAACCAGAAGCGGATCCATGGGTGCTTCACGCCAAGGGTTTTGTATAACGGCATTTCGGAAAGCTGCTGCATCCGAAAAATTGCGATCCTGCCTTGTCACCCGTCTTCACCGTTCTCAATACCAGCTCACTGGCGCATTTGGGACAAGTGCTTGTACTGCTATGCCGCTCCTTTAGAGAGGCCAGGTGCGCATTTCGCGTTTCAAACGATTTGACGATGCCTTTGGGCATTTTCCCCGACTGGATGGCATCAATGTATTGTTGAACCTCGGCATCTGTGAGGAGAAGGTCCGAGTGTTTCTTGATGAAGCTTGTGTAACCCGAGGATCGTACGTTCTCAGGCATCGGAGTTTTGAATTCGCACTCGCCCCAAAACATCACCAGCGAAATAAATTTCGATTCATCAATCCCCAGAAATGCCTCTAGCGCCTTGGTATGCCGATAGTTCTGGTGCAGTGGATTCTGAAAGCGGAATTTTTTACCGAACAGACTTTGAGTCCATTGGGCACTCTTCAGATCACCGAAGATCCAGCCATCCATGTTCTTGGCTTCGATGACAAAAATGCCGTATTTCGAGACGATGATGTGGTCGATCTGCGTCGTACCGTGCTCAGTCTGCAGAGTGATGTTGTTCAGCGAGAAATAAATCTTGGGATCAAGCAGCAGCTTTTGGGCGACAGCACCCACTGTTTCGCCAACCCAACCTTTGATGAACGATCTTAGGGACATCTTGCTTTCACCGTCAGGACCTGAGGTGGTATGCAGCCGTGCGAACTGGATAACATTTTCATCGCCGCAGAGTCCCTTTGATGTCGTAACTCCAGCCGGGGTTGAGCAGATCAACTGGATGGGCGTAGATCCAGAATTGGGTTCGTTTTTCTGCGGGGTATAAAGCCAACGTTCCGGTTAATCGGCGATTGAATTTGGTGAACGTACAGCCAGTGAGGGTGATGTCCAGATTCAGTAATGTCGGCGCAATGCCCGGACTGGCAATCCCTTTCATCTTGCAGCCATTCTCCGGCGAGGCTCCCAGGATCTTGCCCTGCGGATCAATTGAGAGGGTGGTTTGAACCACGGCATGTGCTTCAGGATTGGGCTGTCCCTTGAATGTTGCTTGGTACTGCACTTGTCCCCGCCAATCGCCATAACCCGACGCATAGGCACTGTTCGCTACATCTCCGATGACCTTGGGGCTATTGCCGCGAGGAAGCGCTGGTGCATCTAGATTGGCACAGGGTTTATCGGTAAAGAGTGTTTTGCCGTTTTCTACACAGCGGTACTGCGCCATGGCGTAAGAGGAGAGCAACAAGCCAATCAGCACGACAGTCAGGCATTTCATCAAGCTTGGTATGTGTTTGGAATGGTTTCCATGGTATCCCAAATGCCTTGCCAGATTGCTGTTTGGTGAGGGCTGGTTGCGCCAAGGACGTCCTAAAAGTGCTAGGTGTGTTTCGATAGTTGCAGCTTTATACGGTCGAGCCCCTGATGGATCGATTCAGCCAACAGGCTTTCATCCTCGTTGTGAATCGTCTCTTGAATTGCCCATTCGCAGAACGATGCCATGAGCGCGGCGCGCTCTTGGGTGAGTTTGCCATCGACTAATCCTGTTTCGATGATGGGTACCAAGCCTGCGGCGGCACGTAGGCGATTGAGCGTCGGGGTCGGAGTGGGCAAGGATTTAGGCATTCTGAAATTTTATCCGGTCGGGGCCGGATTCCACATTTTCTCAGTCACATATCACTACTTAGCAGCGGGGAAAGTATGGCCTGAAAGCGTTATCTACGGCCTTGTTTTAGGTGATTTCCCCGTTTTTGCTCTATCTACCCAGGGGAAATCCATGAATCCAACCTGTCCTAACTGCAATTCCTCGCGGATCATCACCCGCAACCGTGCCCGCAAGGCAGCCGGCCTGATCGGCACTGTCGGTGGTTGTGTCGGCGGTGCTACCGGTAGCCTGTCTGGCATCGAAATCGGCATGACCGTCGGCATCGTCGCCGGTCCGCCTGGCATGGTCTTCGGCGGTGTTCTCGGTGCGCTCTTTGGTGCCGTAGTCGGCGGTACGGCCGGTGGTCTATCCGGAGCCCGATTGGGCGAACTTGTCGACCGTCGCATCCTCGATAACTACCGCTGCCTCGCCTGCGGCCACTGCTTCAGTCTCTCTGCACCAGAGCCGACCACCTTCTGATCGGCTTGTTTGATCTCGGCCGTCAGCAACGGACGGCATCGCAGTTCCCGTTTTTCTCCCCCATTGCTTCACAGCTACCCGTCTCTGCCGTGTACTCGGCGGAGCGGTTGCGCCCATTCATTCCCGAAAGGAAATCTCATGGCACATCTCGTCCAACAAATGGCCTATATCGGCGCCGAACCTTGGCACGGTTTCGGCAATCGCCTCCCAGCCAAGCAACCCCTCGAAACCTGGCAGAAAGCGGCGGGCATGGACTGGACCATCCAGGAATCCCCGGTCCGCTTCATGGCTGACAGCATCGGTAGCCTCGGCACCATTCACTCTTTCGAAGAGCAGAAAGTCCTCTATCGCTCCGATACCAAGGAAGCGCTATCGGTCGTCTCGCAGCGCTACCAAGTTGTCCAACCAAAGGAGGTCCTGGAGTTCTACCGCGATCTCACCGACGTTTCTGGCTACCAGCTAGAGACGGCTGGGGTACTGAAAGGCGGCAAGAAATTCTGGGCGCTCGCCAAGACAGGTCAATCCACTGCCTTGAAGGGCAAGGATGTCGTCCAGGGCTACTTGCTCTTGGCAACAAGTTGCGACGGAACACTCGCGACCGTTGCAACCCCGACGACCGTCCGCGTCGTCTGCAACAACACCCTGACCATCGCCGTGAACGGCACGAGCCAAGCCATCAAGGTGCCGCACAGCACCCGTTTCGATCCACAAGCCGTCAAACAGCAATTGGGAATTGCCGTATCTCAATTCGATGGCTTCATGTATCGCATGCGTACCTTGGCCGAACGCAAGGTGAAGAGTCATGAGGCCATGAACTACTTCCTGCGGGTCATGTGCGATGTTCAGCCTGGTGCAATCGATCCGGCTGGGCTCGCCAACGAACGCGCCTTGAAGCGGGTACAAGCCCTCTACGACGGCCAAGGAAAGGGGGCTGAACTCGAAGCTGCGAAGGGCACAGCTTGGGGTCTGCTCAATGCCGTCACTGAGTACGTCGATCACGAGCGCCGTGCACGTAGCACCGAATACCGCGTCGATTCCGCGTGGTTCGGTCAGGGTGCTGTCCTCAAACAACGCGCTCTCGATACGGCCCTGCAACTCGTCGCCTGATCATGACCTGAGTCCTCATTTCACCATTCATCCCTCGCACATGCCCAGTTCAGCCCATTCGGCTGACTGGGCATTGTGCATTTCTGGAAGGAATCAAAACATGCAATCACACGCCTTACCCAGTGCCAGCCCGATCAAGCATCGTCCGGCACTCAAACTGGTCAAGACCAAGGACTTGCCTCGTGACGATTGGCTGACCGTTCGCAAGCAAGGCATCGGAAGTTCGGATGCCGCAACAGCCATTGGCTTGAACCCCTATAAGTCCCAACTCGAACTGTGGATGGAGAAGACTGGTCGTGATGGCAATCTTCCCAAGGCCGATCCACATGACGAAGAGAGTCCGATGTATTGGGGAAATATCTTAGAGCCGATCGTGGCTGCCCACTACACCAAGCGCACTGGCAATCGCGTGCGGCGTATCAACGCCGTCCTGCAGCATCCC
>Ga0316604_10003693_pt1 | contig 10600 bp, 10 predicted proteins | sample OWC_soil_day20_C_FD_207650 | JGI IMG/M metagenome (GOLD analysis project Ga0316604, IMG submission 207650) | Wetland soil microbial communities from Old Woman Creek delta, Ohio, United States - OWC_soil_day20_CT | ecosystem: Environmental > Terrestrial > Soil > Wetlands | place: USA: Ohio... | reverse complement strand
AAAGCAAAAACGAAATGTCCGGTGGCGAACAGCAACGGGTGGCTTTAGTTCGCTCCTTGCTGGCCAAACCGAAAGTTTTGCTTCTGGACGAAGTTACGGCCTCCCTGGACGAAGAAAACACTTTATTACTGGAACAACTGATCCGAGAAGAATGGGAAAGCAATGCTTTGACAGTGTTTTTCATCTCCCATCAATCCGAACAACTGCGCCGTTTATCAAATGCCGTTTTATATATTGAACAGGGTCATGTTGGCTTTTACGGTCCATCCACCGATTTTTTTCGACAAAAAGGAGGTCTGACCGGTGAATAGCATGGTTTTGGCCTTGACTTTCAGCTTGGTATTGGTAGCATTAACTATTTCATACCGTGAAAAGCTCGGTCTGGAAAAAGACATAGTCATTGGCAGCATTCGTGCGGTGGTTCAACTAACCGCCGTTGGTTTTGTGCTGAAATTTGTGTTCAATGTGGACAGCTCTTCCTTGACCGTCATTATTCTGCTGTTGATGGTTTACAATGCTGCTATCGTCGCAGCCAAGCGTGGAGCTGGAATTTCCCACGTCAGGCGCATCACCTTCGGCGCGATTTTGGTCGCTTTAATCATTACTCTCGGTTGTCTGCTGACTTTTCAAGCGATTTCATTCAAACCAAGTGAAGTGATTCCCGTCAGCGGCATGGTCGTTGGGAATGCAATGGTCGCGCTAAGTCTTCTCTATCGTAATCTTCTCAGCAGTTTCAAAGATCGTCGTGAAGAAGTCGAAGTCAAACTTTGCCTTGGGGCAACGCCGCGTGAAGCGTCACGATCATTGGTTCGCAGCAGCATTCGCACTGCCATGGTTCCGACCATCGACTCCATGAAAACGCTGGGGATTGTTCAACTGCCCGGCATGATGACTGGATTGATTCTGGCAGGATCTTCGCCGGAAATGGCGATCAAGTATCAACTCATGGTCATGTTTATGCTAACGGGGGCCGTAACCATTTCTGGCTTCGTCGCCAGTCTCTGGGCATATCATGGCTTCTTCAACTCCCGCTCACAATTGGTTGACGCAGAATAGCGTCTTTTCCTATAGCTGTGCGCCATGGACTATTTTTCTAATTTATGTTATAGTTTATTTTTGATAAGCTCGATTCAGTGTGAACTTTTTATGCATTATTTATGATGAAAGATGGGGATTTTAAAAAGATGATCAGTACCCAAAACCTACTTCTGCAATTTGGGAAACGCACCCTGTTCAAGGATGTGAATATCAAGTTTACTCCCGGTAACTGCTACGGACTCATCGGCGCCAATGGCACAGGAAAATCGACGTTCCTTAAAGTCCTTTCCGGCGAAATCGATCCATCCGCAGGTGAAGTCATCATCACGCCCGGCGAGCGGTTGGCAGTTCTAAAGCAAAACCACTATGAATTTGATGAATACGGCGTACTCGAAACCGTCATTATGGGCCATTCCCGGTTGCACGAAATTATGCTGGCAAAAGAAGTGCTCTGCGCTAAACCCGACTTCTCCGACGAAGACGGCATGCGTCTCGCCGATTTGGAATGTGAATTTGCCGAGCTCAATGGATGGGATGCGGAAACCGAAGCTGCCCGCCTGTTAAAGGGCCTGGGAGTTGCCAATGATCTGCACGACCTTAAAATGAAGGACATGACGGCTCTCGACAAGGTTAAAGTGTTATTGGCGCATGCTTTGTTTGGCAATCCTGACATTTTGCTGCTCGATGAACCGACCAACCATCTGGACGTAACCGCCATCACTTGGTTGGAAGATTATCTTTATGACTTTCCCAACACAGTCATCGTTGTTTCTCATGACCGTCACTTCCTCAATCAGGTATGCACTCATATTGCAGACATCGACTTTGAAGTCATTCAACTTTATGTCGGCAACTACGATTTTTGGCTGGAATCAAGCCAATTAGCTTTGCAACTGGCCAAGGACGCTAATAAGAAGAAAGAAGAAAAAGCCAAAGATCTGATGGCTTTCATTCAGCGTTTCAGCGCCAATGCCTCAAAATCCAAACAAGCGACTTCCCGTAAAAAGCAACTGGAAAAATTGACGCTTGACGACATTCGCCCTTCGTCTCGCAAATATCCCTACATTGCCTTCAAACCTGATCGTGAAGCAGGTGCGCAGCTTCTCTCAGTAGAAGCCTTGTCTTTATCTGCCGAAGGTGAGCCTATCCTAAACAACATTTCTTTCACAGTTCTTAAGGGTGATAAGATTGCTTTTATCGGACAGAACGGCATGGCTAAAACTACCCTATTCCAGGTTTTGATGGGAGAACTAACGCCTGACAGCGGTGAATTCAAGTGGGGCGTAACCACCTCACAAGCTTATTTTCCCAAAGATAACTCCGCCTTTTTTGACGGAGTGGAATTAAACCTGGTAGACTGGTTGCGGCAATTTTCCCGCGACCAAGATGAAACCTATATCCGAGGCTTTCTCGGGCGAATGTTGTTTGCCGGAGAAGAAACGCAGAAAGAGGCTCAAGTCATTTCCGGCGGGGAAAAAGTTCGCTGCATGCTGTCACGCATGATGATGAGCGGCGCCAATGTGTTGCTGCTTGACGAACCCACTAATCATCTGGACCTAGAATCCATTACAGCACTCAACAATGGTCTGATGCAATTTGACGGCACTCTTTTATTTGCTTCGCATGATCACCAGTTTGTTCAGACTATCGCAAACCGCATTATCGAAATAACGCCGGAAGGTTTAAACGATTACAAACTTACCTATGATGAATACTTGGAATTGACGACTGACAAAAAAAGATAATGGCTTATCGCACCAGCGGAATCTTCCTGAATACATCGTCAAAAATGCGCTTCATCATTGACTCTGGCCCTGAGGGATCATATCCATTACTGATTGATGGGGATCGTCGGACGCGGGAATCCGAATATTTCCAAACATCTTTTCCGCCTTTGGCATCATATAAACGAAATGCAACCCCGGCGCAATCCGAAATATAGTATCCTGCCGGGTGATTTACCAACCGGGTCCGCGGCACATCTCTCCACCCACTGCTTTCTGTTCCATCGGAATTTTTGTGATTGTAATAGACCCTGTCTGTATAGGTTTCAGTTTCCAAATATGCGTCATGGTATTCGTAAAACCAACCATAGTCGCGAACATCCAGATACAAGATCAGATCCACATGCTTGGCTGTTTCTCGCTGCACCATGGCTACAAAGTCGGGTGATTTGGGATCATAAGGGTCCGCCCGCGACACATCCGCTTGGATCTGTTTCAGCACGTACTCCATATTGACTACGCGGTGTCGCGGCAGCTCTCGCATTCGGGCATTGAGCATGTCCGAGCTTTTTTCCGCGGCATATGGATAACGATTAAATTTGTTTCTCCAACTCACATCATAGCCATCATAACTGAAACTGGGGTCCATAACCAAGATGAACCGGGGCACGCCAAAATCGTACGCCGAATCCCTCCACTCCGATTGCGCGGCGAATGCCGCAGACCCGAACATCCACAAAACGAGCATACTTAGCAGCATAAGTTTTCCGGTCTTTTTCACGCCTGTTCCCTCCTACTATAGTTGATGAAATACGTCTCCAATTGTTAGTTTTTATAAGTTCTGGCAATAGGATAGCAAAAAAAATGTGTCATGTGTGTGAAATTTACGAAAAGAACCCGGCATTATTCGCCGGGTTCTTACTTTTTTTGCCGCAATATCAAGGCAACAGATAGAAAATCTGCACAATGTCACCGGCTTGCAAGCAATCAAAGCCAAAAACTATACTGCCTTCTTCAATCAGATACGAAGGCCTATATTGAAGTTTGCCCTTCACAAAAACCTGAAACAGGCTTTCAACAGGATACTCCGCCTTGATGGAAGTCATTCGGTCCGTCGCAATAAAAGACTGTTCAACGATACGCATAGTGTCATCCCTCCCGCTATGATAATTCTTCGTTTCCTGCCACAAGTCCTTTTTCGCATAACATCGGCAGTTATTTTTTTATTACAGTCCCAAAGCCGCAGAAACAATTATCTGCAAATCCTCCACTTTCAGCTGCCGCGGACTATTAGTCAGTTGTCGGTAGGTTATCGCATCCTGCACGATCCCCGCCAATGCATTCGCTGGAATATTAACATCAGCCAACGTTGCCGGAATACCAATATCTTGTTTTAGTTCCCTGACGGCCTCCACCGAAAGCTGAGCAGCGTCTCGCAGCTTTACCCCTTCAACAGATTTTCCTAATGCGGCAGCGACATCGCGGAACTTGGGATAATTAGCCATCAAACAATATTCCATCACAAATGGCAATAAAATGCCGTTTGCGACACCATGCGCCACACCAAATTGTGCGCCGACAGGATGGGCAATGCCATGAACAGCCCCCAACCCCGCATTCGTAAACGCCCCGCCTGCGATCAAGCTGGCAATCGCCATATTCCCCCTGGCTTCCAAGTTTTCGCCGTTGGCACAGGCAAGTCGAAGATTTTCGCCGATCATTTTTATCGCCGATAAGGCAAGACTATCTGTTATCGGATTTGCTTTCATGGCAATAAAAGTTTCAATCGCGTGAGTCAAAGCATCGATGCCCGTGGCCGCGGTAACAGAAGGTGGCATAGTGACATGCAATACGGGATCAAGAATCGCAAAAGCAGGCATTTGAAAGTCGTGAGAAACGCCAATCTTTTTGCGGGAGTCTTTATCTGTCGTCACAGCGGCTGCAGTCACTTCACTGCCGGTACCGGCTGTCGTCGGAATGCAGATCAGCGGAACGCCGCGCTTCGTATAGGTTTTACGAGCCTGCATGTAATCTAGAATCGAGCCCCCATTGGCGCTAATCATAGACACGGATTTAGCCGCATCCATAGGACTACCGCCACCGAAAGCTATAACTGCATCCGCAGCAAAAGCCGTCAGTTCCGCCGCCCCTTTTGTGACCGTTTCTACACTTGGGTCAGCTTCCACCTCAGAAAAGACGTGGGTAGTGATGCCGATGACATCCATTTCGGCAATCATTTCGTGCAAATATGACGATTTTCGAGTGGAAGTACTCCCTGTCACCACAAAAACCCGCGCAAATCCTTGTTCTTTGCACAACTGTGGCGCCTTTTTTATAGAGTCTGCGCCAAAAATCACCCGTGTCGGCATTCGAAAAAGAAATTCATTCATGCGATCAGCTCCTCGTACTTATCGTTACAGTTTTTCTTCAAGGATTCTGCACGGAATGTTTTTCAAGCCCATACAGCTCTTCAATTCGGTCGCTCATAAGCGCATGGGCATCCGCCAACGCTTGATTGTAGATATAAGGGCCGATACTGTCAAGAATAAACTCTAGAATGATCGTTGCCTGAAAATCACTAAGTGTCTCATCCCGGTCTTGCTGAAAGAACGCTTTGAGTCTGCAAATTGCGTCCTGCTTCCGTTCGTTGCCAAGTTCAATTTTTTTCACGCTATCACTCCATACTCCATCGCATTCACCACAATCCCATTTACATCTATTATCGATGCAACAGCCAGCTAAAGATTGTCAAAACTTATCGCCATTTTGCGCCGCACATACATTTTACTCGCAAAATACCCTGTCTGTAAATTTTTTCGTATTTATCTTTGACCTTTTTCTTAGCGCAAAACTTTTGATAAAATCAAAGAATCCTCGCGACTATTTACTGTTTTTGTACTACAAGCGCTTTTGTTCCCATTACAGCGGCAGTTCCTATTTTCGCTATACATGTATGTCTCAGCCACTGCTCGTCATTTTGTGCGGGATAATCCTGCCGAAAATGATGTCCGCGGGACTCCGTGCGCAGCAATGCGCTTTTCGCCACCAACGCCGCTACTTCGCACATTGTTTCCAATTGCAGCAAATCCAGTAGCGGCTGATTATAGACTTTCATAGCCGGAACCGTCGCGTTCTGAAGATCCTCTTGGATTTCCCGAATCACATTTGCCAATTGCTCAAGCCCTGCCTGATCGCGCCTGACGCCTGCATGCTGTTGCATTGCCGCCCGCAGGCGATCCCTCATGGATTTGACTGTGCTTTTTTGCTTGTCAGCGGCACTATGCCCTGCAAGTCGCAGGCCAACACGCGTTACTGCTTCTTCGACTGAGGCAGCATCCACCTCTGCCAGCGAGTTGACTGAAGCCCACTGGTTCGCGTAACGACCGGCCCGCGTTCCAAAAACTTGCGTTGCTGCTATGCCGCTTCCTGCCAGACGATTAGCGCCGTCAAAGTTTCCCGCACACTCCGGCGTCGCAAACAACCCGTCGATGGTAGTCCGGCATTCCTCGTTAATGTGAATACCCCCCAACAGATAATGTGCGCCAGGTGTGACCTCAATTCTTGCTGTCGCCGGATCTACACCATGTGCTTTGATATAATTGTATTGCGCAATATCCAGTTTTTTTCGGACGGCAGCAAGCCCCTTGGGCGAGTCTCCGACGTACCACATTAACCCGCCATGCGATTCACCCCGGCCTTCACGAATGGCTTTGTCCAACAACCGCATTGCTTCATCGCGAACAGGCAACGGTTTGGGCAAGACTGGAAGATTTTCTTTATCATAAACATTTCCATCCAAAATAGATTCCGCCAAAAATTCATAGTGAACAAACGCGCCTTTCAATGACGGCGGCCACACTATTACCGACGGATAAAAAAGGATCATCTCCATATCGATTAATTCAGCTCCGATGCGATAGGCGTAAGCCAACCCGTCTCCAACAGCATCTGTCGGACAATCGTTGACCTCCCACAGCCACTGACACCCGCCGGTTGCCAGCACTACCGAACGAGCACGAATCAACGTCAATTCTCCGCTACAAAGATCAATGCCCATCACGCCGCTTACACAAGGATTCCCTGTGGATTTCCCTTTTATCAGACCGGTCACAAGAAAATCATCTAAAATACGAATATTTCCATGCGTCTTGCATGCCTTGGCCAAAGCCGAAACAATGCCAATTCCACCGCCCTTGACAAAAAGATTGCGCGGCTGGGATTGCCCCGGAAACTGCCCAAGCGCAAAGTTTGCTGCTTCATTACGCACAAAGCGTGCTCCATAACGTTCTAAATCCAATACTGCGTCACAAGCGCCAGTCGCCAATGCCCAAGCCAGATTTTGATCTCCCAGCCCATAGCCGCATCGAATTGTATCTTGAAAATATTGCAAGGGGCTGTCATCTGGATGAAATGGAGCTTGCATGCCCCCAGCCGCAGTCAAGGTTATTCCCGAGCGAGCGATCGGTCCCTTGTTAACAATTATAACCGCAGAACCCGCTTCCGCCGCCGCCAATGCTGCTCGCAGCCCTGCACCGCCGCCACCGACCACTAGCACTTCCGTTTCACATCTTCGCAATATCATTGTCATCCTCCCTTGGCTGCGAAAAATCAACGACCATATCCCGAATTACACGGAATTTCGAGTGTGGTTCCAATACCACCGCCTCCCCCGGTCGGACCAACGTCACGCAGCCCAACACATCCTGTCCATTCACGCGAATAAGGCAGGAACCACATTGGCCCTTGAAGCAGGTGGAGGTTCGGCAGGCGAAAGAAGCATCCGTTTCGTGAATTTTCACCAATAACGCCATCACCGACAACGCCTCCATTGTTGCAACTTCATAAGATTGAAACCGACTTCCACCTTGTTGATCCGGATCAAATCGTAATGCCTGAATATAAATCACGGATTTTGACTCTATCATTTTTCGAACCTCCCCGACTCTAGCAAAAACCTTGTTCTTATTATATCGCTCTTAAATACAAACATCGACAAAAAGCGGACCCTTCTGGACACTTCCGCGGATCCGCACATTTTCAATTTATGCTTTTGTTGCCTTTTCCAACGCCAGTTATGCCAAAAAACTGTATCGACGGGATAAACCGCAACTCAATCTGCCACTCCATCTAAAATATTCAGCATTTCTTTGGCTGATCTCCGACTCGCTTAGGCGCTCGCAACTCCAATCGGCTCGCTTTTTTTTACTTAGAGTCGACACTTCTGTCAGCTTGGGATTGCATTGCAATAAACACGCATGAATGACTTCAAGCTCGAATTCGCGTTTTCTCATGATGTCAACCGCTCCCTTCTTTATTGTTTCGACGGTTTCCGTCGAAATCTATACTAGCTTTCGTCGTAGTCGCGCCGAACATTGATCGTCCCCCTTTCGTTTCCTAATATCTGATTCTTGTTTAATTAACTATGCATTATCTGTGCCAACAAAAACGGTTTACTAGTTTCTTTTTTCTTTTGAGAACAACGGTAGTCATACTACGCATAACTTGTTGCATTATAAAAAAATTATCAGTCAATTGTACACACTGCAGATAGAGAAGGCTTTTAAACCTGTCATGGGCACTGTTACACATTTGCATATGCACCAGTGCTCACAACAGGTTTTATTTTAGTGTTGCTTTTTTTATTTATCTCAGCACCCTTTACAATTTATACTTCCGTTTCTTGCGAACAAGAGTAGACAAATCAATACCCAAATGCTGCGCAACATTTCGAAGTGAACCAAATTCGGCAATTGCCTTGCAAATTACTTCACGCTCCACTACCATGATGATTTCACCCAAGTCAAACGAATCGAAGTAATCGGGAGTATCAATGTACAACGGTTTTTTTACCGACTGAGAAATATACTGTGGGATGCTCTTCTCGTCAATTACATCTCCGTCTGTCATGATCATCATATTTTCAATCACATTATTCAATTCACGTACATTACCCGGCCAGGAATAACTGGATAATAACTCCACTGCGCCGGATGACAACTTGAGGTTAAGGTTGAACTTAAAATTTTTCTTTTCCAAAAAATGAAACATCAGTGGCACTAAGTCCGCCTTGCGTTCCCGCAATGGGGGTATAAGAATGGGGATCACGTTCAGTCGATAGAACAAGTCCTGCCGAAACCGCCCGGCTGTCATCGATTTTTCCAGATCACTGTTTGTCGCCGCAATAATGCGAGTGTTCAGTTCCACTTTTTTTGTACCGCCAACGCGAAACATCGTGTTGGTTTGAAGAACCTGCAACATTTTCACTTGTAATGACAGCGGCATTTCACCGATTTCATCCAGAAACAACGTCCCGTTGTTTGCCAGCTCCAGCAGCCCCATTTTCCCTTTGCTCGAAGCCCCGGTAAATGCGCCGGCTTCATAACCGAATAACTCCGATTCCAAAAGTGTTTCCGGAATTGCACTGCAGTTGATCTGAACAAACGGACGATTCTCCGAAACATCACTGCAATCATGAATGTAGCGCGCCAGCATGTCTTTGCCTACGCCCGATTCTCCCTGAATCAAAATCGGTGACGAAAAGCTTGCCACGCGTGTCGCCGTCTTCACGATGGTTTCCATCTCTTTGCTAACTGCCAAAAGTTTGTTGTCGTCTCTTGCCGCTCTTTCTGCTTGTCGCAATCGTCGGGAATATTCGCCCAATTTTTCCTTAAGCTGAATTAGCTGGGTAATGTCTCTAACATTTGAAAACACTCGCACCAATTTGCCGCTTTCATCGAAAATCGGAGTACTGGTAACAAGCGCCGAAACACCATGATAATAGTTGATGACTTTCGTCAATGGTTTTTTTTGCACAATTACGTCCGGGGAACAGGCATCTGGAATTTCTCCCGATTTCACCAAGTCAATAATCTTGCGTCCTGTAATTTGCTCTCGTTTCAAGCCGGAAATGCGCAAATACGAATCGTTGCAATATACTATAATGCCTTCGGAATCCGTCAAAAACATGCCGTCATATGAGGATTCCACCAATCGCCATAGTAATTGATTTTCCTTTACTATGTCGCCATTCTCTGCAGTCATAACGCCACCTCTTCCAAAAGAGTTCTTTCTCGTCTGTGTTTTTCCTGGCTCGAAACTTGCATCTTTGGATAAGCAGTATCAAACTATTTATCTTTTCGCGGGCCTGTCAAAAAACCCCGACAGTGTACGACTAAGACAAAATGACGTCACATTCCTTGCCGCGCTAATGTCGACAAGTAGGGCGCCAGGTGTGGTCGGACCGCGAACTTCGATTTTCAAAAATTAAATGATTGGGTCGCGAAAAAACCTTATTATCGCAGTGGGCAGTTTTGCATACAAGATATGCAAAACTGCCCACATTTATGCTTGGCCTTGAGTTAAAATAGTGGATATCAGCGGTTGCACTTCTCGCGCTAGTGTCAAAACTTATTATTAACATTTTCATTGCCACCAAAGCGCCTCCGTCACAATCTCTTGCCTTACAATATTTCGATACCTTCCAGCGAATCCCTTCCCATTTTTGAGGCAATTTATTTTATGAAATTTATACTGCATCAGTGAAAAACGGCTTTCGTCATCTGGATTTTTTTGCGCAGAGAGTCCCTACAGCATATACATAAATGCAATTTATGATAACATCATTACATTATATTGTATTTATTGGCCTCTTTATGATATCAATAAGCATAGATATTACTATATATAAGTGTGACTACAAAAAATTCGAGACATAATGCAGGAGGGGAAGTGTTCAGATGATCACCGAAGAAATCAAAAATCAGTTGCGCTCCATTGTTGGCAAAGAGTACGTCCTGGACTCGGACATTGATCGTTTTGGTTATTCTTATGATTCGTCC
>Ga0316604_10003691_pt1 | contig 10609 bp, 9 predicted proteins | sample OWC_soil_day20_C_FD_207650 | JGI IMG/M metagenome (GOLD analysis project Ga0316604, IMG submission 207650) | Wetland soil microbial communities from Old Woman Creek delta, Ohio, United States - OWC_soil_day20_CT | ecosystem: Environmental > Terrestrial > Soil > Wetlands | place: USA: Ohio... | reverse complement strand
TCTCCGTAACGCTTACGGTTCTCACTGCCACCGAGTTCGCCTTACGCAAGAAATACTCTAAACGGCGAAATCGAAAATAATCAGGAAAAGAACCGGCGGCGGGACGTATTGAATCCTGCCGCCGGTTTTTTGAATGAAGGGAGAACGGAATGAACAACCTCAGAGGATCGCGGCCGCGACGGATACTGCACATTTTGATGATACTGTGCATAATAGGCATTTTGATCTCGGCTTTTTTCTTATGGAAAGACAGCCGGGAGTATGCCGAGGGCGAGGCCGCTTATCAGGAACTTCGCCTGATACGAGAATCGTCAGAATCCTCTGCTGACCAAGCAGGCGCACCGCTGCAGACGACCGGCAAAGCATCTTCAGAAGAAAATCAAACGGAACAGACCAATGGAATCGATTTCTCGTCTCTGGAGAACATCAATTCGGATGTGGTAGGATGGCTTTTCGCTGAAGGTACGGAAATTGACTATCCTGTGGTGCGGGGGGAAGACAATGATTTCTACCTTCATCATCTGTTCACCGGTGAGCGCAACAAGCTGGGTTCTATATTTATGGACTATCGTAATCACAGTGATTTTTCCGATAAAAATACCATTATATACGGACACAATATGAAAGATAATTCTATGTTTTCTTCTTTAACAAACTACAAAAATCAAAGCTATTACGACGAATTTCCAACCATGCTGCTCTATACCCCGGCTGGCGACTTTACAATCGAGCTGTTTGCAGGGCTTGTTGTTGAGGGCACTTATGAGTCTGTCCAATTGGATTTTAAAGATAATTCTGATTTTCAAGATTATATTGATGAGCTGAAAAAGAACTCGACGTTTGAATCCAGCACGCTGATAAAGCCGGATGACCGGATTGTGACTTTATGTACCTGCTCCTATGAATTCAATAACGCAAGATATGCGTTATATGGGAAATTGACGCCCATCGGCACAGATTGAATGCTTATGATAAGCACACGCTATACGCCGCTGACCGACATCGTCGGCAGTCACCCTTTACCTAAATCCCGCAGAAACACGATTAAATTCCTTTTATACGGATCAAAACTGTTCCACACTATATACGGGTTAGGTGGAGCACTTATACAGGAAAAGAGAGTGGGCAGTCATTTAAAAACTGCCACTCTCTTTATTTGCCCATATCCATTACCTCCTCGTTTTAAATACTGTCCCTGTGAGTCCATCCGGTGTTGTAATGGACAAGCCCGTCTGTATACTTCGTGGAAATTTTCCCGGGCATGTTCCGGCTCAGCCATGGTCAGAAGATGGAGCAAAAAACAGCTCGTCAACAAAAAAGGATGTTTGTTTATACAAATTCAGTCCTTACAAACACAATGTGCATATGTTACAATTTTTTTCACAAATACATCGAAAAAATGTTAATAAAGATTAATATGGTTCTAAAATTTAACTAAATTTTTAATTTTATTTGTGAAAAACATATAATATGTCCTGAGTTCAAATGTAAAGCGAGGTTGATATCATGAACGGATATATTGAGACATATCGCGATGCAGTTCGAATTTTGAAGCCACAAAAAAAGATGCTGGCTGCTGTGGAGGAGAACGATGAATATTCCATATCGCCCGTGATGGAAAATGTGAGCACCATAAACCGCCATCTTTATTTTGAAGTAGTGAAGGCGCGTGGAAAAAATAAAAAATCTGTTTTTCTTTCGGTGATTGGCATCATGATGGTTCCGGGCGGGCTGCTGATCGGAAACTGGGCAGTGGCGGTTTTAAGCCTGATGATTGCGCTGCTGGCACTGTTTTCTCACGTGATCATCGGAACACGAGACTTTGGAAAACTACAGCGGCTGCACCACGATGGGCAATGGGTCAAAACCATATCCTTTTACTCAGACCGGATTGAAAGCAATTCCGGAAATCATATGCCTACGGTGGCAAAATACGAGGACATTCGGCGGGAACTCGAGACCGAGCATATGTACGTTTTGGAGTTTGGCAACCATACATCGGCCACGATGATGTGTAAAGATAGTTTTACAAGCGGTTCTTTGGATTTGCTGAAACAATTCATTTTGGAAATGCGCCAGAATACAGTCGATGCTAGAAAGTCTCAGTCAAATGCGTGATCTATGCGGAAGCCACCGCAAAAATAAGATCGAAATTTTTGTAAAGAGGAGAAACGAAATGAAAATGAACGCAACGAAATTACTTTCTATGCTCCTGGCAGTATCATTGATGGCAGCTCTGGCGGCTTGCGGCGCAACCAGCACCCAAAGCGATACCAGCAGTGCCAACAGTGATAATACGTCCAGTGCGGCGGCTGCGGATGACAGCCCCGTCTATGGAGGTAAGTTGGTTTCCTATCATAGTGAATTCTACAATCAATTCGATCCTTCCGTTAATACGCAGGTAAACACGGTCAGTTTTTATTGCGACATGCTGTGGAACATCGACTGGAGTATTGACCGCACGGACTTTAATTACGGAAGCTCCTACATAGACAGCAAATATCTCACCGGACAGATTGCTAAGGAATGGACGATTGCGGACGACTTCTCCTCTATGACCGTTACCCTCCGTGACGATGTTTATTTCCAGGATAAGACTTCTGTCGGCATGGATTCAAAGTATGACGTTTACCAGGGTCGTCAGCTGGTCGCCAGTGACGTCAAGTGGACCTACGACCGCCTGCTGGGTTTGGATGGTGTTGCGATTGTGCAGGAGGACCAAACCAGTTGGCCAACCATTTTGCATATGCTGAACTCTGTTGAAGTCATTGACGACCAAACCGTAAAATTCAGCTTCAACACCACCGATGAATTGTCTGTCAACAATTTTATGTGTGCCTTTGTCAACATCGGCGGTCCTGAGTGGGATACGCTGACTGACGAACAGCAAAGCGACTGGCACTATGCAGATGGTACCGGACCGTTCATCCTGACTGATTATACTGGCGATAACACCATGACCTTCACTAAAAACCCCAAGTACTGGGATACCGATGCTGACGGCAATCAGCTGCCCTATTTGGATGAAGTTGAACTGGTATATATGGCTGACTCTGCCACAATGCTCTCCTCCTTTATTGCCGGTGATCTGCAGATACTGGCTGCCAACAACGACCTGATCAGCACCGACCAGGCAACGCAGCTAAAGGCGTCTTTGTCAGCGGATCAGTATGAACAGTATACTTATTATGGAAGCTGCATAGGCGTTGGACTCAAGCAGGGCACCAACGGCCTTGCGCCTCTGGCTGACGAAAAAGTACGTGAAGCAATGCAGTATGCCATCGATGTAAGCGCCATCAGTCAGTATGCCGGCTATGAGTATGATGGTGTGGAAAGTATGCTCAATGGTTGTTTTGCACAAGGTACTGCGTGGAACGATGTGGATGCCTGGGGTGACGACCTGATCAACTCCTACACCACCTATGATCCGGATAAAGCAAGGCAGCTGCTCGAGGAAGCGGGTTATGGTGATGGTTTCAGCTTTGATGTTACTCTTTTCCAAAAAATGCCTGTTGAGCAGTTCCAATTAGCGGCTCAATATCTGGCGGTGGTTGGCATCACGATGAATATTACCATTGTCCAATCTCCAAATGAAATGACGGCTATCGGTATGGATCCTGACAACCCTGGCTGCCAGTTTTGTAGTTTTGGCTGCGACAGCGTCTCATTCGCCGACAACACGATCCCCTCCAGTGGTACTAACAATCCCATTAAACAAAACAACCCCGAAATCGAAACTTTATTCAATACATTTTATACCAGCACCACTGTAGAGGATCAAGTGGCTGCGGCTAAGACATTGGATCAGAGCTTCATGTCTAATCACTATATCCTGTATGTTTCCTACGCCGCACAGTCATCCAACTGGTACAGAAGTAATGTGCACGGATTAAACGGGGAAAGAGTAACCCAGTGCTACTACATGGGCTATATGTTTGCCCGCACTTGGGTCACTGACTAAGAAAAAGATTATTTGAATCATAAACCAATTGAGCATGGGGCATCCCCTGTTGCCCCATGCTCAATCTCACAGTGTGAATCGTGTGAAATGACAGTTTCCGTCACATGTGACATTACATCCCCACAAAGACGTAGAAGAGTTGACGTGAAACATCGCTGTTAAAGGAGCTGAAAGCATGGGAAATGTTAGAAATGATGAGGTTATTCTGGACGTTCAGAACTTAAAGACCTATTTTTTAAATGGAACGAAAGAACTGAGAGCTTCAGATGACCTTTCATATCAGGTGCATCGCGGTGAGTGCGTAGCCATTATTGGTGAGTCCGGTTCCGGAAAAAGCGTCAGCGCGCTTTCTGTCATCGGCTTAATTCCATATCCGCCCGGACTGATCGTAGGAGGTAAGATCCTATTTCATGGGCAAGATATGTTAAAAATGAGCGATGAAGAGATTCGGGACATTCGTGGTGCAAAGATCAGCATGATCTTTCAGGAACCCAGCACGGCGCTGAATCCGGTCGTCACCGTGGGCAAGCAGATATCAGAATCACTGCGAATTCACAATAAACACCTAAGCAAAAAAGATGCTATGAAACGGGCAATAGAGCTGCTTGGCATGGTGAATATCCCCAATCCCGAGGAGCGGGCCAAGCAGTTCCCGTTTGAGTTCTCCGGCGGTATGCAGCAGCGTGCCATGATCGCCATGGCCTTGAGCTGCAACCCAGAAATTCTCATTTGCGATGAGCCGACGACTGCACTGGACGTCACTGTGCAGGCACAGGTTTTGGAACAACTGGATCGATTACGGAGTAATTTTGGCACCGCGCTGATTATCATTACCCATAACCTAGGGATCGTTGCCCGCTATGCCGACACAGTTAAAATTATGTACGGCGGCAAGATCGTTGAAGAAGGCAGTCCTGAAAATTTATTTGACAATCCCAATCACCCCTACACGCTGGGGCTGATTCAAGCAGTTCCGCGTCTTGACCTGCCCCGCAGCTATGGACTTCATGCTATTGAGGGCGAGCCGCCGGATATGGCACGAATCGTGCCGAATTCCTGTGCGTTTGCTCAGCGGTGCAAATATGTGACTGATGAATGCAGAAATCAGCGTCCATCTTTGGAAGAGATTTCTCCCGGCCACCGCTGTGCCTGTTTCCATGTTGATGAAACAGAAGAAGAGAGGAGAAACCTGGTATGAGTAAACCGAATGTCGGTCATCCAACAACAGCAGAAATGCCCATCAGCGGGGCGGTACAGCGAATGATTGACTGGGATATCAACGCTCAGGCCGGTGTTTCGAACGCTGTTCAGGAGGAAATCCTCCGCGTGGAAGGCCTCAAAATGCATTTCCCTGTCACAAAGGGTCTTTTAAAACGGCAGATCGGCAACGTGAAGGCCGTGGATGATGTCAGTTTTTTCATCAAAAAAGGTGAGACGCTTGGCATCGTTGGCGAGTCTGGTTCTGGCAAGAGCACCGTAGGGAACTGTATCATGCGAAATTTAGATATTACTTCCGGAAAAATTATATTTGATGGAGTTGACATCGCTCCTATGAAGGGCCGTGAGCTTAAGGAACTGAGCAAAAAACTCACAATGATTACTCAGGATCCTTTTTCATCCCTAGATCCCCGCATGACAGTCAAAGATTCTATTTTAGAGGGTGTCCGGATTCATCATTTAATGAAAGGCGAGGGAAATCAAGAGGATTTGACCAAGCGCTTATTGATTATGGTGGGGTTGAATCCTGATTTTTCGGATCGCTTTCCTCATGAATTTTCCGGCGGACAACGGCAGAGAATTTCTATTGCCCGCGCGCTTGCTATCAATCCGTCCTTTATTGTCTGCGATGAGATCGTTTCGGCGTTGGATGTATCCATTCAGGCGCAGATTGTTGCTCTGATGATGAAGCTGCAGGAAAAGCTGGGGCTGACCTATATCTTTATCGGTCATGACCTGTCTGTGGTGCGTCATCTGTCTAATCAGGTAGCAGTGATGTATTTGGGTAAATTTATGGAGCTGACCTCCAGCGATGAGTTGTATAACCACCCGCTCCATCCCTATACACAGGCACTGATTTCCGCAGCGCCCATTCCGAAGCCCCGCATCGACCGCACCCGAGTACGCATTCTTCTGGAGGGAGAAGTTCCTAGCCCCATCAACCCGCCGAAGGGATGTAATTTTTGCACTCGCTGCAAATTTGCAGATCAGCAGTGCAAAGAAGAGGAACCTGCGTTTACCGATGTGGGTGGCGGTCATATGGTTGCCTGCCACAAAGTAACAGGTTCATAAGGGGGATAAAAAATGAGTAAATATGTTATTAAACGTCTGCTTTTGCTCATTCCGACGATTCTTTTGGTCGGTGTCATCGTGTTTTCACTGATGAGACTGATTCCGGGCAGCGCAGTGGATATGGTGGTTTATAACTATTCAAAGAGTGGTATTACGATTACATATGAAGAAGCAGAGGCAAAGCTCGGCTTGGACAAGCCCGCACCCGTCCAATTTGTGGAGTGGATGGCTGGTCTTTTCCACGGTGATCTGGGCAACTGCCTGTTTAAATCGGAGAGTGTCTGGAGTGTGATTTCCCGTCAGGTGCCGATTTCACTGGAATTGGGTGTCCTCACCCTGCTTCTGGCAACGGTTATCTCTATCCCGCTGGGGTTATTCTGTGCATCACATCCAGATACCCTTGCGGATAATATCATCCGCATCATTTCCGTGGTGCTGATGAGTATTCCAATCTTCTGGGTTGGTACTCTGGTGCTGGTCTATCCGGCCATCTGGTGGGGCTATTCCGTTCCGTTGAAATATGTTAGCTTTTTTCAGGATCCGTTGGAAAATATGAAAATGTTCTTTATCCCCGCTTTGGTGGGTGCAATTACACAAGTCGGTGTACAAATTCGAGCTGTGCGTACAATGACGCTGGAGGTGATGCGTCAGGACTACGTGCGAACTGCCTGGGCGAAGGGTGCAAAGGAAATCCGAGTCATGTACGGGCATGCGTTTCGAAACGCGCTGATTCCTATTATTACGCTGTTCGGCGGAGCTATCGCTGGTTTGATGGGCGGCTCTGTGGTAATGGAAAACATGTTTAACATTCCAGGCGTTGGTCAGCAGCTGGTAACAGCGCTGACTAACCGTGATTATCCGCTGGCACAGGGCTGTACCGTAATTTTTGCAATTTTTGTTATGCTGGTCAATCTAATCGTGGATCTGGCTTACAAATGGTGCGATCCCAGAGTGACGCTGGAATAAGGAGGAAAGTGCAATGGATAAAACAAGAAAGAAAAAAAAGCATTCCGCAGCGTATGACTTTTTTGTTCTTTTATTTAAGACTAAAAAAGTCTCTTTTATCAGCATGCTGATTCTCATCATGTTTATTCTGGTTGCCATTTTCGCAAATGTGATCGCACCGCAAAAAATGGTGAATGGTACATTGGTTTCCAATCTGATTGAAGGCGTAAAAGCACCGTCCCTGCAACATCTGATGGGAACGGACGCAATGGGGCGCGACCTGTTGAGCTACATGATTTATGGCGCCAGAACTTCGGTTATTTTGGGCATTTCATGTACGATTATCTCCACAATTATGTCGGTAATAATTGGAGTTGCCAGCGCGGTGATCGGCGGAAAATTTGATTTGTTTGTTCAACGGTTCGTCGATGCATGGCAGTGTATCCCCGGTATGCTGATTATGCTGATTCTAATGGCTATTTTCGGTTCCGGAATCTTGCAGATGATTCTTGTCATATCGATTCCCGGCGGGATTGCAGGCTCCAGAATGATTCGAAGCGCGGCGTTTGCTGTGAAGGACGGTAACTATTGCAAAATGTCTAAAATGCTGGGCGGGGGAAATGGCTGGCTGATGGTGGTTCATGTCATTCCTAACATCATGCCAATGATTCTGATGAACCTTGCCAATAGTCTGGGCGGGGTCATTATGATGGAAGCAACGCTTAACTTCCTTGGATTTGGCGTTGATGCAAATACCCCAAGCTGGGGCTATATTCTGACCAGTCAGGGAAGAACCAAAATGTATACCGCTCCCTGGATCGGTTTGGCACCGGGTATTGCCATCACCTTGATGGTCTTTGCCGCGGCCATGTTCGGTGACGGTGTTCGTGATATTCTGGACCCCCGTTTAAAAGGCGGAATGGGTACCTTTGACACGTATAAAATTCGCAAAATCGCAGCTAAGTATGCCGCGGAGGCAAAGAAAAAAGCGAATGCGTAATTGCTTTGGGTATATCGTTACTTTCTGAGGTGATGATGCGGACAGCAAACCTAATAAAACAGATATAGGGTGAAGTACCGCTTCACCCTATCTATCTGTTGCCCTGACGCGTGTGAGGGCAATTGAGTTATTTTCGTAAGCGTTAGCAGTGGAAGGAGTGTATTGTTATGAGTAAAAAATATAGTCATATTCTCAACCCAATTAAAATCGGGAATGTTATTCTGAAAAACCGCCTGTTGTCCTCCAATTCCCTGCCGCATTTTCTGATGGGGCCAGAGAGCTTTCCGGCAGACTCGGTCATGCTGTATCAGACCAGACTTGCAAGAAACGGCGCGGCTGTCGTGACCACATCGGATTGGAGTGACCAGCGGCAGAGGAATGGATTTGGTGATGGCTGCCATTTCCCAATGTTCGACTTACGAGATCCCAGTGTCCAAAACTACATGAACCAGCTTGCCGATGGAATCCACTTCTATGGCTCCAAGGCTTCCGTTGCCATCATGCCTCTGCCGCCCAGAGGTTATGGCGTCAGTGCAGCAGAGGAGGGACCCTTCTGGCCTAATGATCTTCCTGATGAGCCACTGCCGCCTATGAGTCCTCCCCCCAGTGAGGACGGCCCGATGGGGCCTCCGAAATGCGGTCCTGTGAAACAGCTGGAGCAGGAACACATGGACGCAATGATTGACCGCTGTGTCAAAACAGCACTTCAGTACCAAAGCTTTGGCTTTGACATGATTACCATTCATATGTCCTATAATGCCACGATTCTGGCTCAATTTCTCTCCCCTCTGAGCAATACGCGAACTGACGAGTATGGCGGCACTGTGGCAAACCGTGCCCGGTTTCCGCTTGCCCTGTGTCAGGCAATCAAGGCTGCCTGCGGACAGGACTTTTTGATTGAAGTGCAAATCAGCGGCGAGGAAGCGGAGGGCGGCATCACCATTGCTGACACGGTTGCGTTTGCGAAACTGGCGGAAGGCGTTATTGATATTTTGCAGATTCGCGCAGGCGACGGAGATACAAACCATCCTGTCGGCTTCAATTCCAACCGTGTTCCTGTCACGCTGAGGATGGCAGAAGCCATTAAACAGAGCGGAGCAAACATCGTTGTCGCGCCTGTGGGTGGTTATCAAAATCCCGATGATATTGAGGCATATATTGCTTCTGGAAAAATAGACATGGTTGCCGCGGCAAGAGCCTTCTTCTGTGATCGCGATTACTACAAAAAGATTGTGGAAGGGCGCGGTGATGATGTTGTTCCCTGCATTCGCTGCAACCGCTGTCACGGTCAGGGCATGAACGGCCCTTGGCTCTCCATCTGTTCGGTCAACCCTGTGATGGGATTGGAACATAAGATAGAGCGCATGATTACCGCAGTTCCAGAACGAATCAAAAAGGTGGCAGTGATCGGCGGCGGCCCGGCAGGCATGAATGCCGCGCGAATTGCCGCTTATCGCGGGCACAAGGTCACTTTATTTGAAAAATGCGACAGATTGGGCGGACAGCTTACCCACTCCGACTACTCCACCTTTAAATGGCCCATTCTGGATTTTAAAACATACCTCATCAGCCAGCTGGATAAGCTCGGTGTCGATGTTTGCCTGAACGTCGCCGCACAACCTGAAGCACTCAGTGCCGCAGGGTTTGAGGTCATAATTGCAGCGCTGGGCGCTGTGCCAAAGATGCCAGCCATTGGGGGCATTTGGGACTCCGCCGGCAATCTGATGGAGGGTATTTGGGATCCCGTCAGCGTTTATGGCAGGCAGCAGGAGCTGGGAAGGCGCGTTGTGGTCATCGGCGGCTCTGAAACTGGAGTAGAAACCGCATTATATTTAACGGAGAACGGCCATGAGGTCACGCTGCTGACAAGACAGGGAAGGCTGGCACCCGAATCTGATCGCGTACATTACTATGAGGCCTTCCGGGAGGCATGGGAGCGGGATGTCCGCTTCTCCTATATGACCCGTTCAACGACTACGGCAGTGGAACCTGGTAAGGTAACCTATCTGGACCGCACGGGAACGATCCGTGAGATTGTGTGTGACAGTATTGTGGCCTGCGGGGGAATGAGGGCTCTTCAGGATGAGGCGCTGGCTTTTTCCGGATGTGCAGATGAGCTGTTCATCATCGGCGACTGTGACAAGGTCGGAAACATTCAAAAGGCAATCCGCGCATCCTATGCCATTGCGTCCGCACTGTAAAATTGAGTTCTCCGGATGGTTCAACGGTTTGTATTCAACAGTTGCATCGTTTGTTAACACCGCTGATTCTTTAAAATACAGTTGAACAATACATTCACAAACAGAAAAATAGGAGGAAATATCATGCCATTTGTCATCGACCAGCAAAACTGTTCCTGCTGTCATCAGTGCCGGGTAGAATGTCCGGTGCAGGCAATTCGCTTTCGAGACTCC
>Ga0316604_10003690_pt1 | contig 10613 bp, 6 predicted proteins | sample OWC_soil_day20_C_FD_207650 | JGI IMG/M metagenome (GOLD analysis project Ga0316604, IMG submission 207650) | Wetland soil microbial communities from Old Woman Creek delta, Ohio, United States - OWC_soil_day20_CT | ecosystem: Environmental > Terrestrial > Soil > Wetlands | place: USA: Ohio... | reverse complement strand
CCGCATGAGTTACCCCATACCGTCCAAGACTCGCTATGAATGGTTCGCTAAACCTTATTCAGCGGGGTTTCCACCCGCTATATGATGCACCCTTTGCTTGGCGCACACCCCGTCCCCTTGACACCCCAATGGATTATTAACCGCTTCGAGTATATGCTTACCTAAAATATAACGGCGATTCTTATGCTCTACTAGATTACCTTCCTCGACTTAAAGATAAGACTACTGATACAGGTAATTTCTGCACTATCACAGCTGTTAAACTTGGCGATACTATATAAAGCGCGGCACCGTACCAAAATATAAAATTCAAGTGACAACAGACAACAACAGCAAATGGAAAATTTTAAACACTTCTTTTCGAATGCAAAATGATACAATTCCAGAACTTGTCCACCTCTATGGTCAACATGAATCAAAGCCCTAAAATGCAGCAGTACAAAATGATTTCACAAGATATGCCCATCCCATTCTGCAAGTTGCCCGTGATCGGCAAAATCAAATCATTTCCGCTCATATTTCAGCACTGGCAGATAAGTTTATTTCAAAAGAAAAGGATATCCATTTAGATGTCCATTGGAATACCGAATCTTAAAAACAGTATTGCCAGGATAATCTTGTGAGTAAAAATTATTTCCTAAATCGAATAAATTTTGCATTTATTCTACATACTAAACTAGATATTACATCATAGATTTAATAAATTTATTAAGCACTTCATACACTGGTGAAGTAACAGTTAGTGCATCTGCTACTATTCCAAGTAGCATTGTAGCATTTTTAGTATTTATTATATTTCTCCAATTTTCTTCACATTCTATTTGTTTTGGCTATATTGTTTTCTGCAAAAACAGCCTAACGACACGCCTTCATATATTCATCAAGATTTTTATTATCCATCATATGTTTAGTTACAATAATTGTAAATAAACTCAATGTATCAATAAGCTAAAAGTCATATAATCTAATTTATAAATTCAGACAATGATTATTCTTTCTTCGAAAATAACAATTGATACAATTCTTTTAATTGTTTATTAATATTTATGTACTCTACACTCTCTTCCTGAGACATTGTAGCAATTTTACGCTCTAATAACTCTTGGCGCGAAAGAATTTCAGAACATAGCCAAAGCTCTCTTATTGGTCGCATATCAAACTTAAAAACTTTGCTACACATATATTTACCGATATCAGTCAATCCTTCAATACTTCCATCAGGCTTTCTGTGTAAATGCAAATCAAACTCTTCTGTTGCTGGATCAACAAATCCAACTTTTCCATTATTCATAATCCTTTTGTCATTTGTCGGCCATTTCTTTGATTTTTTTCTATTACAAGTGAAACATGAATATACTAAATTATAATAGTCAATTTTCCTCTCGGGTGCAAGCGTTTCCGGAACAAAATGATCTATTTCAAATCCTTTTGTTGTAACCATTTCCTTTTTTCCACAATATCCACATCTATGATAAAAGTCTTCACTTAATTCATTTTGATATTTTTGATAGTTTGCTTGTTTAGCAATATCATCTCTTCTTGCAATTTTAACCTCTCCATGTATTCTCATAAGCACCTACTCTGTTTTATCTATTAGTTTATCTAATAAATGTAATATGTCGGACATTTTTTTTGATGCATTTGTCGTCAATAACTCTGCTGGTAAATCATCCACTTCGTCATATGCTCTCAAAATTTTAAATAATTCTATTAAACGTTCTTCTTCATTTGAATTGATATCATTATTATCTTTTTTTAATCTTAAACTTTTAAATTCAGCCTGATGATATTTTAGGCGATTATCAAAAACCTCAGCCGCTTGTTTGAAAATATTTATCATATTTTCAAAATCAGGTGAGTCAATATCAGCATCTAACTTTTCTCTTTCCATAAAGAGATTTTTGATCACTAAATTTTCGCTAATTCCCTCATCGCAGTAGTTAGTCAGGATAATACATGGCAAATCAGGTATCTGACTATTGATATACGCGACCAGTTCTGTTCCGTTAAAATCATACATCTCTGTTAATTTGTAATCTACAAGCATACATTTTACACCATTGCCAAGAATCCATTTTACAACATCCTCTTTATTGGGGGCTTCTTCGATAAAAAGTAATTCAATACCCTTTCGCTTTAAACGAATTTTGTAATCATCAATTAGGCTTTTGTCATCATCAATAAAACCTACCTTATACATGTAAACACCGCCTATTGCTTTTCTTTTAATACCATAGTGATGTAGAAGCCATTCTCATGAGTTTTATTTTCAGATAAATCAATAGAACCATTATATTCATTAACAATCCTATTAACTATCCACATTCCCATCCCAGTTCCAATAACATCTCCAGTAGTGGACCGTTTATCGCTTTCAAATGGCTCCAATATTAGCCGTGAATTTTTTTTATATGTATTCGATAATCCTACACCACTATCATAATATTGTATTATTATTCCATTTTCAATAGAACTTATACTTATATTTATTATTTTTTCTGCCGTCCGAGACCCATCAAAAGCCGAAGCGCTATTAGCAATTAAGTTGTTTAAAATACTTTCAATTTCATATGGAAAGCACTTAAACACAATATCGTCGATGGTTTTATTAATTTTAATATTCTTAGGAGATAAGGCAGACTCCCAGTCTAAAATCAACTTCGACAAAAGTTGATTAAGATCTGTATTTCGCATAGTGCGTTTATCTCTTCTAACTGACTCGACTGTTACTTTAAACCAAGAAGTAAAAAAGTGCCTAATCTCATTTGCCTCTAGTACATATTTTAACCCTTCATCAATATTGGCATCGATATGAAGAGCATCCTTTGCCATAGAAATCTTCATTCCTAATTTGTGAGTAATTGCTTTGATTTCATGAATATATGTATTTGTCACAATACCAGTAGTTGCTAAAACTCGCAACATTTGTAATTCAGTTTCAAGTTGTTTAATAGTAGAATCCTTTTTTTCGACCAAGGCAGAAACTTTTTTCACGTCGATAAATTCAGGCTGATAAGTTTTATTTTCTTGTTTTGCTTGTTGCTCTTTTTGAGCATCCTGTTTCAGCTTCTGTTCTAACTCTTTCTCTATCTCTTCGGTTGGATGCAATCGATCATAATAATCATTTAGTGTTCTGCAGACAAACTGTCTGTCCCGTTCAAAAAGCCTAATGATATTTTGTGTAAATTCCTGTAAAAGTAAAAATTCCTTTGTTTCAACAATACCTTGTCTATTAGCTTGGTCAGGTAATGTAATATTTGTTCTTGATATATAAATACTCCCATGAATTTGATCTGAATTTACACGCCAAGCTCCTGTTTTATGAGACACAGCTGCTGGCGATTTATTTTTCCTTAAAGCTAACATAAGCCAATCTACCGATGTAGATTTAGGATCACCATAAGGTCTAACTCTGAACCCATCTCTATAAATTCTAACTCCACCAAAAGAATCTCGAATATCTGGACGACCCGTTATATCTTTATAATAATATTTTTCACGATCTGCTTTAGGTGCTGTAAGTTTTGCATAATACAATGTACCTTCAAAATTTCCGATAGTATTATCTATATGCGTCTTTCGCCCCAAAACTTCGGTAAAACTAGTATTCACAATAATTGGTGCACCTTTAAAATGGCTTTTCTGCTCCGTAACAAATCCTGCTTCACTTGTTACTTTTTCAAAATCATCCCCAAAATCAAATTCATCACGATCTATTGTAACGTTAACATTACCATTACTAAGTGCTTGAAATTTTATTTTATAATCATAAGAAAAACCATCCGTATCCTGTAATAACATAGCATCTTTTAAAGATGTATTACTTTCAAAAAAATAAATATTAAATACTTCTTTAAACTCTGGCGGTATCAACGTTTTCAAGTTAGATTTTATACTATCTATAGTTGCAGCATCCCAATTATCTCTTAAATTAGTGAGACGAAAAATTGAACCTGTATTTGCAAATTTATCTGCAAATAATTTTATAACATCTTTATTGGCAACTTGGCCCAAAAAGTCCAAAAAAGAAATATTTACTTTATTAAGCTCAGCTGTAATATCTGTGATTTTCTGACCAAATTGAAAGACAGACCAATCCACCTTCCACAGCAGATGTTCATCTTCGGAAATTGTTACCAAATTACAATTATCTGCAATTCTGTCTAGCGCGAATCTCCCAATGCCTTTTGCACCTGTTTGTATACGGCCTTTCTTTGTTTTAAACTCTATTTTCTTTGATGAACTCCCTATAGTCATCCAGTGCTTGAGAATTATAGCTTCTGTCATCCCCGTTCCATTATCTCCTATATATAGGGTACTAGTTTCCTTTTCAAAATAGAGCAAACAAACAGAAGCATCAGCATCATAGGTATTCTTAACAAGTTCTAATACTGCACCATCTAGTTTTGATACATTTTCACGACCTATTAATTTAGCAGTATATGCATCTACGTTAAACGGTATATTTGGCATAATCCTTCCTCCTGCTTCTCAAATTTCATTTCAATAAACTGACTGGAAAAGTAAAATTATTTATATCTTTAGGAGATATTCTAAATGATTTTCCATTTGAAATTACACCTACATTTTTTGCATATTCCAAAAACAGATCACTCCGCAAAATATTCACAGCAGTTGAAAAATCATATATTGGTTGATTATTCTTAGGAACAATATATAATCCCGATGTTGGAATAACCAATTCATTAAGCAGAGTAACTTTTACGTGTCCGGTAATCAGTGTTGAAATTAGTATCTTTTTTTGATTTAAATGTGCTAATGCTTGTGCACGTCCATATTCAAACCAGTTAATCCCTTCATTGCTGTTCCGTTCGCTTAATTTTTTTTCAAATTGAAGTAAATATCTTACCGCATATGGAAACTTTTCACGAAACTCAATGTCTGAATATTTTTGCAAACCTTCTTCAGTATAATAGTAAGGAAAAACAATGTATTCTTTTTTCTCATAATTTAAAGACCTAGGACTTACAGCTTCTCTTAACAACTCTTTCTCTATTTGCTGGCCTTTGACAGTGATATAAGTATCACCTTCAATAAAATCAGAAATGATATATACTTCATTTAACAAAGTAGCAACGCTACTAGCAGCATGAAAGTAATCTCCAAAACGCACAAATTCTATACCTTCTGAATTTGCAATATTTTCCTTTAATACCCATTTCCCTTCAAGTAATTTCTTATTTATAATATATTCTTTATCTTCGCTAAGATTGTGGTATGTAATACTTTTACTAGAGTTATTTAGATCACAAATAATTATAGCTGAAGCCGTAAGTTTGCCTGCGAAGAGCTTTTGATTTTTATAGTCATAGATATCAGTCAAGTATGGTAAAATGTAATTCCTTAAATTTGATGCAAATTGATTTTTAAATATATTACTAGGGATTAAATAAGCTAACTTCCCTGTTCTTTTTAACGATTTAATACTCGCCTCAATAAAAGCATAACAATAGTCAAACTTTCCAATTACACAGGTTTCAAAATTTTCACGCACAAAGACTCTATTACTTGGATCAATTTCTTTATATGTTATGTAAGGTGGATTACCCACAACAAAATCAAATTTATTAGTAATTTTTTGTTTAAGAAAATCTCCCTGAAATATATTCCAGTCCACATCAACTAGGCCATATTCACCAGCGATTTCATCCAGCTTAGCTTTACAATTGATGATATGCGCAATATCTATCTCTGCTGCCCAAATATCTTTTTCAAGGCCTTTTTTTATTTTACCAAGCGCCACCTTTTTATCCAAGCTATCAATAATATATCGTTTAACAATTTCCACTAAAATGCTACCATCACCACATGAATTTTCGGCAACCTTTTTCCCATATAGTCCTTGGGTATAACCAATATAGTCCAACAATTCTTGAACATTTCTATTTGGGGTGAAAACTTGACATTTGGTATTAACAGACATTTTTTCACCCCTTTATTTTAATAATTTTAACAATGCGCTTTTCTGCTCGGAAGAAAGAGTTGACCATTTTTCTAGCATTTCTACTTGTTCCTTATTAAGTGCAACTAATTCGCCCTCGTCTGCAAAAAATTGTGATAGTGTTATACCAAAAGCACTGCAAATATCTTCAAGAGTGCTAATACTTGGATCATTATTTCTATTAAACATATTCGAAAGAGTGGACTGAGACACTCCGGATAACTTTGATAATTTATATACACTCCATCTGCGTTCATGTAGAAGTTGTTTGATTCGTTCTAAGGTATTCAAAGATACACCCCCACAATTGTATAGTATCCATTTTACTATACAATTGGGTTGTAATCAATAACTCATAAGTGTATTGACTATGCTAGACGTAATTTGATAATTTTATCTCTCCATAGTCAAGACCACCCGTAAAACGGGCAATGTCGTCAATCTAAGAAAAAAGAATTAAATTCATAAAAGCCCTTGACAAGATATCTAAAAAATGGAGCCTCGCATTGATCACTATTTTTAATGCGAGGTGCTTTTTATGAATTCATGCCAAGTTATATCGTCGATTTTACAGGCCTGAATATGGTGCGGTAGTACCTCAATTCCAGCAAAGTGGAAACCGCCTGTCCGAAACTAGGAAACCGCTTTAAAGTAAAATTTCCCCGTTAGCTATAAATCATTTTCTGGAATCATTTAGTCAAGGGCGAGCGCTTTTTGCTCGGCATAGCGCACCCTTGATTGAATGATGGAAGGAAATATAATTTAATTACAGAAGGGGAATTTTCACAAATAATACGGTTTCCAATTATCCGGAACTGCGGTTTCCTAACACCGGACAGGCGGTGTAGTTGACCCCGGAATACTCAACAGGCCACCAACCAACGAATTACTTCAAATTCTTTTTTGGAAGAACACCGTATTGGCAATGCCTTTACTCGCTCTGATTCTCGTTCTATCAACGCAACGTCAACATGCCATGTATATGCAAACATACAATGAAAAGTTGAAGCCTAATCGAGCAATGACCCCAGAATTGAAAACACCCCTATCTGGATCGACTGAAAAAACGACTATAGGCGTATACTAACTCAATCCTCAAACTAGTATCCGTTGTGGTGGAATTTATTGTGGCAATTGTTCCGGTATGGAGATTGGGCTAGTTGTCCGTTTTGTGGAGGTAATGAATCTAAGTCCTTCTGATTCACGAGATTTGATTTTTCGGATTATCAATAGGTAATATTATCCGGTTGTTGTTTATTCACCAGACGACACCTGAGAAGGAAAAGAGGTCAGCGGATTTTTACGTCCACTGACCTCTCTTTTTTCAACATAATCCTAATTATCTATCTGTATAGAAATTGTAAAACTTTTGCTCATTTTGCTGATTAGTTAACCAAAGATAAAAATCTACCATCTCATCATCAGACCATACGTCGAAGTTAACAAACTTGGATTTCTCATATGTTACCGTCAACACTTCCAGTCCATTAATTATTAATCGAAATACACTAGTACCATTCATTGACTCAGATAGTTCCATCTTAGTTTTCCCAGGTTCAATTAGGTATTGTTCATTATTTTTAAATATTACTGGGCCATTTTTTGAAGAAAAGATTCCAATTATATCTCCTTTATTTTTTACATAATATCCTTTATTAAATGTTACAGTTCCAATTTCTTCTCGAAGTTTTTCTTCTGTTTTACCTGAATTTATAAAATATCTACAAACAAACTTATACTCATCATGGTTTCTTATATAGATTGGCTCTTCTATAGACCGCTTTTCTTCAATAGCCATTCTCTAAACCCTCCTAAAAGACTATCCACATCGGGGTTTGGTCTTTGCGCAGCTTCAATAATTTTTGAATAATCACCATTATATTTTTCTACCAATGATTCAAACGATGGTCCTAAAGGATCACCATACCTATTTGCATTTACCTCATAGATGTACTGTCTTAGCTCCGTTGGAGTTGCGTCTTTGTATGTTACGCCCAAATCTCTACGTTCCTGATACAAAGTCCGTGCTATACTCTCCTCACTAAGTCCCTGATTTCTAAGTTTCGTTTCCGTATTTTTTAAGAATGTTACCGCGTTTTCATACTCTTGGCGTAATGGATTAGCTTTTATTGAACCACCAATGTCATTGACTAGATTGTCAATTTGAGTTACTTTAGTTGCCACAGCTACTTCTTCAGCTGTCTTTACACCAGTTTCAATTCCCCCTGCAAGGCTACCACCAGAATATCCCGAGCCTAGTGCAATTACACCACTTGCCCATTCTCGTGCTTTGGCAAGAATTGATTCTTTTTTCTGGGCATCGGTATCATCAGTAATAGCAATTCCTATTGCCTTGCCATTGATTTCAAACAAGATAGTTTGAGATTGAACTACTCCAGGAAAATAAGTATCTACAGAGCTTATTCCATTTCCTTTTTGATAGTCCCAACCGTAATCAGAGTTATTTGCATCTTGCTCCCAGAAATATACTCCCTCTGGTGGAGGTGCAATGGCAGTATCAACTCCGTTTATTACCATAAAGAATCCATCTTTTGTATGAACTATCTCGCCTTCACGATGGGTTCTGTGGTTATAATCATTATACTTAACCCCAATGTATGCTGCAATAGCCCCAACCTGAGCATTACCACCAACTACCTTGGCTGCCGCTGCTCCAACTATAGCACTTGCAATAAGGCGTAGATTTTTGTCGGTGATGTTAGCTAACTGTTTTTGTGCAAGCTGACTTATTCCATCTCCTGCTGCGCCAGATGCAAAACCATTTCCGGAAAGGCTGGATGTAATTCCTGCAGCTACAGCATGTAGGAGCGCTTTATATTCTCCACCTTCACCCCATTTTGCCTTTTCCTCTGGTGTTGAAGCTTTATCGCGCATACTTTCAGCCAAGTCACCAATTGCTTTATTTGCTTCTTGACTAAATAGGTTAACCAACTCTTGTTTTTCTTTGACAGTTTTCTTATCAAAGATTTTTCCTAAAGCATTTAAAGCCTGGTCTGTATTACGACTTAATTTGCTTATATCCGTATTGCCTGACCTTACATCAATTGTACCTGGTGAAATAGCTGATTTAGTTGTACTATCAGCCTTGCCGCTAACTGGTATACTAGGAGTAGAACTACCCGAACTGCTCGCGCTATACTTCGCCTTATTGTGCAAATCCATCCAAGTCAGCGTATCAGTACTTATCTTATTCTTATCCGGCGTAGCCTCACTGCTAATGACCGCACCCTTCAGGTCGGTGTTTTTGCCGACATGAATATCAAAACCATCTTTCCCTGCATAAATCCCAGCCTGATCAACTACACTGCTATAAGTGGAGTTGATCTTTTCTTTATTAGTAGAACCTATTACTCCATTATCCGATGTGTTTACTTTATCGGCTTTATTGATAATACTGTCTTTGCCGTTTTTATCGCCAGTGATAAAACTAACTCCGCTGCTTTTATTTTTCTCTGTATAGTTATCGGTATCCTGCTGGCTGGCTATGTTAAGATTACCACCAACGTCAGCCACTACCTTTTCGCCTTTGACTTGAGAACCGATAATGTTGGTATCGTTCCCAGATTTCAGCGTCGTGGTACCGCTGGCATTGATGACGCTTTCAGCATGGGTACTTATGTCTTCTTTTTCTTTTCCCTTGCTGGAACTAGCACTGCCGGTGAAACCACCGAACGAACCAGATAACCCGAAGGAAGCACCTATCGATGATGAGGAGGAATTGGTTTTCGTATTAGTTTGTTGCTTATTCTGATCTGCCTCAATGTTGATGTCTTTTTTAGCATCAATTGTTACATCAGTAGCGTTAATGTTTGTCGCCTTGAGGTTAACATTTCCCTCGGTGGCTTTGATGGTTACATCGCCGCCTGCGTTGATGTTAGACATGTTAACCGTTTCAACATGGGTAGTCTGCTCTTGCGTTAGCTTAGTACTACCAATACCGACATTAATGGATACGCCACCATTCGGATCTTGTTTGAGGTCTTTTCCGATAGCTTTTAGATCTTCTGTTGCCTTATAAACATAGATGGCTTTGAGACGATCGTCCTGTACATCTCCTGCCCGGTTCAGGCTCTTTGCTAAGTCGGATCCGGCATCAACTACTCCGCCACCTAAGGATACGCTCAAGCCACTTTGCTTGAATTCATATTTATACTGGCTATCATACGTATTTATGGTGTTGTCGATAGTAACGTCTTTGCCAGTAATGTTGATATCTTTACCACTGACAAGTGTAGTGCCCTCGCTATTTACGTTGTTACCTGCCGTAATGGAAACATTACCATTGACTGAACCTATGGTACTGCCAATTTCGTCTTTGACCTGCTCATTGAGCGTTGTTTTTGTTGACTGTGTACCGATTGTAAAGCCAAATCCACCACCACTAAAGAGGCCGGATTTTTTCACTTTTTTATAGTGTTCATCTGCGCCAGTTTCCTGAGCGGCGGTAATGGTTACATCGTTATCAGCATGAAGTGTAACATCATTCGTACCAACAACGTTACTCCCCTTTATGGTAAGGTCTTTACCTGAGTTAATTGCTACCGAGTCACCCGAAATGGTACTTCCTTTAACCTCGTTGTCTAAGGAATAGTCGAGTTTGTCTGTTGTTTTAGAAGATAAGAAACCGCTT
>Ga0316604_10003688_pt1 | contig 10615 bp, 6 predicted proteins | sample OWC_soil_day20_C_FD_207650 | JGI IMG/M metagenome (GOLD analysis project Ga0316604, IMG submission 207650) | Wetland soil microbial communities from Old Woman Creek delta, Ohio, United States - OWC_soil_day20_CT | ecosystem: Environmental > Terrestrial > Soil > Wetlands | place: USA: Ohio... | reverse complement strand
GTCCACCGTAAAGCAGGGAATCAGCCGACAATACCACGGCATCAGCTTCCCGGCCATGGGCGAAAACCCATTCCCATAATTTATCCGCATCCCCGGAACGGCTCCGGGTGGACAAGAATTCTACCGGGGGCGTCAATACTTCATGACCTGCCGCCTGCAAAGTATCCACGGTGTATTGCAGACAGACCGGCCGGTCATCGATGGGCACAAACAAAAACGTAGCGGCTGCCGCCGGGGCAGCAGTGAAAAAGCTTGGCAGTAACACCAACGCCAAGCCCCATAACCGCAGTTTTTTCCATATTGTTCTCATGAGTCAGTACCTCCCCAACTTTTATCAACGTCTGTTGCGTAGATCCCACAACAGTTTTTCGGTCAACATTTTACTGACACGCCATGTGGAATCTTATTTACGCATTTTATAAAGATACGACAAACAAAAAGCATCTTTCCCCGCCAACTACCCTGTTTCTGTAACACACCCCATCTTATTGGGACTACCCATGAGCCTTTCGCCTAAAAATCAATTTCGCCCGCTATCTAGCAGACAATAGTAGCATACAATTCATAGCATTCTGGAGTTGCTCCAGTATATCGTTCACCGGCTCCAACTTTTGTAAACGATCAGGTATGCAAGAAAGATTCTTGATGCACTCAGTCAATGTTTGAAGTAAAAACAAAGTATCATCGTCAATTGCTTCTGCGCTCGAATGAAAACAGGCGAAAAATTGACCAATCAAATTGTCATCGATATTGAATCTCTCGCAAAAATCTATGAACCAGCTGACAATACCTTCATTTTTCATATTGTCTTGATCATCATGAATTATACTGATTACTTGATTATAATGGAGAAGCAGGAGTCGAATCTTGCCTATTTCGCCAATACATCTTCTACTCAATAAAGATTTTTCCGTCTCACCTAGCATAGTTTTATATATTTCGTCGTCAATAACTGCGGGAAGAAGTACATTTGATATCTCGGCGTCCGGCATATCAAGCAGCTTATATATGGGCATTGCAAAAGCGCAAATATAGCATCCATTGAATGAAGGGACGAATACCATTTTCGGCCAGTGTGTCTCCAAATACCATCTGAAGCAATTATTAATTTCTGCTTCTCTAAATACCTTACGAAGAGCTAAACAAATTTTTACATAATGGTCCTGAACCGGGCTGCCTTCTTCAACGTTACACTCATAAACAAAATAGTAAACGTCTTCGCTGCCCTCCCCACTTTTGACGAGTTTAACGGGGTGTTTCCTCGAATCAATAAAGCGTTGCAACGATGCCAGAAGCGTGGCGCTTATTCTTTTATTTTTGACTTTGACATCATAACTAAGAATACCAATTTTGCGTATGGGGGTACGCAAAACCTCGTTCCACACCCCTAGTAGTGTTAGATAAGCATCCTTTTCCTGAATTTCGAAGGCATCATACCCTTGAGGTAGGTAGTTCGCAAAGAGTGTTCTGAATTCCAGTTGCATAATCCCCATGGATTGAGCTGCCGAATAAAGATTATGCTCTGATAAATGGTCAGGGATTTCTTTGCTTTCTTTTCTGGCAATAAGTATGGTGCCATATTGATTTATATAATTTTGAACACAGCTGATAGTATCACAGATCGATCCACGAAGATCATTTGTCTCATAGACGGATAAACTGACAGCTGCTTTTAGCATGGTATCCTGATTACGACCTTCACTATACACACCAAATTCATCAACACAAATTTGGGGCAAAAGTGGTTTATGATTTGATAGCTTATGACTAAAATTTTCAACTTCATCAAATACCTTGGTTCCCTTAACATAGCCTTTTTTGTATAAACTATCTATTGTCTGTATAAGTTCAGTAAAAATATTGGAAATTTCTTTTCGCACGTCATTAACCCGGCCAATGTACTCAATCCAATCCTTAGGTCGATGGTTATATTCGAGCAAATTTTTGTAGGTAGCATTTATCCTCGTAAACCATGTATCCGGCCTGTTTTCCAAAGGTATTTTTTTTACATTATCTATCGCACTAATGCCGAGTTCAGTTAGTAAATCTATCCCAACCAGGCTTACTTCAATATAAGGATTTGTCGGATATATGCGCGAGAGAATATCAACCATTTTCATTGTCCAATAATGATTGAAATTGTTTTGCCCCTCTTTATCCTGCATATCAGCTAAAAGTGGCGGAATGAATTTGCAGGATACACAATTATCATCGCGCGAAAAGTATACAACCTTATAATCGCGGATTATGCGATTTACTAGAATTTCACTGCATTCTTTATGAATGTCAAAAAAGCGCTGATTATAGAGCCCTTGTAATGCAGCGGCTTTGTATTCAATTGCTCCAACTTTCATAGCGCTGCTAAAGTTTTCCATATTGCTGAACTCATTGATATATTTCCCTCGATTGCTCATCCAGAATAAAGAATATCCCAAATACATCCATTCGACATCATATGTTGGTACGGTTGTCGGAATGGACGCTGATTGAAACCAACGATCACAGTAGTGATACTCTAGCGATAAAGAAACAAACAAAGCCTTATTTTTCAATGCATCTTCGAGAAGCTCAGGTTTAATATTTCCCAGCTTTTCTGCCAATGTTTCATTAGTCCGAGTCATACCCGAGATGTCTAAAGGTGCAAAAACCCTCCATTCATTCCTCTTTTCCTGGATAAGAAAATCAAACGCCTTGGCATTTTTTTCAATATAACCTCTAATATCCAGCCAAAGCATGGCATCAAGCGCTCCGGCATAGGCTTCCCAATCCCGGTATTTAACTTGGGCAATTTGACTGATAAGATCGTCATTGGGATGATGCCCAAGAAAATGATTAAGCAGCAAAATTTTCACAAAGTGTTGCTCGGAACATGATAAGCAGCTTAATAGCAGCTCATGTTCTGGATATAGTATGTCATCTTTCAAGATATCATAGAGTATCTTTGCTCTAATGGGGTGAAGCGATTCTAAATATCGACCATCGCTCGTATTTCGGATTAAATACTCCTCTGCCATTCGGCCTATTGCTGTCACAAAATTTTTGCAAATACGGCTTTTTTTTATTTCGGCAACCAATGATGGACAGCCGGTTTTACTTGCAAAACAAACTATGCGCAGAAGATCTAGCCATTGATCGGACTCCGTCCCAGCATCACGTTTCAACTTTTCGACTTGCGCTTCCAGTCTTTGTTTTAACGTCTCATTGTTTTTAAGCAAGAACATGAACTCGAGTAGCGGGCCAGCTTCACCAAAAGCTTGCCACGCATCTTCAAACGAACGAAATAACGGGTGCGGTTCCACGGCGGTTATGACATCATATAGGCCGGAAGCTTCCTCTTTCCATAATTGCAACTCAATGATCTCAGGAGAAACCAAGCTCGCATCAATATTAGCCAATTTATAATCTTCGTGCCGGATCGAGACAAGAATTTTTATTTCAACCGATCTTACTTTTACTTCACGAAGCATCCAGGTCCAATGAGTTTCACCTGGATTAACGTCAATGTACACTATAAGTTTTTCTGCATAGTGTTTGGACAACCCAACTATTGCTTTTACAAGATTCTCTGCTTGAGCCTGGTCTTTAATGGCTCGAATGCAAAACACATTTTCCGGTGAATATTCGTCATATAAATAACGATAGCTTAATGCTGTTTTTCCTTGGCCGGAAGCCCCTTTCACAATCACAATATTGTTTCGTGTAAAGTGCGTTTTTATTTTATCAAGCCACGAATTTCGCGCCAAATCCAATCCATTTAATATGTGCGCTGGGCACGTTGACACCCCTTGACGGAATTCCGCTTCCAGTTTATCTCTGTCTTCTTGACAAGGAATGTCAGCTAAACGAATCAGAGACCCACCATATTCGCGAAAATAACCATCGGAGGCCGCCATATCATTTCCAATTTGAGCGACCGTATCCCTCCAATCTTTTTTCGAGGTTTTCCCTTTTATTTGTGACAGTTTAAAAACATAATAAGTGAGCAAATCCTTTGCTAAACCTGGAGCAATCATAGTCGGAACGTATTCTGCCACCTTTACCGTAGCAATGCTTTCCAACGCTTCGTGAGTAACCTTTTCAAACTTGAGACACGAAAGTATCCATTGTGCATCGTTGATAGTTAATCCATATTTTTTGCATAGCTTCTCAGTTACAGTCGCAATAACCGCTTTGTCACTTTCGGCAATGCTTGAAAGTTCAGCTCCTAGTTCTCCAAAATGAACTACTTTGATGATCAAATTGGGGTTTTCATTTTTTAGACTTAAGGCTCTCCTAAAAAGTCCTTCACTTTTTGTTGATGCATCCAAATCAGAAATTGTTAATTTACTCGAATAGTCCTTTATTTGAACGACTTCAAAAACCTGATTGTCTTTCTTCAACATCAAATCTTCAAGCTTCTCGGGATAATAGTCACAATCGCCTTCCGCACAAACAATGCGGAAACGTATATAGAGAGATTGAGATGTGAAACCTTTCCATGCAGCCTCCGCGCCTTGTTCAGAACGTTTGAAAATTGGTTCCACCATACTTCACCTCCCATATCACTTTTATGTTTGTAAAATTCGGGACACCTAACTCTGAGTACTTACTCGACCCAAGCACCTTGTTTACACAACATATTTCTGTAATTCTGTGCCGAAATGAGTTTTCCTTTAGTTTCCAACAACTATCTTATCTTTTTGTAAAAAAGTGTTGTTTTCTCAATAGGACGCATGATCCGCTTCTGCTTTCACCAATTCCCGCGTATAGCAAAAAACACGCGAATTCGCGTGCTTTCATAACAAGCATATTTGAATGATAGAGAGGATCCACAACCTCTTTATTCACAGAGAGTTGCACCTATATCTCGCCTCTTACCAATGGTACTTCTCTCCGTATCGCGTATAACGGCGAAAGCTCTAGCGCCGGATATTATTATATTCATTTATCGCATAAGAATCGGTCATGCCAGCAATAAAATCAGTAATATTTCTTACAAGCACTCTATTCTTTCGAAGATACTCATCATCTGCCAAATCACGGTCTTCTGTATTTGCTTTTGCATTTATGATTTTGCGCCATTCTTGTTCAATGATAAGTGGATCACCTTCTTCAAAGTCAATAACATTTTTTGTAATTTTACGGAAATCTTGCATTATCCTACGAAGTGTGCCCCTGTGTAATAAGCGTGGATTATTATAATATGAAGTAAAAAGAGATTCAACTACTGTCGCGCCATTACTATCAAATAAAGATACTTCTGCGCTGTTAATAACTTTTTTTGAGATAATTTTTTCGAGGTAATCACATAGCTTTTTGCCTTGGTCCGAAAGCTCGATAAGCACTTTATCAACTTTATATCTGTTTTTCTCAAATCTAGATTTTCCGTCGACGGAAAGATAATTGCAAATATTTGTATTGGATTGAGCAAGGACGTCGTTAATAAAAAAATGTATGATTCTAGAAGATATGCGTTCTTGCAACAGTTCGTCATCGTCAGCACCAAAGTGATTAGTTTTATTTGCTTCTCTGAAAGCTTCTTCTATCTGTTCAATTTGAGTTTTCAACTCTTGCATTTTCCCAAGAAGCAAATAATTTTTGAGTTCCTCAACTGATAGTCTCTTAGCAGAAAAGGCATCTTCTAAATCATGGCTTCGCTGAGCAATTTCGTCCGCAACCCTAACTACTTGCCCTTCTAGTGTATATGGAGCTACTTGCCCGTCTTGGGTACGCGGAATAGGTTCGCTATTCAAATATGCACGCAATGTATCAGATGAAACAAAATTTACAAGGGGGTCATTTGTCAAGTTAGTTTTGGTATGTTTCCAAATACCATCAAGAGTTTGAAATGATAAATTCAATCCATTAAACTCAATGTATTTTTCTTCTAACCTAGTCGCTACCCTAAGTGAATGATAGTTATGCTTAAATCCTCCATAGACAGCCCCCTCTTTTATAACACTTCTTAATAACGGATTTTCGCCAGTTAGTATTGTATTCAGCGTTCGCTCACCCTGATGTCCAAATGGAGTATGACCCATATCATGGCCTAAAGCAATTGCATCTGTCAAGAAGTTATTCAATTTAAGGGCATTGCTTATACCTTTAGCAATTTGACTAACTACAATTGAATGTGTCATTCGTGTTCTATAATGGTCGCCCTTTTCAGCTGAAAATATCTGTGCTTTATCTACCATTCGCCTAAATGCTTTTGAATGCACTATACGCTCATAATCTCTTTGAAACTCCCCACGATTATTTTCTGTTCTAACAAGTGCTGCATATTCTCGAATGCAGTATTCATTTCGTTGTGCCAAGGAATGTAATGACATCTCTTCATTTACTGCAGTATATGCTACTGTTTGCAATGTATTAATATTTTTATATGGGGGATAGATAATAAAATTCATTTGCTTAACAAGGCTTGGAGCGTTTTCAATGGATATATAAGAGTCATGAGCAAAGTCTTGAGTTAAGTCAATTTCAGAACAAGACGCAAAATTGTCGATAATTGATTGGTTTGAAATCTTTTGCAGAATTGATACCTTTAGAGAGAGGCTAAGTATCGAACTGCATTTAGTGCCTGAACCGAGATATAGATACTCAATTTTTTTGTCCTCACCTGCCTCCAAGAATACTAAAATATAAACTGGATAAGAATCATTTGACAAACCTCTTACTGCTGCCTTATCAGCTTCACTTCCGGTAATGTAAAAATCCTTTTCAGCTCCATTGGTATTATAACTTTCTTCTAAATACTTAAGAGAAGGTAACGAGTTTTTCGCTTTTATCATAATAAACTCGCTCATGTAATCACCCCTACAAATATTAAGTCTAGCAATATATCATATTGCTTTGTGTTTTTATGTTTCTTTTTGAATGCTATTTGCATCCCATTTCTCGCCATTACCAAGTACGGCACGAATCTACCGTAGTTTATATTGTTAAGATCCAAGTCTATTTTTTAAAGTTTTTTCATCCATGCAAATGCGTGAATCAATTTTATTAAGCTTCTTCAATATATGCTTAGCTGCCTTTGACTCCTCATATGGATACGCAGCTATAATAGGTTGATCTATATCCTTAAGAGCACGCTTTAATAACGCTGTCCCAATTCCTTTATTTTTGTACTCGTTATCAACTGAAAGCGCTGGAATATTAGCGAAAATTATGTTACCATTTGCCTCCATATTAGTAACTGATACATAAGCTATGATTTCTTTATGCATTTCAACATAATACATTATTTCCCCGTTAACCAATTCAACTTCGTGAGATTCTGATAATGAGTAAGGTAACTTTTGACTACAAACTCTTATCTCATAAATCACGGAAATTACCCCCGGAATAAGCTTTTGAAATCCTTAGCAATCGCTGCTCTTATAAGGTCACATTAACCATAGGGTATCCTTGCTTATATTGCCGCGCAAGCTTACCAAGAATATTGTCTTCTATGACGAATCCGCGTCGCAAAAAAATCTCCATGTTAACTGTATTGGAAGCAAGTAGCCCAACACGTTTATACCCGCTTTGTGCAGCATAACCATAAATATTTTTCAAAGTAAAATCAAAAATTCCATTGCCTAGTCCCTTATATTCTCGTTCTGTGTGTCCCATTTTATTAGGGAACAAAGGATTTTGAAAAGCAATATCCGCTATAAATAGTTCCTCGTTTAACGTATTAGCTAAGTGCAATGAATAACACCATTCACCATCTAATTCCCCTTCAAAACATACCTGTTCCGATGGTGGAGTTTCTAATCCGAGCTCCTTTAAATAGAGTTCGACGTGGAAATAAAATTCGGAAGAAAACCGATATGCCCCCAGAGATTCTGGAATAGACTTTATTTTTTTAGGAAAATAACTAAAAAGAGAACGCTCAATTGCCTGATTGTATGCTTTGGAGTCATTTGCTCTTATTTCGTCAGAACACATATGGGTATGCGTCAATTCCCTGCCGATTAATAGATGAAGCCTCTCAACAGGAACAAAAATAGATATGTCAACCTCATCAAGCTTAATATCCATGTAATACCTCCAAAAAAGATCATAGTTCGATAATTCCCCGTTATGCTCCTGCCCATTCGAGTCCCTAGAATACACATCCAGTCTTCATCTTCAAAGATTGACAGTATAGTATCAAAGCTATGCTGGCTTTTCCCTTACTCCTTGCGGTCAAGGGATCCAGCCATCCCACTTTGTCACGAGCCCACTTCATCCGCTTCTGAAGCTTTTTCTGTTTGTCTAGGTAGTCAAGCTCTGCAAGCTTATGCTCCATACAGTCCACGAAACTTCTAATTTTCTGCGCTATTTCCCAATCAATAGAAGTTTGCTCTAACATCTTGAGCTCCTGCAACTCTCCCGCCCGCATCTTTTCCAAACGGCGCTGCCGCTCTCGCTCTTCCTCTTTTCTTCGTTCCTCCTTTTCTTCCAGCTCATCCATTGCTTGCAATTTGTTGGCTACAACAAACATTTCATGTATGATTTTACCTACCTGCTCTTCTAATAGCCTAGCGATTTGATGACGGTATATCATTTCAGGATACGTATTTTACTAAACCCAAACCAGCTCTTAGGAAACAACGACAAGACCAACGCAGGAAGCTCTTCTTGATATTCTTTGCTTTTCTTTTTCTTGCTTGCTCATTAACTTCAAATCGAAAATATGCGTGCATTACGCGAAAGGTTCCGGTGTCCTTCCCAGACTCTTATGTAAGGGCGGTATATGCTTCCATGTCATCAAGAGTATGACAGGAGATTGGGAATGGTCATAATTTGTCAACTCAATCAGAAATAGCCTGAATGAGTATACTATGTCCCCATCACTGATGAACTCCTGTAGTTCCCTGATTGTTAATCTAATGAGATCATAAAATACCTGTTCCCTCAAAAGTATAAAAATCCTGCAAGTTTCATTCAAAACTTACAGGATTGTCTATATTTCTATTCTTTTATCGAAATCGTCACCCCGAGGCCGTTCAGAATCTTCCAGACGCTAGGCTGCCCTGCGGGAGCACACGTAGACATTACAGATACGTACGGCAAGCGCGCTCCCGCAGGGCAAACAACTCAGATGGGTAGTTATCAACGGCCTCTTTTCGCCTCTTACCAATGATATTTCTCGCCCCGCGCGATCTTGAATGCCCGGTAGATCTGCTCCACGAGCAGCAACCGAATCATCTGGTGGGTGAAGGTCATACGGGAAAAGGAAAGACGCTCCCGCGCCGCTGCGATCACCGCAGGGGACAGTCCAAAAGCGCCACCGATTAAAAACGTGATGTCGCCGTACCCGGCAGTACCGAGCGCGGCGATTTTGTATGACAGTTCTTCTGAGGATAGGGGTTGCCCCGCCACATCGAGCACGACGAGGTAGGTGGATGCCGGTACTTTTTTTAGCAGTCGTTCGCCTTCCGCCGCGAGAGTTTTCCCTTTCTCTGCGAGCGAAGGATCGTCCGGCATACGTTCCTCATCGATTTCAATGATTTCCAGTTTGCACAGAGGCCCCAGTCGTTTGACAAATTCACGGATACCGTCCGTCAGATATTTCTCTTTGATTTTTCCAACAGCGACGATCCGAATCCTATTCACAGGCTACTCGTTCGGAACTTCACTGAGTTGAGTCTGTACCGAGAACTGCTCCCCGTTGCGGTCAACCACTACCGGAACGGTAGCGCCTACGCCCTGCGCTTCGATGATCGAGCGAAGTTCCGCCAGACTATTCGTGTCCTGTCCGGCCAGTTTCAGGATGACATCTCCTACGCGGACACCGGCCCGGTCAGCCGGAGATCGCGGTACAATGCGGAACACATAGAGTCCTTTGTCGATATTCAGCTGATAGCCATAGCGCTGCGCCAATGCCTTGTCAAACGCGACCACACCGAGGTACGGCCTGACTACGCGACCTTTTTCTATCAGCGATTGAATAATCGGTTTGGCTGTGTTGAAGGGAATGGCAAAGCCGATGCCTTCGACGCCGCCTACCGCAATTTTTATACTGTTGATGCCGACGACTTCTCCATCGGCGTTGGCCAGCGCTCCACCGCTGTTACCGGGATTGATGGCGGCATCCGTCTGAATCAGGCGGAAACGGCGTTCCCCGATATCCAGCGTCCGGTTCAAGGCGCTGATCACGCCTGCCGTCACGCTTCCCTTCAGTTCCAGACCCAGCGGATTACCCACGGCAATGGCCGGTTCCCCGACCTGCAAGCTGTCGGAATCACCGAATCGCGCCGGTTGCAGCCCTGTCGCCTCGATCTTGACCACGGCGAGATCGGTCGCCGGGTCGATGCCCTGCACCCGTCCGGGCATGGTTCGTCCATCGGAAAGCGACACGACGATTTCCTGCGCTTCGGCTACCACATGGTAGTTGGTAATAATATGGCCGGTCGCATCATATATGACTCCCGAGCCGCTTCCCCGCTCGACCAGTGTCTTGCGGTTGAACATGTCGCTCACATAAGCTTTGTTGGTGATGCCGACTACCGAGGGCCCAACGATCTGGGCGGCGCGCACGATGGGAGTATTCCGGGCCGGAGACAAAGCTGCGTTTGCCGTTGACGAGGTTACTTCATTTTTTAGCGCCGTCATGCCCTCAGGCAAAGATTTCCCCAGAAAAAACGGGCCGTACCCCATGACT
>Ga0316604_10003687_pt1 | contig 10616 bp, 7 predicted proteins | sample OWC_soil_day20_C_FD_207650 | JGI IMG/M metagenome (GOLD analysis project Ga0316604, IMG submission 207650) | Wetland soil microbial communities from Old Woman Creek delta, Ohio, United States - OWC_soil_day20_CT | ecosystem: Environmental > Terrestrial > Soil > Wetlands | place: USA: Ohio... | reverse complement strand
AAGAGAAAGTAATTTTAGCCTATTCCGGCGGACTTGACACCACTGCCATTATTCCATGGTTGAAGGAAAATTTTGATTATGAGGTAGTCTGCTGCTGTATCGACTGCGGACAGGGAAACGAGCTTGATGGTCTTGAGGAGAGAGCCAAATTATCAGGCGCTTCTAAATTATATATAGAAGATCTGGTAGATGACTTCTGCGACAACTACATTATCCCATGTGTACAGGCCAATGCGGTTTATGAGAACAAGTATCTTCTTGGCACTTCCATGGCTCGTCCGGCCATTGCAAAAAGACTGGTTGAGATCGCAAGGAAGGAAGGCGCTACTGCCATCTGCCACGGAGCAACCGGAAAGGGCAACGACCAGATCCGTTTTGAGCTTGGTATCAAAGCCCTTGCTCCTGATTTAAAAATCATTGCACCATGGCGTATGACAGATGTATGGACCATGCAGTCCCGTGAAGATGAGATTGAATACTGCAAACAGCACGGAATCGATCTTCCATTCTCTGCAGACAACAGCTACAGCCGTGACCGTAACTTATGGCACATCAGTCATGAAGGTTTAGAGCTGGAGGATCCCGCCAATGAGCCAAACTTTGATCACCTCCTTGTACTTGGCGTTTCTCCTGAAAAGGCTCCTGATGAAGGGGAATACGTGACCATGACCTTTGAAAAAGGCGTTCCTGTCAGTGTAAACGGTGAGACTATGAAGGTTTCTGATATTATCACAAAGTTAAATGAGCTGGGCGGAAAGCATGGAATTGGTATCGTAGATATCGTGGAGAACCGTGTAGTCGGCATGAAATCCAGAGGCGTTTATGAGACACCAGGCGGAACCATTCTCTTAGAGGCACATCAGCAGCTGGAAGAACTGGTATTAGACCGTGCTACCATGGAAGTAAAAAAGGATATGGGGAATAAATTTGCACAGATCGTATACGAAGGAAAATGGTTTACACCACTTCGTGAGGCAGTTCAGGCATTTGTTACTTCCACACAGGAATATGTAACCGGAGAAGTGAAGTTCAAACTCTATAAGGGCAACATCATCAAAGCAGGAACCTCTTCCCCTTACTCTTTATACAGCGAATCTCTTGCTTCCTTTACCACCGGTGATCTCTATGATCATCACGATGCGGACGGCTTCATCACTCTTTTCGGTCTCCCGTTAAAGGTCCGTGCCATGAAGATGCAGGAACTTAAAAAATAATCATTTCTAATAAAACAGGAATTGAGGATACTGAAATTCAGCCCCAGTTCCTGTTTTTCTGTCTGAAATCAGATCATTATTCACAACAATCTGGCATGAACCGATGGAAACTCCTACATAATGTTTAATCTTTATTTTCTTCTCCAGTACAATTGACAGCCTGATACTGTTGATTTATAATTGCTCTGATTACATAATAGGAAATTTTGGCATAATAGCAAAAATAATAAAACCAAATCAGGAGAGAAAAATGTCGCAGGAAAAACAAATGCCCATTCAAGACACCAAAAAGCAAACGGGGAAAATCATGATTAAAAAATCAATCAAACGTAAGCTTCAAATCAGTATCGCAGCATTGTCAACAGTCATTACTTTACTTTTCGGCACCGTCAATTCCATTATTATCTATCGGGATGCAAGGAATAACATGCAGCTCAGAATCCAGGAAAACACCAACGCATACAGCCACTCCGTAGAGAATGCAATTCTTATCTATAAGACTAAAATCGAATCAATCTCAAAAGATAACAGAATCGGAAACTCATCCGGTTCATCGGATCAGCTTCAGAATAACTTGGCCCAGCTGGCGAAGGAATACGGATTTGATTCCATAGTCGTCTGTAACACCCAGGGAATTACCTCCGACGGAACCGATGTCAAAGACAGGGAATATTTTCAGAAATCCACAAACGGGGAAACCTATATCTCCTCTCCCCTTTTAAGCAAGACAACCAATACGATGATTATGATTCTCTCCGCCCCGGTGAATGGCGATGGAAGCAAAGGCATTGTATTTGCAAGGCTTTCCTGTGACTCTTTCAGCAAAATGATCAATGACATTTCCCTTGGAAAATCAGGCTACGGATTTATCGTCGATAAAACAGGAACAGTTGTGGCACATAAGAATCAGGAGAATGTGAACCAACAGTTAAATTACATAGAAGCTGCCAAAACAGATTCATCAGTTTCACAGGCTGGGAAAATGGTACAGAACATGATAGCGGGTAAATCCAGTATTGAGACCATTCAATATAAAGGAAATCACCTTACTGTGGGGTATGCCCCCATTCCCAATACAGACGGCTGGTCTATGGGAGTTTCAGCAAAAACTTCTGAGCTTATGGAAGGCTTCTATCTCTCAATCATTATTATGGTACTTTTCATAGTTGTATTTCTAATAATCGCTTTATTCAGTGCGATTAGGATTGCCTCTCCCATTGTTAATCCCATCATTAAAATGGTGGACAGGCTGGAGCTTCTTTCTCAGGGAGATCTTCACTCTGAAGTTCCGGAGTATGTGAGCGAGGATGAGATCGGCACTCTTTCCAAATCCTTAAAATATACCGTTTCTTCTCTTCGGTCCATTATCAATGATGCCACCACTGTTTTAGACGGTGTAGAAAAAGGGAATTGTTCTTTAACCATAGAATCGGAATACAAAGCAGATTTTATCATGCTTAAAACATCGATTAATGGAATCATTACCAATTTAAATACCATTTTCGGTAATTTCAGAAGCTCCATTAATCAGATCTCTAGCGGAGCAGATCAGATCTCCTCCGGAGCGCAGCTTTTAGCTTCCGGTACGACACAGCAGGCGGCTACTGTAGAGGAACTAAATGCTTCTATTTCCAATGTAGCCCATCATTCCGAGGAAAATGTAGTTACTGTTTCAACCGTAAATGAGTATGTAAAACAGACTGGAATAGAGCTTACAAAAGGTAATTCTTACATACAGAATTTAAATCAGGCCATGAGTGAGATCGGAGATGCTTCAAAGAAAATCACAAATATCACCAAAGTAATTGAAGACATTGCATTCCAAACCAACATTCTGGCACTGAATGCCGCCATCGAAGCAGCAAGGGCCGGGGAGGCCGGAAAAGGCTTTGCTGTGGTTGCAGATGAAGTCCGCAATCTGGCTGAAAAGGTAACGGAAGCAGCCGGAGAAACCTCTTCCCTGCTGGCACACTCTTCTTCACTTGTTGAGAATGGAGAAAATTTATCCAGGGAAACAGTAGTAATACTAAAAGGTCTGGCTGACAAGGCTGACTTCCTCGGTGAATCCATGGAAAAAATCCGCAGTGCGTCTGCAGAGCAGGTAGATGCCATTAAGCAGATCAACACAGGCTTAACCCAGGTATCATCCGTAGTCCAGACCAATGCGGCAACTGCAGAAGAAAGCTCTGCTTCCAGCGAGGAGTTAGCAGCCCAGGCACAGGCTATGAAAGATGAGATCAGCTGGATTCAGCTGATGAGCGATACTGTTTCTGAGAAAAAGAAGATCAGCGGACCGGTAAATGATATAATAGAAAAACCAGATACAGCAAAAGAAGCAGATGTTACGGAAGCTCCCGTTTTAACAGATAAATATTAATAGATACAATACCGCAGCCCAAATAAATGGTCTGCGGTATCTTCTTTTCCTGTATTCTGAACCCTTTATTTTTCACCACCATCTGCCAGTCGGTTCAGTCCCTCACCGGCTATGCGGTATACCGTCCATTCATCCATGGCCTCTGCTCCCATGGAACGGTAAAAGTCGATGCTGGGCTGATTCCAGTCCAAACACCACCACTCCAGTCTTCCACAGCCACGTTCTCTTGCTACAGCACCTAGCTTCTTAAAAATAGCTTTTCCAATTCCCTTACCTCTGTATTCAGGCTTTACAAACAAGTCTTCCAGATAGATCCCGCCCCTGCCAAGGAATGTGGAGAAATTATGGAAAAACAACGCAAATCCTACTTCTTTCCCGTCTGCAAGTGCGAAGATTACTTCTGCTTTTTTCTGCCCGAACAGCCATTCTTTTAAAAGCTCTTCTGTAGCAACCACTTCATCCAGCATTTTCTCGTATTCTGCCAGGCCTTTAATGAATTCCAGAATCAGAGCCGTATCCGACTCCTGTGCATATCGAAAGGTCAGTTCCATTTTATTTCTCCTTATGTAAATGTATTTTTATACAGTATACCGTATTTATTTTAGTTTTTCCAGAACATGCTTTATCCGCGGCATCATTTTTTTCGTATAGATATATCCGCTTTCCATGCATTCTTCCATATATTCAAAGGTTAAAAGCCCTGACCCTTTGGGAATTGGAGGCTTTAACAGAAGAATTTCACCGCTGGAACGGCAGTCCTTTAACTCCCTGCTCATAATAGAAAATGAGTGGAACGCGATCTCCATGATGGAATGATCCTTTGGCATCTCGTATGCTTCCCCAATATCAACTGCAATGACGTTTGATACTCCCGTGGAGATCAGTAAATCCACCGGAAGATTATTGGTTACCCCTCCATCAACCAGCAAAAAGCCATTAATCTGTCTTGGGCAGAATACAGCAGGTACAGAAGAGCTTGCCATCATAATGTCACATAAGAGACCGTTTTTCTGCCACCTCACATTTTCTTCCCGAAGTGCTGACATAGGGACTTTTTCCTGAAAGAGATTTGTAAATACAACCGTATTTCCGCTGTTGATATCCACTGCCGGTATTAACAGCCCTGTCTTACAATCCTGTATCTCCATTCCATCAGTTAAATCGCAGAGAAAATCAGAAAGCCGGTTTCCTTTGATTAAGCCCATTAAAGATGTCTTTCTATGAAGCAGCACCTGTGGCAGAAATAAAATGACACCAAGCATATTGGGATCAATATAATTCTCTCCGTGGGCTGCCAGCCATCTCACTGTATCTCTCATCTGTCCAATATCCATTCCGGATGCGTATAATCCAGCCACAATACTTCCTGCACTGGCTCCTGCAACCTGGGTGGGCAGAAGACCGTTTTCTTCTAACGCCGTAAGAACGCCTACATGTACCGCGCCTCTGGTTCCCCCTCCTGCTAACGCAAGCCCATAATCCGCCATGTTTTTCTTCTCCTTGCCTGGAAGAAACGTTTCAGGAAAATGTATGCTTTTTTCCGTACATTTATGACCTCACAAGAGGAAGGCGGAAAGCCAAAAGCCGGAAAGCAGCAGGGTGTCCCCTCTCGCTCTCCGGCATCTTATGTGGATTTAATTCCCGCCTGCATAATAGGCATCGATTCCATCCGCAATTCCTTTTACAATCTTATCCCGATATTCATCGGTGGCCATCTTTTTATCTTCTTCTGCATTACTCATAAAGCCCATCTCTACGATGGTTACCGGTATTTTACACCAGTTAATTCCGCTCATGGAATCGGTTTCCTGTACCCCCCGGTTTTTAAAACCAGTCTGGCTGCTGATTCCGTTTACCACTGTTTTAGACAGAGCTGAACTTTTCCCGTACAGATTGCCGTTATAAGGATTATTAGAAGTCTGACACATGGTCAGAACTCCGGCTACAGAGCTGTCGTTTAACGAATTAGCATGAACTCTTACAAAAATATCCGCTCCGCTCTCGTTTGCCATATTGGCACGCTCTGCATTGCTGATATTTACATCATGGGTCTCGCGGATCATATAAACACGATACCCCCGGTTAAGCAGCTCCTGCTTTAGTTTAAGGGAGACATCCAGAGTCAGCTTGTATTCCGGTATGCCCGTAGCCACACCCTGGGTCCCGGATGCTACCTTGGGTTTCATCTTGGAAGATCCTGGTCCAATGGGTTCTTTTTCAGAGTTCCCCTTTGCCTGGTGACCCGGATCAATTGCAATGAGCTTTCCGTTTCCGGTTCCAGATACTAAAGGAGCTGCAGCCGCCTTATCTGCCGGCTTGTCCTTAGATAAATAACTGGAAGACACATAGCATTCTTTGTTTTCATAGATAACACGGCTCCAGCTCTGGCTGTATCCGGTTCGCTTCAGTGCCGTTCCCTGATTAAGAGTGGCTGATATCTGGCCGGAAGAAGATGGTTGTGTCCTGACATTTACTCCGCTGCCTGTCACATAAACCGTCTCATCCGCTTTTTGAAACTCAGGAGCTGTCTCCTTCGTCACAGAGGCTTCATGAGAGCTTTTTTCCGCCGTCTTTTCCGTATCGTCTTCAATGGTTACAGGAGCACTCTCAGCCTCCTGGGATAATTCTCCTTTGGCTTCTTCCACTGCAGGCGTTTGTATCGCTTCGTATTTTTTCCCACAGCCTGAAAGCAGAAACAGACAAAAAAGCATCACGGCAGGAACGATCCATCTGATTGTTTTTTTTCTGATTGTCACAGTATGGTTCCTCCTCCCAATACATACTCGCCCTGGTAAAATACCACGGCCTGTCCGGGAGTGATCGCTCTTTGTGGCTCCTCAAATCTGCATTCCACCATGCCGTCCTCAACCTCTTTTATGGTACAGGGGGCGCCTTTATGGCTGTAACGGATCTTTGCCATTACCTCCATCTCTTCTCCATGAAGACCGTCAACTGCCATCCAGTTTAAATGACCAGCACGAAGGGTATCAGAATAGACATCCTCTCCCTTTCCAATCACCACTTCGTTTGCTTCAGGGCGTATCTCCACAACAAAAACAGGGTAGCCAAGGGACAAATTAAGTCCCTTCCTCTGCCCAACGGTGTAATGAGTGATTCCTTTATGGCGTCCAATGACCTGGCCATCCAGATCCACAAAATTACCTTCCGGAGCCCGCTCTCCTGCGCTCTCTTCAATAAATCCGGCATAATCATGATCTGGAATAAAACAGATCTCCTGGCTGTCCGGTTTATGAGCGACGTTTAGATTAATCTGATCCGCTATTTCCCTGATCTGATCCTTGGAATAGGCACCTACCGGCATCAGAGTGCAGGCCAGCTGATCCTGGGTTAAGTTATAAAGAGCATAGGTCTGGTCTTTTGCAGCAGTCACTGACTTTTTAAGGGCATATCTGCCATTTGGGAGTTTGTCAATCTGGGCGTAATGACCTGTGGCAATATAATCCGCTCCAATATCTAAACTCCGCTTTAAAAGAGATTCCCACTTGACATAGCGGTTGCAGGCGATGCAGGGATTGGGAGTCCGTCCTCTCTGGTATTCCTCTACAAAGTAATCGATAACCTGTGATTTAAATTCTTCTTTAAAATTCATAACATAATAAGGAATTGACAGATCCCAGGCAACTCTTCTGGCATCATCCACGGCACTGAGTCCGCAGCAGCCTCCGTTCTCTTCCTGGGTCACGTTATCCTCGTCCTGCCAGATCTGCATGGTCACGCCGATTACGTCATAGCCCTGTTCTTTTAACAGCCAGGCTGCAACAGAAGAATCCACGCCGCCTGACATTCCAACTACTACTTTCGCTTTACTCATAGTATTCCATTTCCATTAATATTCTTCTTCTACTTCTTCCTCGCCGATATCAGACTTTGGCTTCTCCAAGCCTTCAATCTTAATGTCATGCTTGGTTGCATAATCCCACAACGCAGCATGGATTGCTTCTTCGGCCAGCAAGGAGCAGTGAACTTTTACAGGGGGCAACCCATCAAGTGCCTCACAAACGGCCTTATTGGTAACCTCCATAGCTTCCTGAACTGATTTTCCTTTTACCATCTCTGTAGCCATACTGCTGGTGGCAACTGCTGCACCGCAGCCAAATGTTTTAAACTTAACATCCTGAATAATCTGGTTGTCATCGATATCCAGATAAATTCTCATAATATCGCCGCATTTTGCATTACCAACTGTACCCATGCCGCTGGCGTTCTCTATTTCACCCACATTTCTCGGGTGTTCAAAATGATCCATAACTTTCTCTGTATACATATTCTATAATCTCCACTTTCTGGTAATTCATCTACCCTGTACTAGTTTCCCTGATGTCTGATATAATCCTCGTAAAGAGGGGACATACTGCGCAGTTTGGCTACGATCTCCTTAATGGCTTCCACCACATAATCCATCTCTTCTCTGGTATTTACCTCATCGAGAGTCAGACGCAGAGAACCGTGTGCGATCTCATGAGGAAGACCGATTGCTAAAAGCACATGGGACGGATCTAAGGAACCGGAAGTACATGCTGAACCGCTGGATCCGCAGATTCCTTTCATATCCAGCATGATCAGTAAGGATTCACCTTCAATAAACTGGAAGGCAAAATTTACGTTATTGGAAAGGCGGCTCTTTCTGCTGCCGTTAATTCTGGTGTATGGAACTTCTTTCATAACACGTTCCATTAAATATTCACGAAGCTCGGTCTCTTTGCGGGTTCTCTCTTCCATTCCTGCTACTGCAAGCTCTACCGCTTTTCCGAAGCCTACGATTCCAGTCACATTCTCTGTTCCTGCACGGCGCTTTCTCTCCTGACCGCCGCCATGAATAAAGGAGCGGGACTTAACTCCTGTTCTGATATATAAAAATCCAATTCCCTTTGGTCCGTTAATCTTATGACCGCTGGCACTTAACATATCAATATGGTATTCATCTACGTTAATGGGCACATGACCGAATGCCTGAACTGCATCCGTATGGAATAAGATCTTATGCTCTTTTGCTATCTCACCAATTTCCTTAATGGGTTCAATGGTGCCGATCTCGTTATTGGCAAACATGATAGAAATGAGGATGGTATCAGGACGAATGGCTTTTTTCAGCTCGTCTAACTTTATGGAACCATTCTCATCTACATTCAGATAAGTGATATCAAAACCGCGTTTTTCCAGATATTCACAGGTGTGAAGTACGGCATGATGCTCGATTTTACTGGTAATGATGTGTTTTCCTTTGTCTGCATAGGCTTCTGCTGTTGCAATGAGAGCCCAGTTGTCGGATTCAGAACCGCCGGCTGTGAAATAAATCTCGTTTGTCTTTGCTCCAAGAGAACCTGCAATGATCTCTCTGGAATCCTGAACCGCTTTCTTTGAGATACCGGAAAATTCGTATACGGAAGATGGATTACCATAATATTCCGTAAAGTAAGGCAGCATGGCTTCTACGACCTCTGGTCTGGTTTTGGTCGTCGCTGCGTTGTCTAAATAAATCAGTTGCTTCATATTTGTTAGTTCCGCCTTTCTGTAGTTCTAAAGTTAAAAGCTTCATCTACATTTCCTATTATACACACATTTCCTAGAAATTCAATAGGAATGATTCTCATTATGATTGTGTCATGAAGAAAGAACAATTTCCATATATTTATAATAATTCTCATTTTCAGGAGATTTCATGAATGATTCTCTAAAGATCCCCAGAAAACTTTCAAAAAGAAAATATGCGCTTCTGACCGGCACCCTTCTTCTGACGTCAGCCGGGCTCATTACCCGGGTGCTGGGCTTTTTTTACCGGATCTTTCTCTCCCGTACCATTGGAGCTGAGGGTCTGGGTATTTTTAATCTGATTCATCCGGTTTTTGGAATCTGCTTTGCGCTTTGTGCAGGGTCCATTCAGACCGCCATCTCCCAGTCCGTAGCCGCTAATGCAAAGAAGGGTCGTTCTGTTTTTCGAAGCGGTCTTATCATTTCAATGGCTATTTCCATGATCCTTGCTTATCTTATAATTCAGTTTAAGGAGTTTATTGCCAGTTCTATTTTGATGGAACCGCGCTGCGCGCCATTACTTACGTTTCTTGCCGTATCTGTTCCCTGCGCGGCGATTCATGCCTGTATCAACGGTTACTATTATGGTATGCAGCGTCCCTCCGTTCCGGCATTGGCTCAGATTATGGAGCAGATCATAAGAATCGGCGCTGTTTTCCTCATTGCCGACATTATGATTCAGTCAGGAATCACCATTACCGTCCAGCTGGCAGTTATGGGGCATCTAATCGGGGAGATTGCCTCTTCTCTCTTTACGGTTTTTGCCTACCGATTTTTTCCGCCGAAAATGGCCAAAGATTTTGCTTATGATTCCTCCCATTTCAGCGAAACGGCTCCGGGACTCCTTCATCTGGCAGTTCCTCTTATGGGAAACCGGCTGGTATTAAATATTCTTGCCAGTGCAGAGGCCATACTCATCCCCAGCAGACTGCAGATGTCTGGTCTTTCGGATTCCGCCGCATTTTCCGTATACGGTGTATTAACCGGAATGGCACTGCCCTTTATTTTGTTCCCTTCCACTGTATTTAATTCGCTGGCAGTACTATTGCTGCCTACCGTGGCAGAAGCCCAGTCAGAAGGGAATGAGAAACGGATCGGAACGGCGATTTCCATGTCCCTTCGTTACTGTATGTATGTAGGAATTCTCTGTATCGGAATTTTTACTTTATTCGGCAATGATTTGGGTGTCAGTGTGTTTAAAGACAGTTCTGCCGGACAGTATATGACTGTGCTGGCATGGCTCTGCCCATTTCTTTACATGGCTACCACCATGGGAAGTATCTTAAACGGACTGGGCAAAACCTCCATCACGTTTACCCAGAACGTCATTGCCATGACACTCCGGCTTCTGTTTGTGCTTTTTGGTATCCCCCGGCTGGGAATATTTGCATACCTGGTGGGTGCTTTGGCAAGTGAACTGCTGCTGGCTTTCATGCATGTGCTGACTTTGAAGAAAATGGTGGAATTTGTATGGA
>Ga0316604_10003686_pt1 | contig 10618 bp, 8 predicted proteins | sample OWC_soil_day20_C_FD_207650 | JGI IMG/M metagenome (GOLD analysis project Ga0316604, IMG submission 207650) | Wetland soil microbial communities from Old Woman Creek delta, Ohio, United States - OWC_soil_day20_CT | ecosystem: Environmental > Terrestrial > Soil > Wetlands | place: USA: Ohio... | reverse complement strand
CATCGTCTACGAGCATGCGATCCTTCGCATTGAGGATATAGATCACTTTCTTATGCGCACTGTCCTTCACTTCAAAGTTAAACACGATATCTGCGCCATCTGCACGATGCAGGCTACCTTTCCAGGTACCGGCAGGCAGGTTCCCTTTTTCCAGGCTTTTACCGAACATAAATGCTGGCAGTAATGCCAGTAACCAACAATGCTTAAGCATGAGTATAGTCTATTAGTTTTGTGGGGTAAAGATAGGAAATTAATACCGCGCACCAAAAAGCATGCTGCCTATACGGACCATGGTACTACCTTCTTCGAGCGCGATGGTGTAATCGCCGGACATGCCAATGGAAAGTTCTGTGAGCGCCTCCCCTTCTGGTGCAAAGGTAGCTTTAAGCTGTGTTTGCAGCCCTTTTAAGTGCCTGAATTCAGCTCTTACCTGATCGGGTTTATCAGTGTTGGTAGCCATGCCCATGAAGCCGGCAATCAGGATATTTTTGAATTTATCTGCCTGTGCTTTCCATTGCGTGAGTAGGTCGGTGAGTTCCTTCTCGTCCAGGCCGAATTTGGTCTCTTCTTCGGCAATGTGCACCTGGAGAAGGCAACGGATGGTACGATTATTTTTAGCTGCCTGTTTATTGATTTCTTCCAGCAGGCGCAGACTGTCAACTGCGTGGATCATGGAAACGAAGGGAGCGATGTATTTTACCTTGTTCGATTGGAGGTGGCCAATGAAATGCCATTCAATATCGTTTGGCAGTACAGGGTGTTTTTCCTGCAACTCCTGTACATAGTTTTCGCCAAAAATACGCTGACCGGCGTCATACAGTGCTTGTATGTCGGAGGCTGGTTTTACTTTGGAAACCGCGACGAGTTTAGCCTTATGAGGGACCAGTTCGCCGATGATCTTGTTATAAGCGGGTAAATTTACTGACATGCCGCAAAGGTAGTAATTGTGGCCTGTGGTGGCAAGGGGGAATTCTTTTGGGTTCTTAACTTGGGGTGGGACTTAGTCAATATGGCTGGCATGAGGATGATGACTCGTCATATCGGTATTATCCAATGGCGGCGTGGAATCATCCAATCCACTGAAATCGGGTCCGCTATTGTCAGGTACCGTATTATCTATAAAGGTTCCTCCATCGATATCGCCGTCTTCCTTCCCTCCTTTTCCTTTCTTCTTACCTATAGCTGTATTCAGTGATACCAAAGCAATCATAAATGCCACTGCCGCCGCTGAAGGTGCGATAAATATAAAAGGAACGGAAATAACAATCGCAAGCACTGTTATTATCAGGAAATGGGTGAAATCGTTGGAGGAATCTTGTTTATTAGACATAAAATTGGGTTTTAGCCGAGTATACTGCGCCCGATCACGATCCGCTGCACCTCACTGGTACCTTCATAGATCTGTGTGATCTTGGCATCCCTCATCAGTCGTTCTACATGATACTCTTTCACATAGCCATATCCACCATGTACCTGCACTGCCTCTGTCGTAACCCACATCGCTGTTTCCGAGGCAAACACTTTCGCCATCGAGCCGCTGAGGGTATAATCTTTATGTTGATCTTTTTCCCAGGCTGCCCTGAAACACAGCAACCGCGATGCTTCTATACGGGTAGCCATATCCGCCAGTTTAAACTGGATCGCCTGATGTTGACTGATTTCTTTACCGAAAGCCTTGCGTTGTTTGGAGTAGTTGACTGCTAGTTCGTAAGCGCCGGAAGCGATACCCAATGCCTGGGAAGCAATGCCGATACGGCCACCCGCCAGTGTTTTCATGGCGAACTTAAAACCGAATCCATCTTCCCCTATCCTGTTCTGCTTAGGTACTTTTACGTCCTGGAACATAATGCTGTGGGTATCGCTACCCCTGATTCCCATTTTATTTTCCTTGGCCCCTACTGTGACACCGGGACTGTTCTTTTCTACGATCAGGGCATTGATGCCTTTGCTGCTTTTGCCAGGGTGGGTCTGAGCGATTACAAGGTACACACTTGCACTGCTACCATTCGTGATCCAGTTTTTCGTACCATTGAGGAGGTAAAAATCGCCCTTATCTTCAGCAGTGGTACGCTGTGAGGTGGCATCGGAGCCAGCTTCAGGCTCGCTGAGTAAAAATGCACCGGTGATTTCACCTGTGGCAAGGGGTACCAGGTACTGCTGTTTCTGCTCTTCTGTACCATACTGCTCCAGGCCCCAGCAGACTAATGAATTATTTACGCTCATACATACAGAGGTGGAAGCATCAATTTTGGAGATCTCTTCCATAGCCAGTACATAGGAGATCGTATCCAGGCCGGCACCTCCATATTTTGGATCTACCATCATTCCGAGAAATCCCAACTCTCCCAGTTTTTTGATCTGCGCTGCGGGGTATATTTGTTTCTCATCTCTTTCTATGACGCCTGGTAAAAGTTCATTTTGTGCGAAGTCCCGGGCTGCCTTTTGAATCATCAGGTGCTCTTCAGTGAGTTGAAAGTCCATGGAATTTACGTTTTGTTGGAGTTATTGATATAAACGAATTTATTGTTTTTATACTTCTGAATTCCACATTTAGTCTTTATCCATTTTTATCATGAAAATATTAAAGATTATTTGAAGATAGCTGTCCCTTATTGGAATTATTGTATGTTTTCACGCAGGTATGTATATACCTCCACAGTGTAACCGGCCGCCCGTTCATTTAAAAACCATTAGCTTGCTAAACAGGAATAACATCCTTTTATGAAAAATATTAAGATCATTGAGGTGAAATCAGAAATTGGCGCGGGAACACGTGGCGCCAGCCTGGGTGTGGAAGCGATCAAGATAGCTGCACTGGACTTTATGAGCAACTTTTTTGTGCATTTCCCTACTGAAACAATTGAGACAGAAAATAAGCTGCTGTTTGAACCGATAGAATCCCCTTATGCGAAAAGGATTAAAGGTACCCTGACGTTGTATGAAAGGATCAGTAAGAGTGTGTGTGAAACAGTGAAGGCGAATTGGTTTCCGGTTGTTTTATCAGGAGATCATAGTACGGCGGGAGCTACCATTGCAGGGTTGAAGATGGCGAGGCCGAAGGCGAAGATAGGAGCGATCTGGATTGACGCGCATGCGGATTTACATACGCCGTATACGACGCCTTCAGGGAATATGCATGGGATGCCGGTGGCAATTTCAATTGCGGAAGATAATCTGGAATGTAAGGTGCATGATCTGGATGATAATACAATAAAACAATGGGAGGCGCTTAAAAATATTGGTGGGATTGCGCCGAAAGTATTGCCGGAGGATATTGTGTTTATTTCATTACGTGACTATGAGAAGGAGGAAGAGGCGTTGATAAAGCAGTATGGGATGAAGGTGATAACTACCAATGAAGTGAGGAGAAAGGGTGCGGAGCAGGTGGCGAGAGCGGTGTTCAGGTATTTGAGTGATTGCGAGTATATATATGTGTCGTTTGATGTGGATAGCTTGGATAGTTCTATTTCAAAAGGAACTGGTACACCGGTAACGAATGGACTAAGAGAGAGAGAAGTAGAGGATTTGATAGCGAAGTTTATGCAGCATAGGAAGATATGTTGTTTTGAGATAACGGAAGTGAATCCAACGTTGGATAAAGAGAATTTAATGGCGGAGATTGCCTTTAATATATTGCAGCGAAGTGTAAATGTGTTGTTGATGAATTAGCCCAAAAAAGGCGTTTACCTGCGGTAAACGCCTTTTTTGGGCGTGCAAGGGATTATTTTTTGCCTCTGGCAAAAATAATCCCTTGCGTATTTATCGCGGATTCGTATGCTTCATTCTGATCAGGTTCGCCACCAACCCGGTCCAACCCGTCTGGTGCGCAGCACCCAGCCCTTTCCCACTATCTCCATGAAAATATTCATGAAATTGTATCAAATCAGCAAAATGCGGATCGCTCTGCAATTTCTCATTATTCCCAAACACCGGCCTGCGCCCATGTTCATCCTTCCTGAATATCTTTAATAACCGATCCGCCAGCAAGGTACCCACTTCCTTCAATGAATAATAACAACCGGAAGCTGTCGGATATTCTATCCTGAAATCATCTGTATAGAAATAGTGAAACTTACGCAAACTCTCTATCAACAGGAAATTCATCTGTATCCACACAGGCCCCCGCCAGTTAGAATTACCTCCATAAGTGATCGTATCACTTTCTCCCGGTACATATTTTACGATTAATTCTGTTCCATCTTCATACAGCCGATAAGGATCCGCCTCATATTTTTTAGACAAAGACCTTATCCCATACTCACTCAAAAACTCTGTTTCATCCAACATCCTGTACAACAACCGCTTCATCCGATGCCCACGCAATAAACTCAGCAAATGTTTATTCTCCTTCCCCTCTTCATACCACCTTGACACCAGCTGTGCCAGATCTGGCCTATGCCGCAAAAACCAGGACATGCGTTCCGCAAAAACAGGATTATTTGCCAACGCCTCTTTTGAAATTACTTCTACAGCACAAAGTGGAATCAATCCCACCATACTTCTGAACTTCAACTTCACAATACGATTATCCGGCGCCCGTAACTGATCATAAAAGAACTCATCTTCCTCATCCCACAATCCACTATTCCCCGTACCCATACTCGCCATCGCACCAGCTATGTACATAAAATGCTCAAAAAACTTCGTCGCCATCCCATTGTACACCTTATTATGATTACACAATTCTAATGAAATGTGCAACATATTCAAGGCATACGTTGCCATCCAACTGGTCGCATCTGCCTGCTCTTCCCGAATACCATTCGGCAATGGCAGACTTCTGTCAAACGCACCTATATTATCCAATCCCAGGAAACCTCCTTCAAAAATATTACTTCCACTACTATCTTTCCTGTTCACCCACCACGTGAAATTGATTAGTAATTTATGAAACAACGCTTCGAGAAAATGATAATCCTTCTCCCCCTTTATCGCCGCATCCTGCTTGAATACACGGTATACCGCGCCTGCATGTACAGGTGGATTCACATCTCCAAATGCCCACTCATATGCAGGAAACTCTCCTGAAGGATGCATGTACCACTCCTCAGTCAACAACAATAATTGTTGCTTTGCAAAATCCGGATCCACCATCGCCAGTGTCACACAATGAAAAGCCAGATCCCACGCCGCATACCAGGGGAACTCCCATTTATCAGGTACGGAAATGATATCTTCATTAACAAGATGCTTCCATTCTTTATTGCGGCCATTCCAGCGTTCCGCAGGCGGTGCCGGTTGTGATGGATCGCCTTCCAGCCAGCGCTGTACTTTATAATAGTAGAACTGTTTATTCCACAGCATACCTGCTAATGCCTGACGCTGTATCAGCTTTTCATCTTCATCCTTAATCTCTGCCTGCAATTCTTCATAGTATGCATTTGCATCTGCAATCTTCGCCGCAAAGAGATCATCAAAACCTGCAAAAGGTTGTTCCTTGGCCTTATCAGTTAATCTTAATTTAATAGTATGAGAACCATGTGCAGGCACAGAAATATCATAATGCACAGCAGCCTTCGTACCTTTTTTATCAGGATTTACAGAAGATGCACCATGCAGGATATAATCATTGATCCCATCCTTTGCATAAGGTGTGATGGAATCTATATTATACAATCTTTTATTGTTGGATTCATTTTCACAAAACAGCATTTCCTGCCCTCCTTCCTGATACAGGTACTGCATCTGCAATTTCTCATGATCGAACCGGATAGTAGTAGCATCCTCCTGCCACAAAGCAGGTTTATAAGGTCTGCGCCCCCACACCCATGTATTGCGGAACCACACAGTAGGTAATACTGTCAAAGGCGCGTCCTCATTACTTCTGTTATGAATCGTGATTTTGACAAGCACATCATCCATATCCTCCTTTGCATATTCTATGAAGATGTCAAAGTATTTATCTTCATTAAAAAGCCCGGTATCAATCAGCTCATACTCCTCTTCCACCTTGCTCCTCCGGGCATTCTCCTGTATCAGTTGTTGGTAAGGATATTCCTGCTGTACATATTTATACAGCATTTTCATATAGGAGTGTGTGGGTGTTGCATCCAGGTAGTAATAGAGCTCCTTTACATCCTCCCCATGATTCCCCTCTGCATTGTTCAGTCCGAAGTAGCGTTCTTTCAGAATAGGGTCTTTCTTATTCCAGAAAGCGAGTGAAAAACACAAGTGCTGTCTTTCATCGCAAATACCCCCAATTCCTTCCTCCCCCCATCTCCACGCTTTACTCCTCGCCATATCATGCGTCGTATAATCCCATGAACTGCCGCTACCGCTATAATCTTCGCGTACAGTTCCCCATTGTCTGTCACTCACATAAGATCCCCATTTCTTCCAGCCTTGTATCTGAAGGCGTTGTTGTTCCTGATTCATCGTATGCTGCTTTTAATCAGTGAATGTGGAAGTAGGCCACCAGCCATCCCACCACTTCACTATAACTACGTATTCCTTTTTCCTGTTTATTAGCCTTCAGGTACTGATCATAAATCATAGAAGTATAATCATCTACCGGGCTGCTGTATCTGCGATAGAAATTCTTTAACTGATGGTAATCTTCATGCACACCAGGTACGGCTTTCTGCCACAAATTCTTCGCCATGGTCGTATCCTGCCAGCGCAACTGCCTGATACTGTACATAAACATCTCGAAATTAGCGGCGTACCTGAACCGAACATCCTTTGCATGACCTGCTACGAGGTAACCGACAAAATTAGCCTCTTCTTCCGCCCCATATCCCAATTGATGTGCCACTTCGTGACAGATCGTAAACGGATGCATAAAACCCGGCGTAGTGACGTTTACCTGTGCTTCGCCGGTAAAGGGATTGAGGTAGCCCCCTACATTCATATAATTCATCCAGGTGCCATACAGGGAAGTCTTGAGACAGGGCTGCGTATATTTCAGCACCGGCCATTGCTTTGCCGCCTGATCATAGGCGACTACAGCCCGCTGAAAGAGCTGTGCGCTGTCCGCCCCCGGGCGTGTGGCGTAGAGCGTATCCCCCATTTCTATCCTGTTGGCATTTACCTGTTGTAACAGGGTATCTGCCAGTTTGTACAATTGCTCCGTACCGTACTCATTCACTTGCAGTTGCATATCTTTCTCCAGGGAGTAGCGGTCATAGTTAAATCCCCACAACACCAGAAAAGCCAGATATAATGTCGAAACAGCACTTATTCCCTTCAGAAAGTATAAAAAACTTTCCTTCCATTGGGTTTTGATAAGTTTATAACATAATTTTAACAAATAAATGCTACCTGTTATAACCCAGGCGGCATAAATTACGTCGCCAACACTAAAGGGTATGGATCCCAATACCGCCCTTAATAAGTTACTTATCCAAAAGTAGAACCTATGAAAATACCACCCTTCAAAATGATGGCTGAATGCGAACAGCCCCTTCAAAATGATGATACACAATATTGTTACCAAAATACGTACTCCTGTGTGCCTTATCTTTGTAATTGTATCCATACTAATCAGCGCGTAAAATGACAGATGAGATCTTATTGGGCGAACTTACGACAGCGCTATCCTGCCAGTCAGGAGTGAAAATACACATTAATTGCGCAGAAAAAATATCCGGTGGAGATATTAACGAAACATATAAACTCTCCACATCTGACGGAACGTTGTTTCTGAAAATGAACGATGCGCATATCTATCCTGACATGTTCCTGCGGGAACTGAACGGACTCAATATACTCCGTAATACCAATGCCATCTCCGTACCCAGGCCATTGGCTACAGGTACCGTGGGAGACAAAGGTTTCCTGGTCACTGAGTTTATGGAAAAAGGTGGCGTAACGCCTGACTTCTGGGAAAACTTTGGTGCAAGCCTGTCAAGAGTACATCGCCAGACACAGACATACTACGGATTTCAGGAGACCAATTACATCGGTACCCTCAAGCAATACAATACGCCTTATAGCAGCTGGCCGGTGTTCTACGCCTTTAACAGGTTGCAACCCCTTACCAGGGCTGCCTATGACCAGCAGGTGATGGACAAGGCAATGGTGGTGCAGATGGAGCACCTGTGGAAGCAGCTGCCAGGCATGTTTCCCGACGAAAAGCCGGCATTACTGCATGGCGACCTCTGGTCTGGTAACTTCATGGTGGGCAAAGATGGCAAGGCATGTGTGTATGACCCGGCGGTATATTATGGAAACAGGGAAATGGATCTGGCTATGACCAGACTGTTTGGTGGTTTTGATACCCGCTTTTACTTCAGCTATCAAACCATGTATCCACTGGCTGAAGGATGGCAGTCCAGAATTGGTGTCTGCCAGTTATATCCCCTCATGGTGCACCTGCTCTTATTCGGAGGTAGCTATTATAATAATGTAAAGGAAATTCTTGACGAATTCTGATTACTGATAGATCTTCATTCTATCGTACTCTGCCTCAATAATTGGATAGAATTTTTCCACTTCTTCCGAAATATTGGCAAACAACGCATCTACCTCTTCAGGAGGCAGCGCTGTATTTGCATTCAACGTGTTTTCCAGATTCTGCATACGGGCACTAATCCATGTAAGTCCCACCATAGAGAAATTGGGTTTCAGTTTGTGCACCTGAAATTTCAGGAGTTCCCAATCCCGTGCATTTACTAAAGCCTGAATCTTCACCAGTTCTTCCCTGATCGTTTTCAAAAATATTTCAAAAAGATCCGCCGCGTACGAAATATTATTCTCATACAGGGTATTGAGGTACTTTACATCCAGGTCCTTATGGAACTCAAAACCAGACGTGTTGTTTGTTTCTTCCATTATAAGTTCAGTTTCGTCTTCATTCAGGTATTTATTCAACACCTGTAACAATTGATCGGGGGTATATGGTTTCGTTAGTATATCGGTAATACCGGCCTGCCTTGCCTGTGTAAACGTACTTTCCATAGCGAGGGCAGTAGTGGCTACCAGTGGAGTAGCTACGTTCGGTTTATCTTCATCTTCACGGATCCGGCCAGCCAGCTCCAGTCCGTTGAGTCCGGGAATCCGGATATCGATCAGGACCAGGTCATACTGTCTTGAATTCAAAAAATAGAGTGCATCCGGCCCATTGGTGGCTAGCTGGTGCTCCACGTTATATTTTTCCAGCAGGCTGTTAATGTAATGAAGGTTCATCGCATTGTCCTCAATCACAAGTACACTTGATCCTGAAAAACTGGCCTGCTTACGGCGTGCTCCCGCTCCGGGCGTGGTGACGGCCGACTTCCGGGTATCGATAAAGGGCAGGTTGAACGAAAAACAGGTATTGTAGCCCGGTGTGTCTTCCACACATATGGTACCTCCCTGTAGTTCAATCAGTTGTTTGGAAATGGCGAGTCCCAGACCGGTACCGCCATATTTTTCCCTGATTTCCTGTTCTGCCTGTTTATAATTTTTAAAGATCAGTTCCAGTTTGTCTTTACTGATGCCGATACCCGTATCACATATACGAAAGCGTACCCACACTTTGTCATCCTGCCAGCTTTCAGGGGTCACGCGGATGGCAATCTCTCCTTCCGGCGTAAATTTTTCTGCATTACCTAACAAGTTCATTAGGATTTGGTTCAAAAGCGTATCGTCTCCGACCAGGCGATTCTGGATACGGGGATCGATGGTCGCAGAAATTTTTACAGGACGCTGACCCAATTTGAGCTCAAAAGTGTGCCGGAGAGATTGAACCAGGGCGGTGAGGTTAAACTCCCGCTGATTGACCTGAAACTCCCCTGCTTCGATCTTGGAGATATCAAGAATATCGGAAATCAGTCCCAGGAGGATATTGGAACTATGTTTTAATATATTGATATAGTCCTGCTGACGGCCGTCGAGGTTCGTTTCTTCCAGCAGGTGGGTCATACCGATAATGACATTGAGGGGGGTACGAATTTCGTGGCTCATGCTGGCCAGAAATTCTTTTTGTGCACCCCGGGCCTCTTCAGCCTGCTGCCGGGCCTGCTCCAGGGTTGCCTGCTGTAGTTGCCGGCGTGAAATGTCAGTTACCTTCCACATGCTGCCATTAAAGACCCCGTTGTGCCAGAGCGGCGTATAGTTCAGTTCGAAAATGCGGCTGTCGGAAAAAAGGAGTTCCTGTCCAAAGTAGGGATTTTTCTGTTTTACCAGGTCTTCTACGGTGGCCAGAAAGGCTTCAGGATTCCGGGCCCCCCTGGCCAGGTGCCGGACGATGGTAGCAAAGGGCAAACCAGGCAGCAGGTCAATATCTTTTCCTGTATATTGTTGAAATACAGTGTTTACCCACACGAGGTGCTGCTCCGCATCGAGGAGTAGGATACCGGCATTGGTGTGCTGGAAATAGACGCTGATTGGCAGTGAAAATATGTCCGGCGGCGAAATGCTTCGGGTAATGGGATGTTTTCTCGTACCTTTGATCCGGGCCATTGGTTATGAATGGAAAGTGTACAGTGATGCTGATTTTATACAGCACGAATATAATAATTAATTAATTGGTTTTCACTAATCTAGCTGTACAAACCTATAATTCAGGCAGATGTGAAAAAGCGAATGTAGGAAATTTTTGCATTTGCAAATATTTGGTTACCTTTGCATCCCTCTAAAAGTGAGGATTTTATTATGAAACAACTCCGTCAATTTGAAATTGCCTTTGTGGGGCTCA
>Ga0316604_10003685_pt1 | contig 10620 bp, 12 predicted proteins | sample OWC_soil_day20_C_FD_207650 | JGI IMG/M metagenome (GOLD analysis project Ga0316604, IMG submission 207650) | Wetland soil microbial communities from Old Woman Creek delta, Ohio, United States - OWC_soil_day20_CT | ecosystem: Environmental > Terrestrial > Soil > Wetlands | place: USA: Ohio... | reverse complement strand
AACATCGCCATCGCCGCCGGGTTGACCGCGGCGACAATGGCGCCCGAATCAAGCAACACCACCCCGGCCGGCAAAGCGTCGAGCAGCGACGACAGGCGCTCCGACAAGGCCTCCTTTTCCTGATACTGGCGACGCAACTCGCCATTGGCGATCGCCAGTTCCTCGGTCAGCGAAGTCACCCGCGCCTGCAGCGCCTGATAAGCCTGCGTCAACTCGGCCGAAACCTGATTGAACATGGCAAAAGCCCGTTGCAATTCGGCGGCTTTGGAATCCGGGTCGGTCGTCTCTGGAGTGGCCGTGGAAGCGGCTTGGGAAGGGGGCATCGAAAAAAGTTAGGGTGGATTCAGCGCGGGTAATAGTAGAATATTTCTAGGAAAATTTGGCTTCTCAATTGATTCTTCTTCTGTTTCATCGAAATTCAACCGGGCATTAATGGCAGCAACAACTGAAACGACGGCAGGTCCCGCACCGGATTTAAACTCCGTGGAGCGCCTGCGCGAGGCGTTCAACCGGCTCGGCAATCAACAGAAGATCTTTTTCATGGTGGCGCTGGCCGCCATTGTGACGGTCATCATCGGCACCATGCTGTGGAGCCGCCAGCCAGACTGGAAAGTACTGTTTTCCAACCTGAACGAAAAGGACGGCGGGGCCATCGTCGCCATCCTGGAACAACAGAACGTTCCGCACAAATTTAACGAAAGTGGCTCCTTGCTGGTTTCCAGTGACCGGGTACACGAGGTTCGGCTGAAACTGGCCTCGCAAGGCCTGCCGCGTGGCGGCATGGTCGGCTTTGAATTGATGGAGAACCAGAAGTTCGGCACCAGCCAGTTCGCCGAGCAGGTCAATTATCAGCGCGGGCTGGAAGGCGAGCTGGCGCGCACCATCCAGTCGATCGGCGCGGTGCAGAGTGCGCGCGTCCATCTGGCCATTCCCAAACCGTCGGTCTTCGTCCGCGAAGAACAAAAGCCAACGGCCTCGGTGCTGCTCAATCTCTACCCCGGTCGCACTCTCGACAACGGCCAGATCGCTGGCATTGCCCACCTCATTTCCTCCAGCGTGCCGCAACTGCCGATTTCCAACGTCACAGTCATCGACCAGAACGGCTCCCTCCTCTCGCAGTTGAAGAGCAAACTAACCGAGGCCGGCCTCGACCCGGCACAAATCAAGTATGTGCGTGATATCGAGGACAGCATCATCAAGCGCATCGGCGAGATTCTGAAACCGGTGCTGGGCAGCGAGAACTTCAAGGTGCAAGTGGCGGCCGACATCGACTTTTCACAAAGCGAACAGACCGCCGAAAGCTACCGGCCGAACAACACGCCGGAAAGCACCAGTATCCGCAGCCAGCAGAACAATGAAACAGCCAGCGTCAATCAGAGCGCAGGTGGCGTTCCTGGGGCGCTGACCAATCAGCCGCCAGTGCCGGCGACGGCGCCGCTGACCCAACCGGCAACCGGCAACCCCGCCGGTCAACCGGCCAAAACGACCGAATTGCCGGGCAAGCTCGATGCTGCCGGTGTCACCGCACCGCTCAATGCCGCCGGTCAACCGATCAGCACGGCGAAGAACGCAACGATCAATTACGAAGTCGACAAGACGATTCGCCATACCCGGCAGGCCATGGGCAATGTCCGCCGCCTTTCTGCCGCGGTCGTCATCAATCACCGCCGGGATATCGGCAAGGACGGCAAGGCGACGACCAAGGCCATACCGGAAGCCGAGATGAAGCAGATCAACGATCTGGTTCGCGAGGCGATGGGCTACAGCAAGGAACGCGGCGACACCCTGTCGATCGCCAACTCGCCCTTTACCGCCAGCGAAAAGCTGGAGGCCGAACTGCCGGTCTGGAAAGATCCGGAAAACATTTCCTACGCCAAGGAAATTTTCAAATATCTGCTGCTCGCCGGCATCATCGCCTTCCTCTATCTGAAGGTCATCCAGCCGTCGCTGAAGGTGATGTTCCCGCCGCCACCGGAACCGGAAAGCACGATCGAAGGTGTCGCCGGCGCCGCCGGACACGTCGCCATTGCCGGCGAAGAAGGCGAAGATCACGTTCAGATCGACCACTACGCCGCCAAGGTCCAGAAGGCACGCGATATTGCCCAGAGCGACCCCAAGGCTGTAGCCAACATCATCAAGGACTGGATGGGCGCCAATGGCTAATCCCGACGAGGGCCTCGAGAAGGCCGCAACGCTGCTGATTGCGCTGGGGGAAGACCACGCGGCGGAAGTTCTCAAGCACTTGGGACCGCGTGAAGTGCAAAAAATCGGGCACGCCATGGCATTGCTCAAGTCGGTCCCGCGCACCAAAGTCGAGGCCGTGCTCGACGATTTCCACAAGACTGCCGAAGAAAGTGCCGCGGTGCACGTCGACACGGACAACTATATTCGCTCGGTGCTGACCAAGGCGCTGGGCGACGACAAGGCCTCGAACCTCATTTCGCGCATTCTGCAAGGCGGTGAAACCTCGGGTATCGAAGGCCTGAAGTGGATGGATGCGCCGACGGTCGCCGATCTGATCAAGAACGAGCACCCGCAGATCATCTCGACCATCCTGGTTCACCTGGAACACGACCACGCCAGCGAAATCCTCAACCACTTCACCGAGCGCCTGCGCAACGACGTGGTCCTCCGGATCGCCACGCTGGAAGGCATCCAGCCGGCCGCCTTGCGCGAGTTGAACGAGGCGATGATGCGCATTCTGTCCGGCTCGGCCAGTGTCAAACGCACCGCGATGGGCGGCGTCCGGACCGTGGCCGAGATTCTCAATTTCATCGGCACTGCCAACGAAACCTCGGTGGTCGATGCCATCCGCGAATACGACCCCGATCTGGCCCAGAAGATTCTCGACGAGATGTTCGTTTTCGAGAACCTGATGGATATCGACGACCGCTCGATCCAGCTCATCCTGCGCGAAGTGCAATCCGATTCGCTGATCCTCGCCCTCAAGGGTGCATCGCCCGATCTGCGCGAGAAAATCTTCAAGAATATGTCGCAACGAGCCGCCGAAATGTTGCGCGAAGATCTCGAATCGAAAGGCCCGGTCCGCCTCTCCGAAGTCGAAGCCGAGCAGAAAGAAATCCTCAAGGTCGTCCGCCGCCTGGCCGACGAAGGCCAGATCGTCCTCGGCGGTGCCGGTGGCGAACAGATGCTTTAAACGAGCCCGCCCAAGATGTCCGGCTTTATCCCCAAGGAAGAAACAGGCAGTTACCAGCGCTGGCAGATCGGCTCCTTCGACAGCCCGAAGCCCGCCGCAGTGCGCCCATCGCCGTCAGCAACGCCAGCCAGCCCCGTTGCCGCCAGCGAAATCGACGAGCCGCCACAGCCATTGATCAACCTGCCGACCGCCGACGATATCGAGCGGATGCACGAAGAGGCGCGGAGCAGCGGTTATCAGGCGGGATACGACGAAGGCCTGCAAGCGGCGGCGCTCGCCGGCCGGGAAGCTGCCAACGCCGAGGCTCAACGCTTTCTGGCACTCGCCGACAACCTGCAGAGCGCGCTCGCCGAACTGGATCAGACGGTTGCCGAACAATTGCTGGCACTGGCCACCGAAATTGCCGCCCAGGTGGTGTGCGGCAGCATCGCCGTCAAAGACGATCTGCTGCTGCCGATCATCCGCGATGCCATTGCCGCCCTGCCCGTGCACCATGCCCATCTGAGCATTCGCCTGAACCCGGCCGATGCGCACCAGGTACGGACGCATCTGGGCGAGCAACTGGCCCAAACCGGCGCCCAGATTATTGAAGACAGCACCATCAGCCCGGGCGGCTGTCTGGTCCGTGCCGGCTCCAGCGAAGTGGATGCAACAATAGAAACCCGCTGGAAACGCGTCCTCGAAACCATTGGTGCCGCCCCGCAGGAATGGCTGAATCGATGAGCCCGTCACTGCCCGACCATACCGGGCGCTGGCAAGACTTTCTCGACAACTGTCGCATGGCCGCCAGCAATGCGCAGCCGCTCTGGCCGATCGGCCGGCTGACCCGGATCAACGGACTGGTCATGGAAGCGGCCGGCCTCAAACTGCCGCTCGGCAGTTCGTGCCGCATTTACCCGCTGAGCGGCGCCCCGGTTGAAGCCGAAGTCGTCGGCTTTGCCGGCGAAAAACTGTATCTGATGCCGTCGGACGACGTCTATGGCCTCGCCCCCGGCTCCAAGGTGGTCGCCTTTGAAACGGCGACGCCTCCGCCACAAATTGGCGGCCCGCCACCGTTTCGCCGCCGCGCCATCGACCGCGCCAAACAAGTCCCGGTCGGCGAGGAGTTGCTCGGGCGCGTGCTGGATGGCGTCGGCCGGCCGCTCGACAACAAGGGTCCAGTCAACACCGCGCAGTCGCGCTCGCTGCAAAGCCGGCCGGTCAACCCGATGTCGCGGGCGGCCATTCATCAGCCGCTTGATGTCGGCATTCGCGCCATCAATTCGCTGCTGACCGTCGGCCGCGGCCAACGGATGGGGCTGTTTGCCGGCTCCGGTGTCGGCAAATCGGTACTACTGGGGATGATGGCCCGCTACACCGAGGCCGAGGTCATCGTCGTCGGGCTGATCGGTGAACGCGGGCGCGAGGTCAAGGAATTCATCGAGCAGATCCTCGGTGAGGAAGGCATGCGGCGCGCCGTCGTCGTCGCCGCGCCGGCGGACACCGGCCCGTTGATGCGCCTACAGGGCGCCGCCTACGCAACGACCATTGCCGAATATTTCCGCGATCAGGGCAAGCAGGTCTTGCTGATCATGGATTCACTGACCCGCTACGCCATGGCCCAACGCGAAATCGCCCTGGCCATCGGTGAACCGCCGGCCACCCGCGGCTACCCGCCGTCCGTCTTCGCCCGTCTGCCGCAACTGGTAGAACGAGCCGGCAACGGGCCGGAAGGCGGCGGTTCGATCACTGCCTTCTACACGGTCCTCGCCGAAGGTGACGACCAGCAGGATCCGATTGCCGACTCGGCCCGGGCAATTCTCGACGGCCACATTGTGCTGTCGCGGACGCTGGCCGATGCCGGACACTACCCGGCCATCGACATCGAACAGTCGATCAGCCGGGCCATGGTCAATCTGATCGAGCAGACCCACCTCGACCAGATCCGTCGCTTCAAGGTGCTTTTTGCCCGTTACCAGCGCTCGCGCGACCTGATTGCGGTCGGTGCCTACGCACCGGGCTCCGACCCGGTGCTCGATCAGGCGATCAGCCTCTACCCGCGCATGGAGAGCTTCCTGCAGCAACAACTGGTTGAACAATCGAGTTTCACCGAGAGCACCACCGCCCTCGGCACCCTGTTCTGATAAGCCATGGCCCAGCCTTTTTCTTTACAGCCGCTCCTCGAAATCATGCAGACCCGCACCGACGATGCGACGCGCAAGCTCGGCCAGCTGATTGCGGCAGAGCAAAGCCAGCGTAGCCGGCTGCAGATGCTCGAACAGTATCGCGAGGAATACGCCCAACGCATGCGCCAAGCCACCGCAGAAGGCATCACGCGCCTGGTCCTGCACAACTACCAGGATTTTCTTGGGCGGATTGACGAAGCCATCGAACAACAGCGCATTGCCGTTCGCAACTCCGAAGACAGCACCAAGGCCGGGCAAGAGCAGTGGAAAAGCCAGAACAAGCAATTGAAAGCCATCGATACGCTATCGCAACGCCACGATGCGCGCGAACGCTACCGGGAAAACAAGCAGGACCAGAAACTGCAGGATGAATTTTCAACACGAAAATACGGCACGGCCGATCCACAAGATCAATAAGCCCCTTGGGCATGCGTATTGCTAGACATGACGCAGCGCACTGTCTAACAAGGGTTCAAAATGGGCATTACCGTAATTTCATCTCCCAGCATGTCGACCGCAGCAGTAAGCAGCCCGCTGCCCAGCGCAGGCTCGCCCGATGCTCCATTATCAGGATTTGCCGCCCTGCTCTCAGGGCAACTTGGCCTGGAAGTAACAGCCGAGACTTCAGGAATCACATCCGCCGAAAAAGAACTCGACCCCCAAGCGGCGCTTACGGAAGAGCCTCCGCTCGACCCGGGACTCGCCTTCCTGATGGCAGCGCCCGCCATACCGCTCGCACCACAGACAAAAATCGAGAGCACCGCCGGCGATAGCATTGATGTCATGGCGAATGGCAACCGCGCCCTGCTTGGGCAAACCGGGCTCAGCGACGACCGGCTCGCCGAACTGGCAAGGCGCTCGGCCGGTTCATCGGAAGCAGAAAATGGCGCACTCGGCACAGCCGCCAATCCATTCGAGGCGGCTGCGGCAAAAGCCAAGGGACAGGCATTCGAGACGGCAAATATTGCCGCCGAAACCGTTAACACCGCCGCCTCGGCCGCCACCTCCACGCAGCAAGCAAGCAATGCGTCGGCCAACGCCCAGATCAGCAGCAAGCTGGAAACGCCACTGCACAGCAGCAACTGGACGCAAGACTTTGGCGAAAAGATCGTCTGGATGGCCAAGAACGATCACCAATCAGCCCAACTCAACATCAACCCGCCACAACTGGGCCCTGTGCAAATTACGCTCCAGATCAACGGCGACCAGGCCTCGGCCATTTTCGCCTCACCACACCCCGAGGTCCGGCAGGCCATCGAGTCCTCGCTGACGCAACTGAAGGAAATGCTTTCCAGTGCCGGCATCAATCTCGGCCAAACGGATATCGGCGCCAATCTGGCGCAACAAAACCGTGACACGCCATTCCAGAGCGCGAACGGAAACCGTTCCACAGACGAAAACGCTATACTCCCGGGCATTGGAAATGCAACGGACAATGGGCATTCTTCCCCGATTCAGCGGGGTCGCGGCTTGGTTGATCTGTTTGCCTGATTGAACACCGGGGTAACAGGAGAGGAAACGTATGGCCAAGGATGCCAAGCCGGCCGCAGAAGGGGCAGAAGCCCCCAAAAAAAGCAAGAAGCTGTTGATCATCATTCTCGCGGTCGTGCTCGTCGTCGTCCTCGCTGGCGGTGGTGCCGCCTTCATGCTGATGAAGAAGGGCGATCACGCCGAAGATGACGAAGAGGCTGCGGAAGAGACCGTCAAGAGCAAAAAGAAAGACAAGAAGAAGGATGCCCACGCCGCCCCCGTTTTCGTCAACCTTGACCCGTTCACCGTCAACCTGATCCCGGAGACTGGCGACCAGTATCTGCAGGTCGTACTGTCCCTCGAACTGGACGAAGCCCTCTCCGAACCGCTGCTCAAGGCGCAGATGCCGAAAATCCGCAACAACATCACATTGTTGCTGTCAGCCAAGAAGGCTTCCGAGCTCTTGCCCAAGGAAGGCAAGGAGCATCTGGCCGAAGGTCTGAAGGATGAGATCAACTCGGTCATCGAACCGCCCAAGAAGAACAAGAAGGGTGAGTTGATCATGCCTGAAGGTCCGGTCAAGTCCGTTTTGTTCACCTCCTTCATTATTCAGTAAGGAGTCATGGCGGGCGACTTTCTTTCCCAGGACGAGGTTGATGCCCTACTCAAGGGCGTCACCGGGGAGGCTGACGAACCCGAAGAGGCGGCGGGCGAAGGGGCCGGCGTCCGCTCCTACAACCTCGGCACCCAGGAACGCATCGTCCGTGGGCGGATGCCCACGCTTGAACTGGTCAACGAGCGCTTTGCCCGTTATCTGCGGATTGGCCTGTTCAACTACATGCACCGCAATGCCGAAATTTCGGTCGGGCCGATCCGGGTTCAGAAATACAGCGAGTTCATCCGCAACCTGGTCGTGCCGACCAATCTGAACCTGGTCATCGCCAAGCCGCTGCGCGGCACAGCCCTTTTCGTCTTTGACCCCAACCTGGTTTTCCTGGTGGTCGATAACATGTTCGGCGGCGATGGGCGTTTTCATACACGGGTTGAAGGGCGCGACTTCACGCCCACCGAGCAGCGCATCATCCAGGGGCTGCTCAATGTCGTCTTCACCGAGTATGGCAAGTCTTGGAAACCGGTGCACGACATCACTTTCGAATACATCCGTTCGGAAATGAATTCGCAGTTCGCCAATATCGCAACGCCTTCCGAAATCGTGGTGTCGACGACGTTTACGCTGGAGTTCGGCGGCGCCACCGCAGACATGCACATTTGCTTCCCGTACTCGATGCTGGAGCCGATTCGCGACCTGCTCTACAGCACCATGCAGAGCGACCAACTGTCGACCGACAAGCGCTGGATCGGCACATTGCGCAAGCAACTGCAAGGCGCCGAAGTTGAAATCGTGGCCCAACTGGGTTCCGGAAAGATCACCCTCGGCCAGATTCTGAAACTGAAAACAGGGGATGTCATTCCGCTTCACATTCCAGATAAGATTCCGGCCCTCGTTGATAGCGTGCCGCTGATGGAATGCACTTATGGCCAGTTGAATGGCCAATACGCACTGAAAGTCGACCGATTCATCGCATCACCACCCGAAGTTGTGGGTCTTGAGTCGGCGCAGGGAGAGAAAAATGGCTGACGAAATGGAAAACATCGAAAACATGGCAACTGAGGACGACGGCCAGATCAGCGAGGATGACTGGGCGGCCGCGATGGCCGAACAAGTCTCGGATTCGGCAATGCCACAGGCAGCCGCCCAACCGGCCGACATTTTCCCTTCATTCGGCGGCAACACCGGCAGCGGCGGGATGATGAATGAACTCGACATGATTCTGGACATTCCGGTCCAGATCACCGTCGAACTTGGCCGTACCAAGATCACCATCAAGAACCTGTTGCAACTGGCGCACGGCTCGGTCGTCGAACTGGATGCCATGGCCGGCGAACCGATGGATGTCCTGGTCAACGGGACGCTCATCGCCCAAGGCGAGGTGGTCGTCGTCAATGACAAGTTCGGCATCCGGCTGACCGACATCATCACCCCCTCAGAGCGCATGCGTAAGCTGAATCGCTGAAAATCGACTGTTTTCAGCAGTCGACCGCAGCAGTCCGGTCAGACTGCTTTCGGTTTAAGATAGCGGCCTGTTTGACCTTCACCTCAGGCCACTTTCCTTGTTTCGCACCTTCCCCCTCCTGCTTCTATCTTTACCAGCCCTCGCCAACGAGGCCCCCGCCCCCGGGATATCCGGTAGCACCTATATCCAGGGCGGTCTGGCGCTGGCGCTGATCGTCTGCCTTATCTTCGGCATGGCCTGGCTGGCCAAAAAACTATCAGGCGGCAAAGGATTCGGGCAAGGCGGCATGAAGATCGTTGGCGGCGTAGCCCTCGGGCCGCGCGAGCGTATCGTGCTGGTTGAAATCGGCGAGGATTGGCTGGTCATCGGGATCGTGCCGGGCCAGATCCGCACCCTGCATCGCCTGCCGAAAGGCAATCCCTTGCCGACGGACCTTGCCGAGAACGGCGACAAGCCTTTTGCCCATTGGCTAAAGACGGTGACCGAGCGTGGCCGCCATGAATAAACGCCTCGTCGGATTATTCGCCATGCTGCTGCCAGCCAGCCTGGCGTTTGCCCAGGCAGCAGGCCTGCCAGCGATCACCAGTACGCCGACTGCCGGTGGCGGCACCTCGTACACGCTGACCATCCAGACCCTGCTGTTGATGACGGCGCTGACCTTCATCCCGGCGGCAATGCTGATGATGACCGGATTTACCCGGATCATCATCGTGCTCTCGCTGCTCCGCCATGCGATGGGTACGCAAACTGCACCGCCCAATCAGGTACTGGTCGGTCTGGCACTGTTCCTGACCTTTTTCGTGATGTCACCAGTGCTGGACAAGGTCTACAACGACGCCTATCTGCCGCTCGCCGAAAACCGGATCAACATCATGCAGGCCGCCGAACGCGCCGCCATACCGATGCGCGGCTTCATGCTCAAGCAAACCCGGGAGTCCGACCTGGCCATGTTTGCCGGCATCGCCAAAATCGACCGCCTTGAGAAGCCCGACGACATTCCGCTCCGCATCCTGGTCCCTGCCTTTGTCATCAGTGAACTGAAGACCGCCTTCCAGATCGGCTTCATCATCTTCATTCCCTTCCTGGTCATCGACATGGTGGTCGCCAGCATCCTGATGTCGATGGGTATGATGATGATGTCCCCGGTGATGATTGCGTTGCCATTCAAGCTGATGCTATTCGTCTTGGTCGATGGCTGGCACCTGGTCATCGGCTCGCTGGTTCAGAGTTTCGGCACATGACCCCGGGCACCGTCATGGAAATTGGCCGTCAGGCCATTGAGGTCGCGCTGACGATTTCAGCACCGATGCTGTTTACCGCACTGGTCGTCGGTCTGATTGTCAGTATTTTTCAGGCAGCAACCCAACTCAACGAAGCCACACTGCAATTCGTTCCCAAGCTGGTTGTCATGCTCATGGTTCTGCTGCTGGCCGGCCCCTGGATGATTCAGTATTTAATGGACTACATCCAACGTCTCTTTGAAAGCATTCCGCAGTTGATCGGCTGAGATGATCAGCCTGACCTCCGCCCAAATTGATGCATGGATTGCGGCCTTCATCTATCCGCTTGCCCGCATTCTCGCCTTCATTGCGGCAGCCCCGCTGTGGAGTACCGCAGGCATTCCACGCCGGACACGGCTAATTCTCGGGATAGCCATCACGGTCGCCATCACCCCCAGCCTACCCGTCATGCCCAATGTTCAACCGGGCTCCCTGCACGGGCTTTGGCTGCTGTTTCAACAAATGACAATCGG
>Ga0316604_10003684_pt1 | contig 10622 bp, 10 predicted proteins | sample OWC_soil_day20_C_FD_207650 | JGI IMG/M metagenome (GOLD analysis project Ga0316604, IMG submission 207650) | Wetland soil microbial communities from Old Woman Creek delta, Ohio, United States - OWC_soil_day20_CT | ecosystem: Environmental > Terrestrial > Soil > Wetlands | place: USA: Ohio... | reverse complement strand
TAGCGTTCGGCCAGTTTGTCATGAACCCCGCCCGACAATTATGCGGCAAACAAAAATAATGGCGTTGAAAATGCCCTGGGGGATAGATATTTTGAATTTCCGGCGCTTTTTCCGCGGGGCAGCAGCAGCCGTGTTGCTTCTTTGTTTATGGATGGGATCATCTGCCGCCCTCTCCGCTGAGCCGGATCATATTGTTTTGACGTGGACGAAAGACCCCATGACAACGCAAACGATCACCTGGAGGACCGCTGCCGAAGTGACATTCGGTGAGATTCGACTCTATGAAAGTTTTTCGGATACGACAATTCCGCTGCCGGTCACAACCCTCGCAGCTCGGACAAGCAGCTTGGAGACTTCGACCGGAGTCATGAATCTGCACTCCGTGACGTTGAACGGATTGACGCCGGGGAGGCGTTACCGCTATCAGGTTGGCGTAGCGGATACCTGGAGCCCCGAGTACAGTTTCCGGACGGCGCCGTTGAAAGACGGTGGATTCAAGTTTTTGATTTTTGGCGATTCGCAAAGTTCCGATTATGGCGTCTGGCGCGCCACACTGCAACAGGCTTATCGGACGAATCCTGACGCAGCTTTTTTTACCAATGTAGGGGATTTGGTCGATGTGGGACAGGACTACGCGGAATGGGAAGCTTGGTTCGCCGGGGTGGAAGGGGTGGCCGAAAGCCTTCCGACTATGCCGCTTACCGGGAATCATGAGACGTATACACCGGAAAGGGTATTCTCGCGGCCGGAGTTTTTCACGGCGCAATTTGCGTTGCCGGACAATGGACCGGACGGACTGAAGGGACAGGTTTATTCCTTTGATTATGGTGACGCTCATTTTATCATGCTTGACAGCCAGGAGGGGGAACAGCGACGGTTTGTTCCAGACTTGCTCGAAGCGCAGCGGGTGTGGTTGGCGGCCGACCTGGCTGCGACGCAGAAGAAATGGCGGATCGCTTTCATCCATCGCCCTCTTTATGGGAACAAACCCGAAGGCGTGAATGAACGTCTCCGGCAAAATTTTGCGCCGCTTTTCGATCAGTATCATGTGGATGTGGTGTTCACGGCCCATGATCATGTCGTTGCCCGCACTGCCCCGTTGTTTGACGGTGAAGAGGTGGAAGCGCCGGCACGTGGAACGATCTATGCGGCGACAGGCCGCAGCGGCACCAAAACCTACACGAACGTATCCACCAAAGAGTGGAACGTGTTTTTTCATAATCCGGTAGAAGAGCCGAACTATCTGGTGGTTATGGTAAACGCCGATCAACTTCGGGTCAAAGCCGTCACGCAGAACGGGAACCTGATCGACGAATGGACGGTGGATCGACCGTGATGTTTGTATATCTGGATATCGTTGAGAAATTTGCGTGTCAGCAATGCGGCGTCTGTTGCCGGAACAATTGGCTGGTGACGGTCGATGAAGCGGGTTACCTTAGGAACCGGGAGCTTTTTCAGGCGGCGGGGCGCGAAGATGAATTTCTGCAGGCCTTTGTTCCATTGCTTGGCGAAGCTGACTATGGCGAATTTGCACGGATTGCCAAACGGGCGAGCGGAGGCTGCTGGTTTTTGACGCCGGAGAATTTATGCCGCCTGCAGCAGATTGCCGGGCATGAGCACCTCGACACCGTATGTCAATGGTTTCCGCGCTATCCGATGGATACGCAGCGGGGAATTGAGTTTTCACTAAGCTTCAGCTGCCCAGCGGCGTTGAAGCTGGCATTGCGCGAGCAGCCTCTGAGGATCGTCCGGAGTGAAGAGTCGCCGATCCCAAGATTGCCGCTGGATTTCGTCAATCATGTTTACCCCTCCCAACAGCCGGAACATAGTGCGCTGCATTACTATTTTGAAATTGAACAGCATCTGATCGACCTGTTGCAGCAGCGGAAATTGGCGCTGACAGAACGTTTGTCGATGACGCGGCGATTTGTGACTGCGCTGGAGTGTCTCACCGATCCGGAAAAGATGGGCAGGGAGATAAATTGTCTGGTAGGGTCCGATTATGAGCGGATCGATGCGCTCGCTTCGGCAGGCGGACCGGATAGGGGTGGTCCCGCACAATGGCTGATCGAGAACTATTTTGTGAACTTCATTTTTCGCAAAAGCCTCTACAGCAATGGGTTTGCCAAGACGCTGCAGCAGCTTGGCCTGATGCAGGAACGGTTGGGAGGCTACCTGCACGAGGGCGTTATATTCGATGAGAATGACGTCGCTCAGGCGATCCTCCAATTGGAATTGGAGTATAATCATAACAGCAGAAAATAATAATATTAAAGCATTGAGAGGGGAAGATATCATGGATCAGGTTTTGTTGAACAAAGTCGCGGTTGTTACTGGGGGCGCTGGCGTTTTGGGCAGTGCTTTTTCCAAAGCGCTGGCGCAAGCGGGGGCCAAAGTGGCGATCATGAATCGATCTGCCGAAAAAGCTCAGGTGGTTGTAGAGGCGATTCATGCCGCCGGAGGCGTTGCGATGGCAGTTCCCTGTGATGTGCTGGATAAAAGTGCGGTTGAACGGGCTGCGGAAATTATCAAAGAAAAACTGGGGCCGTGCGATATTTTGATTAATGCGGCAGGCGGAAACCATCCTTCAGGGATTTCGACCAAAGAAATTTTTCAGCCGGACGCTGAAAACCCGCTGCAGGGAACTTTCTTCGATCTGAAAGTGGAAGGGTTTGAATCAGTATTTCAGCTAAATTTCATGGGTACGTTCATTCCGGCGCAGGTCTTTGCCTTGCAGATGCTTGGTCGTCCCGGAGCTACCGTTATAAACATTTCTTCAATGAGCGCCTATCATCCGCTGACCAAGGTTGCGGCTTACAGCGCGGCCAAGGCCGCTGTCAGCAATTTTACCGAGTGGCTGGCAGTTCATCTGGCGGAGACGGGTATTCGCGTGAACGCAATCGCGCCTGGCTTTTTCCTGACAGAGCAGAATCGGACGCTGTTAACGAATCCGGATGGATCGCTAACGCCGCGGGCACAAAAAATAATCACCCACACACCGATGAAACGATTCGGTGATCCGCGGGACCTGCTCGGCACGCTGCTATGGCTGGCGGACGAAAAAGCTTCCGGCTTTGTCACTGGCATCGTGGTTCCAGTAGATGGCGGTTTTAACGCTTACGCCGGAGTATAGGTGAATAGGCCGGCCTATTGCCAAAGCGATGCGAGGCTGATTAGGCCGAAGATGCAAATGGTGATGCCTGCTGCAATGTTGACAAAAGAAAGCTTGCGTTGATTGAACCGGCTGCGAAAAATCCCGACGGCGCCGCTGAGAAGGGTCCACCAGATCAGTGACCCGCTGAAGACTCCACCGACCATTATGGCAGCCAACAGATAGTTTCCCGGCGTGTCGCCAACTCCGAATCCGGCGAAAATGGCTGTGAAGGAAAGTATGGTCAGAGGGTTGGTCAGAGTCAGAACAAATGCTGAACTGAAGTCGCCGAAACGGTCGGCTGCGAATGCTTCCACCGGCCTGGCGGCAGGAAGTGACCGAAAGAGTTTGCTTCCCATATAGAGCAGGAAAACACCTCCGCCCAGGCGAAGGTAAAAATTGTATTCCAGTAAAAGGGACGAGATTGCGGTAAGTCCGAATGCGGCGATCAGCCCGTACAAAGCATCGGCCACTGCGGTCCCCAGACCAGAAATGAAACCGGAAGCGATCCCGCCAGAAAGGGTGCGTTTGATACACAGCACCCCAATGGGACCGACCGGAGCTGCGATGGAAAACCCAAGCAGGAGTCCTTTTAGATAATAGGAAACCTCCATGACTCAGCCCTCTCCTGCGGAGATGGGGAGAATGGAGGTTTCTTTAATTGTGGACAGGATAACGGTGGTCCGGGTTCTGGACACGCCGGCTATTGATTTCAGATCATGGCTGATGAGACGTTCAAGATCGCGGGTGGTGCGGCAGCGAACCTTGAGAATGTAATCCTCATCCCCGGCGACATGATGGCATTCCAAAACCTCGGGAAATTCTTGGATGATTGAAAGAAATTGTGCGCGGGCGTCAGACGTAGACAAAGATACTGAAATCAGGGCAGCCATTCCGCAACCGGCGGCTTCCGGATCGACTGCGGCGAAGTACCCTTTGATTACGCCTTTTTCTTCCAATCGTCGGACTCTGTCCGCAGTGGCTGGGGCTGACAGTTTGAGCAAGGTTCCTAATTCGGACCAAGTTGCTCTGGCGTTTGACATCAAATGACGAATAATTTTCGAATCAATCGAATTTAACATTTAAATAACCTCTTTATTAAGTTTTGATCATATTATACAGAATATAAATAAGAAAATGCAATATATGGCGAGGAAAAGCGGGAAAAAATATAGTTGACAATTCAACTATATTCGAATAAAATTCATATTGTGTAGAAGATGGTGTAAATGGCTTAGGAGATGCATGAAAGAACTTGATAGCGAAATATTACGGGATGTTGGTGCGGTGTCGCGGTCGATCCAGTCGATCAGTGATATTTTGTTTCGTCGGCTGCAACTGCAAAAAGGGCAATTTATCTTTCTTACCCGCATCTGTGAACATGCGGGAATTAATCTGATCGACCTCTCGCATCTGCTTCGGGTTGATAAGACAACAACGACCAAGGCAGTGCAAAAATTGATCCAGGCCAACTATGTAAGGAAAGAACGCGATGCGTCCGACCAGCGTGCCTGGCGGTTGTTTCCCACTGAGCAGGCAATGCAATGTTACGAGAAGGTCATTGCCACAGAAAATCAGTTTATCGCACAATGTTTTTTCGGTTTCGACCCGAAAGAAAAAGCTGTCGTGAGTGAGCTGTTGGCCAGAATGCGGGACAACATTGAAAGCGAATGGAAACGACAGAAACGAGTTCGTTGAGTGCAAGGAACGAACCCGGACCGCCGAGTAGGAGGAAGTTGAAGTGAGCGAGTTTGCAATTTATGAATATGAGTCAAAATACAAAGAAGATTTGATTGCCATGATTCTGGAAATACAGCAGCAAGAGTTTGAAATACCGATTGCTCGGGAAGATCAGCCGGACCTGGAGAACATTTCGCGATATTACCAACAGGGAAACGGTAACTTTTGGGTTGCAGTGCATGAGGAAATTGTCGTAGGGACGATTGGCCTGATCGATATCGGCAACCAGCAGGCGGCCCTCCGTAAAATGTTTGTAAAAGCGGCCTTCAGAGGCTCTGAATATGGCGTAGCTCAAGCTCTGTTGCAGGAATTGTTCACTTGGTCTGCTGCGAATGGGCTAAAAACGGTTTACCTTGGAACAACTGATAAATTCAAAGCGGCTCAACGCTTCTACGAGAAAAACGGATTCGATCGCATTGAAAAAGCGGCGTTGCCGACTGAATTTCCGGTGATGAAGGTCGACACGGTTTTTTATCGGGCAGCGAGTAATTGACTGGGTATGGAAAAAGGCAGCGTTCCCAAATTGGAAAGCTGCCTTTTGCATTGAAGGACAGTCAGATATAGAGAGTAGGCTATTGTTTTCTTTTGTTATACCCTGCTTCTCCAAAGGGGTGCAATTTTTCCAACCATGTCTCCAACAATTCGGCAACTGCGGCGGGCCACTGTTCCGGCAAATACTCCTCCGCCTTTAGCCGTGCGAGAACGTCGAATGAGAAGGCGTCGGCCCCGTAACGGTTCCAGTCGGCCTGCAGTTCGGGGTTCCGATGCATGTTCCGTTTCAATTCCAGCTGATGTCGGTTGATGATGCCTGGAATGTCCAACGCTTTCAGCAGAAACAGCTTACCGTTGACATTGTTCTTGATTTGAAACACTCCCATCGGACGGGGTGTTTCTTTATATTCGCGAATGAGTTCTTTTTTTCGATCCGTCATTCCATCTTCTCCTTCTTTAGATTCTTGATCAACACCAGTGGCAGCTGATGATGCGACTCGATACTCGCTGCCATCGTACCTGCGCGATAATAATCCGTAATCGATCAACAGGCGGCGCAACAAGACATGATCCTCATAAATTGCACTGAGAATCGAATTGACTTCTTTTTCACTGTAAACCCGAACTGGTGAAAATCTGGTGGCGATTTGCTTTAGGACGATGAGCCTGCGTTTTTCGCGGGCGGGGAATGTAGATAGCGGACCATCGGTTCCCTGGGGGAAGTATGTCGCCAGGATTTTTTGGACCTCCTTATTTGGGTCGTTTTCGGTGAGTTGCTTTTCCAGCGCTGTTTTCGGCAGATCCGACATTTCCATGAGTTCGCCGATTGCCAGGAAAACCTTTGCCTGCTTCACCCTTTCCCGCAGCAGGAATCGGTGGTTGCGGATAGTGGAAACGCTGCCTGAATTAAGTTGGCGGGCAATTTCCTGATCGCCGATTCCTGAAGCAAATAAGGTGACCAAACGGGTCTGAAGCTCGGTAAGGCCTGTCCAGCGCTTGTCGAGCTGCAACAAAAATTGCAGTGGCGAACCATGTTTTTGATGGATATGGTTGCGCATGGCTGAATCCGCATCGAAGAAGCCTTCCTCGATCGGATAGATGCGACCGGACTCGGTCTGAAATCCACAGCAGAGACAAGTGAAACGGCCTGACTTTTGCATATGCGAGTAGCCTTGTTTGAGTTCTGGCAAAGAAGCTCGCCAGAACATGTCGTTCGGTTGCATGAATAAACCTCCTTGAAATACAACGTTTTATATAGATATAATAAAACATAATCTATTTATATTCAAGATTATTTTAAATAAATCTAAAATATTTTCTTTTGCTTTACAAATTCCGTCCCGGGGAATACAATACAGTTGAAGTAAATAATGCAGTGAGCTAGGGGGGCCGCAAGGCTGAGAGGACGAGTCCGACCCTTGGAACCTGACGTGGTTCGTACCACCGTAGGGAAGCGATGAAGATCGGGAAGCAAGCTTTTCTACGCATGCTTCTTTTTTTATGCTTCGAATAAATGGAAAGTGGGGATGGATTATGAAGTATTCAACTCAAATGGATGCTGCCAGGCAAGGCATCGTAACACCTCAGATGCAAGTAGTTGCAACGAAAGAAAAGATGGATCCGCAGCGCTTGAGAGAGCTCGTTGCCGGGGGACAGGTCGTCATTCCAGCCAACAAAAATCATGCCAAGCTTGATCCGGAAGGGGTCGGTACTGGGCTGCGCACCAAAATTAATGTCAACCTCGGTGTTTCCAAGGACTGCTGCGATCTTGACCTGGAACTGGCCAAAGCGCACAAGGCGATTGAACTGAAAGCGGAAGCGATCATGGATTTGAGTTGCTTTGGCAAAACGCAGACTTTCCGGAAACGGTTGATTGACTCTTCAACGGCAATGATTGGTACGGTTCCCATGTATGATGCGGTCGGCCTTTTGGATAAAGCGCTAAAAAGCATTACGGTTGACGAGTTTTTCAAAGTGGTGGAAACTCACGCGGAAGACGGCGTGGACTTCATGACGATTCACTGCGGCATGAACAAGGCGACGGCCGAAAGAGTCAAACGTAACAAGCGTCTGACCAATATCGTATCCCGCGGGGGTTCGCTGTTGTTTGCCTGGATGGAAATGAATCATCAGGAAAATCCCTTTTATGAATACTTTGACCGCCTGCTCGACATCTGCGTGAAATATGATGTGACACTGAGTCTGGGTGACGCCTGCCGCCCCGGCTCCATCAATGACGCAACAGACGCGTCTCAAGTTGAAGAACTGATTACTCTGGGCGAGTTGACCAAACGAGCGTGGGAACGCAATGTTCAGGTTATGATCGAGGGGCCTGGCCACATGGCGATCAATGAAATTGCCGGTAACATGATGATGCAGAAGCGGTTATGCCATGGCGCGCCGTTTTATGTTCTGGGGCCGCTCGTTACTGATGTGGCGCCGGGATATGACCATATCACCAGCGCGATCGGCGGCGCGATCGCTGCCGCCAACGGCGCTGATTTTCTCTGCTACGTGACGCCGGCCGAACATTTGCGCTTGCCGGACATGGATGACATGAAGGAAGGCATCATTGCCGCCCGGATTGCCGCTCATGCAGCAGATATTGCCAAAGGATTGCCGGGAGCGCGGGATTGGGATAATGCCATGAGCGCTGCCAGAGCCGAAGTTGATTTTCCCCGGATGATCGAATTGGCGATGGACCCGGAAAAAGCTCAGAAATATCGATCTTCTTCCAAACCGGAGCATGAAGATACCTGTACTATGTGCGGCAAGATGTGCCCGATGAAAAACATGAAAAAAATCCTGAATGGCGAAGATGTGAACCTCGATTAATAATTATCGCGGAACAAATTGATAAAATGATATGAAAAATGTAGTGCACAGATTCCTCGTTTGGAATTTATGCACTATAATTTTATGGAACGGTATTATTTGTTAATAAAGGCGGCTAGAACATGGGACTTACAGCAGAAATGGTCTGGGCCGGCACTATCATGGTGGCGGTTCTTGCCATATTTACGCTGGGGAAAAGCCCGGTATTCCGTGTAGACAGGGCGGGCGCCGCTATCATTGGATCGGTGCTGATGATCGCATCCGGGGTGCTGAGTTTTGAAGAGGCTAGCCTGGCTGTCGACCATAGGACCATTGTGATCTTGTTTTCATTGATGGTGGTGGTGGCCAATCTGAAACTGGCCGGCTTCTTCGAACTGTTGGGCGATGTTGTGGCGCGTAACGTAAAAAACCAGCATCAGATGCTGGCAGCGACGATTGCGGTCAGTGGGGTGACTTCGGCAGTGGCGATTAACGACATTGTTTGTCTGTTGTTCACGCCGGTGGTTCTATTATTGTGTCGCAAGTTTCAGTGCAATCCGCTACCGCATTTGCTGGGAGTCGCCTTGGCTTCTAATATGGGAAGCGCCGCCACACTTCTCGGCAATCCACAAAACATCCTGGTTGGTGGGCTATCGGGCGTTTCCTTCACTGATTACTTTTTGGCGGCAGGGCCAGTGGCAATCGTAGGATTAGTTTGTACCTATGGTTTATTGGCCCGCCTTTACCGGAATGAACTGTCAAATGGCTTGATCCACGGCGATGTTGATACGGTAGTAACTGTTCACACGTATTTGATGCGTAAAAGTCTCATTACGCTGATGTTGGTAATCGCATCCTATATAGCCGGTATGGATCTGGTGCTGACTGCAGCTGGCGGCGCTGCCTTTTTGCTAGTCACACGACGGGTCAAACCCAACAAGGTTTATACCAGCATTGACTTTAATCTGTTGGTGGTTTTCATTGGTTTGTTTGTTGTCGTAGCTGGCGTCGACAAAAGCGGTTTGATGGGTTACATCCTGCAGCAGCTGTCGTTTTCTGGTTTCACCAACTTGGGCATCTTTGCAGGCGTGACGGTTGTTGTATCCAATCTCGTAAGCAATGTTCCGGCGGTTTTGCTGCTGAAATTCTTTATTCCGCAGCAGCAGCCGGAATTTTGGTGGAAGGGCTTGGCGCTGTTCTCTACTCTTGCAGGAAACCTGACAATCACCGGCTCTATCGCCAATCTGATCGTGGCAGAAATCGCCCTTCAGCAAAAAGTGCGCATGACGGCCAGGCAGTATTTTCGTGTTGGATTTCCCTTAACGATGGGAATGACTATCTTGGGAGTGGTCTGGTTACAGATTGTGGCTCGTTGAATTCATAAGCAGGAGGGGGAGGTGTTCGATATGAAAATCTTAGCGATCAATGGCAGTCACCGGGGACGCCGGGGGTGTACGCAACTACTGCTCGACAAATTGAGCGAAGGTGCGACTTCGGCGGGTGCTGAATTTGAAACGATAGTTTTAACTGAGAAGAAAATAAACAGCTGCATTGCCTGTGGATTTTGCGGCAAACCAGAAACCATGGGCCATTGCATCTATGAAACGGAAGACGACGTAAAAGGTATTTTCGACGTGATGCGGGCTGCAGATATCATCGTCTACGGTTCTCCAGTGTATGTTTTTGGGTTGACCGGCCGGATGAAAACTTTTTTGGATCGATTTAATTGTACGGGAACGAAAGAAGGTTTGTGCCTGTCTGAGAGTGGGCTGATATTCCATCATGTTGACCAAGATGTGATCGGTAAGCCGCTGGTGATCCTGACGCTATGCGCCAATTTGGAACCGGAAACAGTAAAAAACACATTGTCATATTTTGCGACATTCGCCAAGTTCGCAGATGCTACTGTGGTGGGGACTTTGGTTCGCAACCTGTCGATGGTGCTGGAACAACAAAAAGACTCCCCGCTTGCGCAGGAAGTCTTGGCGGCCTATGTGCAGGCGGGCATAGAATTGTCACGGCAAGGCAGGGTAAGTCGGGCCACCGAACGCAGAGCGAATCAGCCGTTGTTGAAAATACCGTTTCTGGATTTTCTCATGCACTTTAAACTATTTAAGCAGCGCGCGATTGAGCAAGCCAACCGGGATAACCGCCGATAGAGAGAAACGGCCGGACCCTTCGAAAAAAGGGATTAAATAATTCTGGCGGTGACCATTCCGGCCCAAGTCGCAACCAAACCGGTGGCGAGATTGGCGGCTAGGTTGATGAATGCTGGAGTCCAAGCTCCCTCTTGCACCAGCATCAACGTTTCATAGCTGAAGGAAGAGAAGGTCGTGAGCCCGCCGAGAAAACCGCTTGCTACGAGCAGGCGCCAATGGTTGGGTAATAGCAGTTTTTCGGTTGCAAGGATCATAAACAAACCGAT
>Ga0316604_10003682_pt1 | contig 10627 bp, 9 predicted proteins | sample OWC_soil_day20_C_FD_207650 | JGI IMG/M metagenome (GOLD analysis project Ga0316604, IMG submission 207650) | Wetland soil microbial communities from Old Woman Creek delta, Ohio, United States - OWC_soil_day20_CT | ecosystem: Environmental > Terrestrial > Soil > Wetlands | place: USA: Ohio... | reverse complement strand
GTGTGTTGTTATCTGGCTTCATGTTCCCACGTGAAGCTATGCCGCAGCTTTTCTACCAATTAGGGCATTTGCTGCCGCTGACTTTTTATCTAGAAATACTGCGAGCCATTGTTCTTAAAGGGATTGGCATTAATTTCTTGTGGTCGCAGGTCTTTGCCTTGATTGTATATATTTTGGTAGCTTTATCAATCAGCATCATGAAATTTCAAAAGAAGATTGCTTAGTAACTCGGCAAAGCAGTGTAAAAGAAAAAGTGAGAGCATAAAAATTATGCTCTCACTCCAGTACTACTTATTTACTATAAGTTTGCAGATAACTTAGCCCCAATTGTTCGTACATCTCTAAGTGTTGGATGACGGAAACTTCTTGGGTATCGCTTAAGTCGCTGATGATGTTTATGCCAATAGCTTCTTTAATGATGCTTTCAATTTCAAAGGTGCAATAACCGAGAAAAGCCAGCCGTTTAACTAATGATATAATACGTTTCATATCTATATTCCTCCTTAATTCTAAATTGGTAATCATCACGTTCGAAAACGTAATCAGCCGCATTACCGTGGACTACTACCAATTACTAATTAGAACAAAGAGAAATTCGGAGAACTACTTTATCTAAATAGGGGTTTATAACCACATGGACAATAATCTTTTATAATATATCATGAAAGACTGATATAGTCAAGATATATTTTGACAACAATAGTTTTGTTGCTTTATTTTAGGCCCAGAATTTCTTTTAAATTCTTTATTTGACCTTTACCAACAGGTATCTCTATATAGCTACTGTTGCCTAGTGTAGGCAATTTTAGCCAGTAAGTACCTTTAAACCAGGGGATGACTTCTTTAACCTTTTCCATATGGACAAGATAGCTTCTGTGTACTCGGTAAATAGGCGTGTCACGCAGACGTTCTTGTAGTTCTGTCAGTGTGCCGGAGTAGCTATATTCTCCGGTTGCGGTTACAATGCTGACTAAACCGGTATGGGTGTGGATATAGATAATATCATCATAATCAATTACTATAATTTTGCCATTTTTTTCGACGGCTAGTTTGTGTACTGGCTGTTTGACTGTCGAAGTCAGCACTTGGTCAAGGTGCGTGGTGGCTACTTGCCATTCTTCTGGACGATACTTTTCTAAGCGCAGTACGGTAGAGGTTACTCGTTCCCCTTCAAACGGTTTCAGCAGATAATCAACAGCGCCTATTTCAAATGCTTTAAGTGCATATTCATCATAAGCTGTAGCAAAAACAATAAGGGCGTGTGGGGCGGCTGTTCGTAGTGCTAGTGCTGTATCAAGGCCATTCATGCCCCTCATTTGAATATCTAAAAAAACAACGTCAGGGTTATGCTGGGCAGCAAGGCCGACCGCCTCCGGGCCGTTGTCAGCCTCGCCAATCACAGTGATATCAGGCAACTGGGATAACAAAAATTTTAGTTCATCGCGAGCAGGTAGTTCGTCATCAACAATAATAGCTTTAAGCACAGTCATCCACCTCGTCAGTAAGACGTTTCGGAAAACGCAATGTAATTGTAGTGCCATGGTTAATTTGACTGGTAAGTGTTAAGCCATAACTGCTGCCATATTGACCATGGAGGCGTTCATGCACATTGATCAGGCCAATACTTTCGCCACTTGGATGTTCAAGTGGATTGTGAGTTGCTAAATCCATACCAACACCGTCGTCAATAATACTTATCTCGATGGCATTTTCGCAATCAGTAGCCTTAAGCGTAATAGAGCCGCCAGCAGGTTTTGGTTGCAGGCCGTGTTTTATGGCGTTTTCTACCAGAGGCTGAATGGTAAGGGAAGGAATCCGGTAGTGACCAAGTCCTGTCTCAATTGCTTCTATTATTACCAGTTTTTCGCCATGGCGGGCTTGTTCAATAGAAAGATAAGCGCGAACTTGAGCTAATTCTTCGTCAAGGGTGATATTCTGTCCAGTCTTATGCAGTGTATAACGAAAGATCGCACTCAATTTGATAAGCAAATCTCGCGCTAAATCAGGCTTAGTGCGGACAAGCGAAGTAATGGTATTGAGGGTATTAAATAAAAAGTGTGGATTGATCTGAGCATGCAGGGCTTTCAGTTTGGCTTTGGCCGCCCGTTTGGCCTGATGGTCGATCTCGGTAAGTTCAAGCTGGGTGGAAAATAGGTGGGCCAGTCCGGTTGCGAAAACGACATCTGACTGACCGATGCTGCTCTTATGGGTATAATATAGCTTTAGAGCGCCAATTACTCTGTCAGCGCATTTTAGTGGCACGATAATAGCGCTCGCAAGATGACAGCCAATGTGGGCGCAGCCGATGCCTGACTTGTTTTGGGCAAGCTGCATTTGTCCAGTGGCAAGCACTTGGCGGGTAACTGCTGTCAGACTAGTATTAGTAGGAGGGGCATGATGGGAACTTTCTGCACCTGTAAACGCTAGTACCCGTTCGGTATCGGTAATGGCTACAGCATCATAGCCAGCGGCAGCCAAAATTATATGGACTGTTTCATGAGCCGATTCGGCATTGAGACCGTATCTTAAATAGGGTAGGGTTTTGTTAGCAATATGAAGGGCCTTATGGGATTGTTCAGCACCAATTTTTTCTTGCGCGTCTGTGGTAGTTTTGATAATCAACATAAATACCGCTAATCCTAGTGAATTGGCAACAATCATGGGCAAAGCAATTGCACTGACAAGTTCAACGGCAAGGTAATAGGGATGTGCTGTTAATAAAATAATACCCATTTGCATAATTTCCCCAAAAACGCCAGCAGCAAGAGCGAGCCAACCGGGGATGGGCCGCCCTGGGTAGTGTTTGTGGATCATGCCAGCCAACAGGCCTTCACAAATATTGGCTAAAGCGCAAGAAAAGGCAGTAAAGCCGCCTAGCAAGTAACGATGACCGCCGGCAATGATGCCTGCCGATATACCCATGCAACGTCCGCCAATAAGTCCGGCCGCCATAACGCCGACAACTCGGGAATTGGCAATGGCATCATTTATTGGTATACCAGCATAGGTTCCTGAAATGCCGACAAGACCGAAAAAAACAGTAAGCAGCAATGCATCCTGACAAGTATTACGGCGGTTAATCAGCCGCCTAAATATATTGGTTTGAGACAACACAAAAGCAAGTGTGGCAGCCACACTCATCCGTTCAATCATTTCTAATAGTAACTGTTCAGACATATCTCTCCCCCTATTTCTTCAGAATATCATTTTTCGCAGTAGCTGACAATCATTTCTGTTAATGCTTGCAGGATAGTGTGAATAAAATGGTGAAGTATACCTACTAGAAATGAAGGGCTGATTAGCCGAATGAGGAGAGATAATGAGTGAAAAGATTGTTGTTGTATATTACCATGGTTACCCTGGCCGCCTTTGTATGGCCGGTAGCGGCGGCCGATGTGAGTGGGATGATGCCTAATGTTGCGCCGATGATGCTTACTGATAACTTTTGGATTAATAAATTGCACGAGCCTCATCAAGTGCTTTTGGAGCACAATCAGATTGATGCCTTTAACCAGACGGTAATCGACAAGCTACCTGATACAGTTTATGATTTGCGCCAATACCCAAGCCAACAGTCAAAGGAAAAACTGGTAAGCCTGATAGCCGTACCTAAGCCGCCTGAGGATAAGGAGTATATAAACGGGCAGCCAGCTACTGCTGATTATTACAGTGCACTTGCGTCTGAGTGTAATATAGATGCGATTGCATCAACTACTTCAATGCGGTTTGCGTTCACCGTGACTCGTGCCAATATCAGGACTTTTCCTACAAATGATTTTGTGGCAGACAAGAGTGATGACCGTGAATTTGACTTGTTGCAGGAAACGGCGATTGACCCAGCAGAACCTGCTATTATATTGCATGAAAGTTTGAACAAAGATTGGTATTATGTCCAAACCTATAACTATCGGGGGTGGCTGCCAGCCAAGGTGTTGGCTATTGCCGCCAATCGGCAGGAGTGGCGGCAATATCTAGATACAGCGGAATTTTTAACGGTAACAGCCCGTAAACTTACCATCGGAGATAATGAGTTTGCCATGGGAGCCAAACTGCCTCTGGCAACCAATAAGGTACAAGTAAGGGCAGATGGTAAATATGCTGTCAGGTTGCCAGTACGTGGTTCTAAGGGAGAGTTAGTTTTCAAACTGGCTGAAGTACCGGCTGATAATCAGGTGGTTTGCGGATATCTGCCCTATACCAGGGCTAATATTATCAGTCAGGTGTTTAAATTACAGGGTCAGCGTTATGGTTGGGGCGGAATGCATGGCAGTTGGGACTGTTCCTCGCTAGTGCTTGATGTATACCGGAGTTTTGGCTTCAAGCTACCGCGTAATGCCGATGAACAGGAGCTCGCTGCTGGACGTACTATTACATTTTCCGGAAGTGAACGCTTAATGCAAATCAATGCCTTGGAACCAGGGGCTGCTGTCTATATGCCAGGCCATGTTATGATTTATCTGGGTGAACAGGATGGCCATCCATACATTATTCATGCGCTGGGAGGACATAGTACGCCTGAGGGCCGCGTAACAGTTATGCGCGTGGTCGTTAGCGATCTGTCACTCAAGACACGGAGTGGAAAAACATTCCTAAACGCACTAGCTACTGGGAAACAATTCCAATAATGCGGAGTGCTACTAGTTTAGAGATGGTAAACGTGTTATAATAAGGTTCGTTAACGTGCTTAAAGGAGTTAAATGTTTACCATGACCAACATAAAAAATGTTTATGATGAAGTCCAGGTTTTTTTTGACGAAGAACTGGACTGGAATTCAGCAATAAAAAGAGACTGGGTTGAAGGTTTTTTGCGACAGCAGGCTTGGCAGGGAGCCGATGACCAAGTGCTGAGGGATAGGTGGCACAATCTGCAGATGTTTGTAGCGTATTTGGTCTATTCGAGCGATATGACCATTGATGAGATGACAGCTGCCGAGTATAGTCTGGCTGTTGAATGGATGATTGTACAAACAGAGGGGTTTAAGCCCAATGTTAAGACGGTAAATCATTTGTTTGATGTATTGCGGGAGTTTTATGGCTATTTGGCCACAAGAAAAATATATTTTGATATTGCGGAACTTGATCAGGCAGCCGCATTTATGACTGGAAGTAAGCGACTTAAGTTTATTGAGGCAGAAGATGATGAGGAAAGTAGTCTGCTCTCAAAATCATCGCCTACAATACCGAAAGATATCGGCCACATAGTCGGTGAAGCAGTAGAACGACTAATGCTTAAGTTTAGCTCTTACTTTCAGCAAGAAAAGTTTATTGAGGATTTTGACAGGGCTCTTGTACTGTACTTGGGACCACTTGGACAAATGCCAGAAGATGAAAATGACGATGAGTTTTGGCTGGGATTTTGGGATTATTTCTTATTTGATTATCATTTGCTGGCAAATGATCGCACGCCAATAGTTCAGTTTGAGTTGGATTATAATGAACGTTTGACTGAAGAAGAACGAAAAATATTGCAAGAGCTTATGGGCGCTAAATTTACGGTATTTTATGTTGAGAGTGTAGTCAATCAGGATTGGGTTGATTGTGTTAATCTACTAACTGACGAAAAATTCCGCTTGCCTAATCCGAATTATGATTATAAACTTGTAAAAAAATTGTTGTTTTATGGACACGTCTTTCTACAACAAGAAGAAAATGAACTGGTTATGATTAATTTCATTACCAGTGTTGAAATTAGTAGTAATTTGCGCCGTCGGGTTAAAGAAGAGATTAATCGCCAGAAAGATATGTTAGCTTTGCAGCAACCAGGGGTTACTTGGGCTGACTTTGTTGAGCGGCATGCGAATGCTGTAAGACATACGATTGATCTTCTAGCTACTTGGGCCCGGGTTAATGTTACTTCCTACATGCAGGTGGAACGCAACTTTCCGCAGCCGGCAGATGATGCCAAAACCATTAATACGGCAGTAACGGATTCTATTGCAGTTTTTATGCCGAAATTTGGCTATTCCTTGCATGATACTATCTTGGCGCAGAAGTTGTGGCATGATTTTTCTAGAATTATTACCGTGAATGTCAGAAAACCAGCTGTTTGGGCTGCTGCTGTCATTCAAGCCTATTCTCAGATTAATAATGGTGAGGCCGAAATGCCGCTAGATACATTAGCCGAGGAGATGGAGGTAGGTAAATCAAGTATTAGTGCCAACCGTAATAAAATTTTCAATGTATTAAAACTGGAAAAATATGATCCCAGATACTTAAGTGAAGAAGGCATGATTTCCTTGCTGTATGATCTACAATAAGTTTCAGGAGGAGTAAACCATGCAGTGTCCTAAGTGTAATGAGATAATACAAACTGGAATAGAGAGCTGTCCGCACTGTGGCTATACGTTTGCAGTTACCGTATTAAGCCGTCAGGAACGTGATGGCTTTGACGGTATTACTATTGAGGGTGAGAATGTTGATGCCCGCCGCGGGCAGTATAGCAGTTATGAATCAAGTGATTCGCCACGGGTGAAGCGAATCAATCTTTCCTTTGGTTCTTCCGGATGGGTTGGGAATTTGATGGTAGCTGCTATTTTAGCAGTATTGCTATTCTTTTTTCTTCCTGTATTGTTGCTTATCTTTTTAGTAGTTGGTGCTGCGTTCATTGGCATCTGGCTATTGCGGATGTTAGTAAAGTGATAAGAAAAGACTTGGCTTGTGCCAAGTCCTTCAGGACGACCGAATTGCTATGCCATCCATGGCGCAATCGGCACTAGCACCATCCGGGTGCGTCGCCGGCAGAAGCCTTAGTCGTTCTTATGTCAACAGAATTGCGTTATAAATTCTGGTAGACTAAATCAATAAAAAACCACGGCAAAGGGATTGTCTCTTTGCCGTGGTTTTTATATTCTTAGTCATTGCAAGGAGGGGTAGACGTAGCAATCTAGCTATTCTTCCGCTCCGACTAACAAGGTATGTTTTATTTTCAGGTATTTCTGGGTGAAATACACACTGTTTTGTGCCTCGCGATGATCAAAACCGTAGACGCGGCGGCTGACAGCCAATACCGGCGGTGCTTGAATGCGTTTGGCTACCGCCATACCGGTATAGAGGCGCCACCAGCGTTCCAAATCTTCAATAAATTCACGTGGGCTAGCGAATAGTCTGTTGACAAGACCAGCTTGGCAGCCTAATTTTTGCTCTAGCACAGCAGAGCCTTGGCTATACCAAACTAAAATATCTTCCGGCGTAGCACGGTTCCAATATTCCATAAACGCGCGGAACAAATAGTCGTGATAAGCATAGATAATGGGATCACCCTTGCCTTGATCAACCGATTGATCAAAAGAAAGCTCTGCGCTTGGTACTAAATCAATGATTGCCTGGGGAATCACTTCCCGTTCATAAACGTGAGTATTTAGATAGTTAGCTAATTGATAGACTTGATGTTTCCAGAGGTCAGCCAATGATGCTAAAAATCCGGCTTGATCGCCATAGAGGGTAGAGTAGCCGACAGTAAGCTCACTTTTGTTGGCGTTGCATGTGAAACCGCCCCCAAAAGCAGCCGAGATACCTGCAAGCAAGCGAGCAGAACGGTCCCTGGCCTGAATGTTTTCTAGGACAAAGGAAGATACGAGAAAGTTAAATTGTCGACCGTCGGCCAGGTTAGTGATTGGTGTACCACTGATTTGGGCGGCAGTATATTCGACCGATTCTTCTATAGGCATTACAGTATATAGGCAGCCAAGATTTTGTGCTAGTTGGGCTGCTAAATCCTTGGTAGTTTTGGAGTTGAATTTACTAGGCATATTGACTAGCAGGATATTTTCCGGGTTTAAAATATGAGCAAATAGTGTAGCATTTACCGCTGAATCTATGCCGCCTGACAGACCAATGACAATTTTTGTCATACCAATTGACTGTAAAAATTTCCTAATCCCATAGCTGACAGCTTGATATAAGCTTTCAATAGTAAAATCGTTTGGCACGTTGATTGAGGGCAGGTCTTGACCAGGAATAGTAATAGCAAGGTCCAGGTACGACAGCGTTTCTGTAAAGGGCTGGCAGTAGGCGATAATTTGACCCATACCGTTATACACTGTACTGAAACCGTCAAAGGTATATACTGTTTTACCATTATTTTGAAGACCAACAGTGTTTAAATAGATAAGTGGTACGCCAGTTTCCTGGGCTTGCTTGGAAAATACCCGGTTACGTTTATTGTTTTTACCCAGGGTAAATGGTGAACTAGAGAGATTTATTATCAAATCCAGGGGGCCATTGGCCTTAAGTATGGCAATTGGGTCAATGCCGTAATCGTCATTCCAGCCATCTTCGCAAATAATACAGCCCAAACAATATTCTTTATTCTGGATCGTAACTTTCACTGGTGTCAGTAGGGTTTCAATATCCTGCTTTCGTTCAAGGGCCAGTTTGCGCAGACTAAAAAAATGTCGTGTGTCATCAAATTCACGGTAATTGGGGTGCAATGTCTTGATGCGGGTGGCAGCAAGTTGGCCATCTTGAGCCACAAAGCAAGCATTATATTTGCGTACCCGACCATCATCGCCGTGTTTATCCCATTGAATAGCAACATTACCGAAAATGATGCAGATATTTTGGGAAGCAGCAATTATCTGGTGACCAAATATTTCACAATCATGTAGAAAAGACGATTGTTCCCAAGTATCACCTAATAAATAACCAGGGACGGCCATTTCGGGGAAGATAATTATATCAGCATGTTGGTTACAGGCTGCCTGTATCATCGTCAGCATTTTATCGGTATTTAAATCCGGTCTACCAGGAATAACCTCCATCTGGCCTAAAGCAATTTTGAGCAAAAACCATTCACCTCTATCATAAATACAATGATGTACTAATTTTTCGCTGCCGGACCGCACTTGTCCTTCTAAATGTTACTACTATTACTATATTATTTGTAACTATGTTAAACATATAGACGTAGTATTATTAAAAAATAAATCGCCCAAGGAGGGCGGTTTAGGCTAACGTACTATATAATCAATATTAATTTCGCTCTGTTCGGATAAATCAAGAACTAGTCCATTATCTAATTGAATCATCGAACGTGCAGGCTGTTCTCTATTAATATATACCACGCGGCCTTGTTGGCCGTCAGTAAGCGCCACTCGGTTGCCTGATAAGAAATTCGTCATGTTGTCAGCAAAAATTATGCAAATTTTGGGGTCAAGGCGGTAAACTTCCTCACGCAGTTTCTGAAGACTAAGATAGGGACTTAACCTGGATTGCGGATTTTCGCAGTTGATTGTCATCCCTTCATCATATAAATCTGCCACGGCCACAATCTTAGCATAAGGATGGATATAATAGTCAGTAATACTACCTGGGTAACCGCTGCCATCCCGCCTTTCATGATGCTGGAAAACAGCTGCAGTAATGCTTGGGGAGATAGTAGAAAGTTTACTTACCAGATGATAACCGTGGGCAACATGTTTCATATATTGTTCATATGAGTCTGGTGGAAGCCGGTTAGGCTGATTTAGCAGCTCTACCGGTAGGCGCGATTTGCCAACATCATGCAATAGTCCGGCCAAAGAGATAGCATTAACGGAATCTGGCGGATAGTTGAGCCAAGTGGCAATAAGTGCAGAGATGGCGCTAACATTGACGCTATGGTACATGGTATAGTCGTCACAAGGCGGTAAATTATATAGGCGGTCAATCACATTGCCTGCTTCGGCAACACCAGCAGCAAGTTCATCAGCAGTGGTGGTAAAAGTGTCTAAGGGGATGTCCTGGGTGGCTCTAATATCGTCAAAAGCCTTTTGAACGACGGTAACTGATTGGTTATATGTATTAAGAAATTTTTGTAGTTTTGGGTCAACAAGGGGATTAAGGGTGGTTACCTCAGTGTAGACGGAAACAGTGGACACTTGCCAATTGTTTAATTTTTGAATAGTGTGTTGAGTGAGGATGCTGTTTTGGCTAAATAGTATTTTCCCATCATTGGAACAGACATCACGGGACAACTTCATACCAGGAACAAGATATTCAATACGCTGCTCAATTATTCTACGGTTTTCAGCTGTTTCACTCATAAAAACCTCACAATATAAGAATGAGAGTACAATATATAGGCGATAATGTTATTTCAACAATAATATGGAAATATCCTTCAACTATATGGAAAGAACTATGATGAAAATTTTTATTTTTATCAAATGGAAGAAGGAATTTTTATAATTTATGATAAATCGTATATAAATATAAATAGGAGGTGTTGTATACAATGACAAATTGCTCGACAATCATGACAATTATCCAGGACAATCGTATGGAGACGGCGGTAAAGGTTCAAGATGTACTTACAAACTATGGTTGCTATATTCGGGTGCGGTTAGGGCTTCATGATGCGGCTGTAGGTTCTTGTACCAACAACGGCATTATTTTGCTACAGTTATGCGGAGAGGCTGTGCCAGTAAAGCAGATCGAACAAGAACTGCAGAAAATACCTAATGTAAAAGTTAAATCAATGAACCTTGATTAACGATTACGGGCGCGGTTTTCCGCGCTCGTATCTCTTTGTTGACAAATAGAGGAAACAATACTATACTGTGAAAAAATGCAAAACCTATAGACGAATTTTTTAGCTGAGGAGGGAATATATTTGTCAGCAAAAGTCTGTTTTATTCCTATGATAGAT
>Ga0316604_10003681_pt1 | contig 10627 bp, 9 predicted proteins | sample OWC_soil_day20_C_FD_207650 | JGI IMG/M metagenome (GOLD analysis project Ga0316604, IMG submission 207650) | Wetland soil microbial communities from Old Woman Creek delta, Ohio, United States - OWC_soil_day20_CT | ecosystem: Environmental > Terrestrial > Soil > Wetlands | place: USA: Ohio... | reverse complement strand
GCCCAGGTCGCCGGAATGCCAATAGCCGGCCGTGAAGGACGAGGCCGTGGCTTCGGGGTTCGCCCAGTAGCCGGGCACCACCATCGGCCCGCCGATCCACAGCTCGCCGGTCTGGCCGGGCGCGACTTCGCGGCCGTCGTCGTCCATCACGCGGATGTCGGCGGCCGGCAGCGCGACGCCGACGCTGTCGGCATGCTCGCGCGTCAGCCCGGCGGGCATCATCGTCGCCGGCGAGGTGGTCTCGGTGGCGCCGTAGGCGTTGAGCAGCGTCAGTCCCGGCAGCTGGGCCATCAGGGCGTCGATCGTGGCCACCGGCATCGGCGCGCCGCCGTAGCCGCCGACACGCCAACTGCGCAGGTCGCGCTGCGCCATCGCGCCGCTGAGCAGGCACAGGTTGTACATGGCCGGCACCATCAGCGTGTGGCTGATGCGCTCGGCCTCGACCAGGCGCACAAAATCGGCCGCCTGGAAGGCCGGCACGACGATGATCGCGCCGCCCACCTGCAGCATCGCCGCGATGACCGCGATCAGCCCGGTCACGTGACTGCCCGGCACGGCCAGCGCCGAGCGGTCGTCGGCCACCAGGCGCATGCAGGCCTGGTAGTGCAGCACCGAGTGCACGACATTGCGCTGCGTGAGCATCGCGCCCTTCGGGTGGCCGGTGGTGCCAGAGGTGTAGAGGATGAACGCGAGATCGTTCTCGCTGCAGCAGACCACGGGTGGCAGCGGCGAGCCCGAGGCGGCCAGCGCGGCCAGGCTGTCATCGCCGGGGCCGTCGATGGCCACGCGCGATGCCAGCGACGGTGCGTCGCCAGCATCGGGGATGCGCTCGGCCAGCTCGGCATCGAAAACAATGGCCATCGCACCGCACTGGTTGGCGATGTAGGCCAGTCCCGGCCGCTGCTCGCGCACGCCCACCGGCACCGCGATCGCGCCAAGCCGTTGCAAGGCCAGCAGCACGAAGACGAACTCGGCGCGGTTGCCGATGAACATCAGCACGCGCGCGCCGGCGACCACACCGCGCGCGGCCAGGCCGGCGGCAATGCGCTCGGCCTCGGCGCTGGCCTGCGCGTAGCTCCAGCGCCGGCCTTCGCAGACCACCGCGTCGTGGTCGGCGCGCAGGGCGCGGCTGCGCTCGAACATCGCGAACAAGCTGGCCGGCCGCTCGGCAAAACAACGCACGATGCGGTCGCCATGCAGCGCCTCGTGGCGCATCGGCGGTACCGGGTAACCGGACCAGTAATCCCCCATGGCTCAGGCCGCAGTGGCCACGACGTTGGCGCCGCGCTCGACGACGAATTCACTGTCGACCAGGCGCCGCGAATGGTTCAGGTCGGACTGTGCGATCAGCACTGACACGCGACTGCCTTTCAATCCGGCGATGACATCGGCCAGCCGCTTCGACAGCGCCGGCGCCACGCCCTCGAAGGGCTCGTCCAGCAGCAGCAGCCGCGTGCCCACGGCCAGCGCGCGCGCCAGCGCCACCAGCTTCTGCTGGCCACCGGACAGCAGCAGCGCGCGGCGTTCGCGCATCTCGCGCAGCTCGGGCAGCACCTGGTAGACCAGCGCCAGGCGCTCGGCCTCGTTCAACGACTTGTTCACCCACACCGGCACGAGGATGTTCTCCTCCACCGTCAATTCGGGCACCAGGCCGCGGTCCTCGGGCATGTAGCCGATGCCCAGCGCCGCACGCGCATGGCGCGGCAGCTTGGTCAGGTCCTGGCCGTCGAAGCTGATGCTGCCTTGGCTGGGGCTCAGGTGGCCCATCACCGAGCGCAGCAGCGTGGTCTTGCCGGCGCCATTGCGGCCGACCAGGCCGACCATCGTGCCATCGGCGACCGTCAGCGACAGGCCGCGCAGCGCGACCACCGACTGGATCGAGACGTGGACAGCGTCGACCTTCAGCATCGCCGGTTCACTCCTGCAGCAACTCGCCGGTGACGTAGCGGCGTACATCGTCGGTGGCCAGCGCGATCGCCGGTCGGTCGTCGGCAATGATGCGCCCGGCATAGAAGGCGATCACGCGGCCGGCGTGGCGCTCGACGATGTCCATGTCGTGCTCGACGAACAGCACCGTGGTGCCCTTCTCCTGCCCCAGCGCGGCCATGATGGTGTCCATCATCGGGAACTTCTCCTCGGCCGACACGCCGCTGGTCGGCTCGTCGAGCAGCAGCAGCTTCGGATGGCCGGTCAATGCCATGGCGATGTCGAGCAGCTTGCGCACGCCGCCGGGCAGTTCGGCAACGCGGCGCTCGCGGTGCTCGCTCAGCCGGAAGCGTTCCAGCAACACGTCGGCGCGGGCGATCGCCGACGTGCGCCGCGCCGGCTGCCAGAAGCTCAGGCGCTGGTCGTGGCAGGCGTTGGCCACCAGCATGTTGTCCAGCACCGTCAAGTCACCATACAGCTGCGGGATCTGGAACGAGCGCGCCACCCCCAGCCGGGTGATCGCGCGCGGGTCCAGCGGCGTGATGTCGCGGCCGTCCAGCGTGATGCGGCCTTCGTCGGGCTTCAGGTAGCCGGTGATCATGTTGACGAAGGTCGTCTTGCCCGCGCCATTGCTGCCGATCAGGCTGACGCGCTCGCCGGCGCTGATGCCGATGTTGATCGCCGAGGCGGCGACGACGGCACCGAAGCGCTTCTCCAGGCCCTTGGCTTCGAGCATGAAACTCATCGCGTCGGCCCCTTCATCCACAGCGAGCCGATGCCCTTGGGCAGGAAGCGGATCACGAACAACAGGAACAGCCCCAGCGCCAGCTGCCAGGTGTTGGGGAAGTAGGCGCTGGAGAAGCTGCGCACGATCTCCAGCACCGTGCTGGCGACGAAGACCGCGGCCACGCTCTGCCAGCCGGCCAGGATGGCGACGAAGACAAATTCGCCCGAGGTGGTCCAGAAGCTGAAGTTCGGTTCGATGTGGCCCAGCGCCATCACCGCCAGCGCGCCGCCCATGCCGCCGCAGAAGGCGGCGAGGATGAAGTTGATGGTCATCGCCTGGCGCACCGAGCCGCCGAGGTATTCGACGCGCAGTTCGTTCTCGCGCACCGCCAGCGTGACCAGGCCGCGTGTGGAGTCGAAGTACACGCGCGCCAGCAGCGACATCACGGTGGCCAGCACGATCGCCAGCAGGTACAGGATATAGCCGACACGCGCGTCGGGCAGCGTCATGCCCAGCAGCGTGGGCCGCCCCATGTTGAAGCCGTCCGAGCCGCCGAGCATGTCCAGCTTCATCAGCAGGCCGTAGGTCACCATCGACAGCGCCAGCGTCAGCATCGCGAAGAAAATGCCGCGGTAGCGCGACAGCAGCGGGGCAAAGGGCGCGGCCACCAACGCGGCCATCAGGCCGCCGCCCAGCGCCAGGCCGAGCGCGTCGGTGACGCCGAGATGGTTGAACACCAGCGCCGCGGTATAGCCACCGATGGCCAGCATCATGCCCTGGCCGAAGGGCACCACACCGCCGCGCATCAGCCCGACGATGCCCAGAGACACCAGGCCGTTGGCCGCGGCCATCGTCACCAGGAAGGTCAGCCACTTGGGCGCGAACCAGCCGGCGACGGCCAGCGCGGCGCAGGTCAGCAGGCCCAGCAGGACGGTGCGGCCGTGGGCGACGGAGGCATCCGTGCGGCCGCTCACCGGCGCCGCGGACGAAGGCAGTGCAGCAGCCATGTCAGATCTTCCTGGCTTGAATGCGCTGGAACAGGCCTTCGGGCCTGAAGGTCAGCACGATGGCCATGACGACGTAGATCGCGAACAGCTCGGCCACCGGCGCCAGGTGAACGGCCAGCGAGCGCGCCAGGCCGACGATGAGCGCGCCGATGGCCGCGCCCTCGATGCTGCCCAGGCCGCCGATGATGACGACCGCGAAGGACACGATCACCACGCCGACCGACACGCCCGGCTGCACCGAGATCATCGGCGCCGTGAAGGCGCCGCCCAGCGCGGCCAGGAAGATGCCGACGGAAAACGCCAGCATGTAGACCCGCGAGACGTTGACGCCCATGCTCGACGCCACCTCGGCGCTGTGGATCACCGCCAGCACGATCTTGCCCTGCCGGGTGCGGTTCAAGCCCCACCACACCGCCAGCCCGACCGCCACGGCCAGGCCGACCAGCGCGAAGTCGTAGCCGACATAACTCTGGATGCCCACGTCCACGTTGCCGAACATCGCATAGGGCTCGGAGACGAAGTAGGGGTTGGCACCCCAGATCAATTTGGTGACGTCCTCGAGGATCAGGAACAGCGCGTAGGTGACCAGCACCAGCAGCACCTCGTCGCGGCCGTAGAAGAAGCGCAGCAGGCCGCGCTCGGTCAGCGGCGCGACGATCGCCGCCACCGCCACCGCGGCCAGCAGCATCGCCACCAGCGAAAAGGCCGGCGCCCATTGCATGCTGGCACCCCAGGCGACGAAGGTGGCCGCCATGTAGGCGCCCAGCGCGTAGAAGCTGCCGTGCGCGATGTTCAGGATCTTGAGCACGCCGAAGACAAGCGTCAGCCCGAGCGCGACGATGAACAGCCAGGACGCATAGGTCAGGCCGTCGATCAGGATGGTGAGGGTGGCGGCCATGCGCACTCCTGAAGGGAGACATGGCCCCGCCGCGTCACGGCGGCAGGGCCGACAGGCGGCTCAGGCCGGGTCAGGGGCAACCCTTGGCGCCGGGGAAGCCAGCCTTGATCCAGTCCTCGGCCTTCATGTCGGCCGGCGGATTGACACATTCGGCGGGAAAACGAACGATGTCCTCCAGCATCACCATCTTCTTGCCCGCGTCCCAGCGCGTCTTGGAGATCGCGGTGTCCTGGATCGCCTGGTGGCCATTGCCCAACGCCATCTTGATCTTGCCGGCAGGGCTGTCCCATTCCATGCCGCGCAGCGCCGCAGCCAGTTGCTCGTGGGTGGGCTTCTTGCCGCCGTTGGCGGCCATCGCCTTCTCTGTCGCCAGCTTCAGGCCCAGCAGGCTCTGCACCATGCGGTACGGGGCCTGCACCGGATAGACGTTGTAGGCCTTCTCGTACAGGTCCCACCACCAGTCGTTGAGCGCACTCTTCGGCGACATCAGACCGTAGGCGCCCCGGGCACCGAGGATGGTGCCGTCGGGCATCTTCTCGCCCAGCCCGGGCAGCACATGGTCGCCGGCCGACAGCACCACCTGCGTGCGCTTGAACAGCCCGCGCGGGCCGGACTGCAGGATGAAGGCCTGCAGGTCGCCGCCCCACAGGCTGGAGTGCGTCACGTCGGCGGGCTTGCTCATCAGCGCCGAGATCTCGGTGCCGTACTGGCCGGCGCCGAACTTGGGCAGCAGGTCCTGGCCGACCTTGGCAGCGGGGAAGATCTTCTCCATCGAGCCGATGAAGTCCTTCTTCGAGTCCTGGCCCCAGGCGTAGTCCTGGTTGATCAGGTTGAAGGAATCGACCTTGACGTTCTTGGCCTTCAGGTAGCGCGCCAGCGCCACGTTGTCCATCGCGCCGTGAGAGGCGGTGCGGAAGACGTAGTTGAACTTGTTGTCCTCGAAGATGCGCGGCGTGCCGCAGTCGTAGAGGATCAGGAACTTCTTCAGCTCCTCGGCCACCGGTGCCACGGCCAGGCAGTCGCCCGAGCTGACGTAGCCCACCACCGCATCGACCTTCTCGCGGTCGTAGAGGTTGCGCAGTTCCTGCACCTGCTTGGTGGCGCCGCCGGCCTCGTCGACATAGACGAACTCGAGCTTCATGCCGCCGAAGCCGGGCTTGTTGTAAGGCGCCGGCGCGGCGCCCTTGTTGAAGGCGTCTAGCAGCACCTTGGCGCCATTGACGGCCGGGATGCCGAAGCTCTCGGCCGCCTGGCCCGACAGGAAGCTGACGATGCCGACCTTGAAGGTCTCCTGCGCCATGGCTCCCGTGGCGCACAGCGTGGCTGCGGTGGCCACTGCCGACAGCGCCATCGCGCGCTGCAGGAATCGAAGCGAAAGGGTCTGTCTGCTCATCTAAGGTCTCCTGTTGGGGTCTGTCGATCGATCAGTTGGGCATCACGATCGGCGCGGCCATGTCCAGGCCGGCCATCGCGAAGCCGCGTTGGAAATCCACCATGTGCCTTGCGGTCCACTCGGCGGCGGCATCGGCGTCACGGCGCAGCAGCGCCTCGACGACATGTTGGTGCGCGGTCTGGTTGCGCGCGCGTGCCTGCGGCAGGTGGGCGAACACCTGCTGCAGCGTCGGGTTGTAGAGCAGGCCCACCGGCTCGCGCGCCAGCATCAGCGCGCGGTTGTGGCTGGCTCGGCCCACCAGCGCATGGAACTCGACGTCCAGGCGGACCAGCGCCGCGTCGTCATGGTCCTGCCCCGGGTCGCTGGCCAGCAGATGCTGCTGCAACTGCTGCAGGTCCAGCGCCTCGGCGCGCTGCGCCGCCAGGCGGGCCGCCAACGGCTCGAGCGACATCGCCAGCTCCCACAGCTCCTGGAAGGTGGTCTGCTGCAGCAGCAGCAGACGGGTGGCGCGCGGCGCCAGGTCGTGCACGCCAGGCAGGCAGACAAAGAGCCGGCGGCCTTCGCGCCGCTGCAGCAACCCTTCCTGCTCGACCTGGCGGATGGCCTCGCGCACGGTGGAGCGGTGCACGCCGAAGCGTTCGGACAGCTGCTGCTCGGTGGGCAACGCCGCGCCCAGCGGCAACGCGCCGTCGACGATGGCCCGCTCGATCTGTGCCGACACGGCCTTGTACGCCGGCTCGACAACGACGCGGCGAAACACCTCGGCCGTGGCACTGGCCTCCCCCATCGTCGGCGTCCTCCCGTTCAGACCTTGCCTGGAAGGGTCGAATTCTTGTCCGACAAACGGATTGCCGGAACCGCGTAAACCCGAGCCTCGATGCCTATCCGGAATTCTGGCGTGGCTCAGGTCGGCGCTCGCGGCTGCAGCAGTTTGGACGGCAGCTTGCGGATGAAGCTGCGCGCATGCTCCTGCAACTGCTCGGACAGGTCCGGCCGCAGCGCCTCGAGCAGCGAGGTGTTGATCGACACCTTGCCTGAGCAGTGGCGCAGCGTCGCCTGGCTGGCCAGCGATTTGAAGAACAGCACCTGGGTCAGCGTCGTCTTCGCCTCCAGGCCGAAGGCCATCAGCGCCACCGTCAGCCCGCCGTCGGCCGACTGCTCGGCCAGGCTGATCTGGAAGCGCGCCGTGCTGACCTGCTGGCTTTCGCGGCTGAACAGGGTGATGAACGGGCTGCCCTGATCCATCGACGCCAGCGCGTCGAGCGTGGTCTTCACCAGCGCCAGTGAGCCCATCGACGGCATCAGCAACCCTTCGGCCACCTTGAGGATGGCCTCGTGCGCCGAGAAGTTCTGGCTGGTCTCCACATACACCGCAAAGCCCTGATCCTGCACCATCCAGCCCAGCTGCTGCAGCGCACCGAAGTAGGCGTCGTACCAGTCGAAGATGCGCGTCGGATCGGCCACCTCGGCCTTGGCCCACAGCTGCGCGAACAGCGAGCAGTTGATCAGGTCCTGCCGCCATTGCGGCGCCACGTTCGTCGCAAAGGACACCAGCTCGGAGCCGACCACCGCAGCCTGCGCCTTGCCGGCCTGCAGCGCTTCGTCGACGCTGTCCGCGTCACCGGCGCCGCGCGTGCGCGGCGGTGCCGGCGGCAACACGGCCGAGCGCACGAACTGGCGGGACCGGGCAATGTCGACGGGCTTGGGCATGGGGGCTCCCGGGGTTGCAAGGGCGGGCCGCATCGGATCACATCGCCCTGCCCAGCCCCATCCCCAGTTTCCAGGCGCGCACCGGCCTTGACCCAGGACAAGGGCGCAAGGCCGCGACGCCTGTGGAATCCAGTCCATGGGCCAGTGGGTGGAGCGCAGTTCCTTCGAGCATCGCGACTTCGTGCGCTTCCAGCGTGCGCTTCGCGCCGAGACGGACTGGCTGCACGACCTGGCCGAGCGCGACCAGCTGTCGCAGCATGCGCCGATGGCCGGGCTGGAGCTGGAGGCCTGGCTGGTCGACGCCGCGGGGCGCGCCGCGCCGCGCAATGCCGAGTTCATCGCGCGCTGCGCGTCGCCCGAGGTGGTCACCGAGATCGGCCGCTTCAACATCGAGATCAACGTACCGCCGCAGCCCGTGCAGGGCCTGGGCCTGGGCCGGCTGGCGACGGCGCTGCAGGACGCCTGGGCCCGCTGCGGCGAGGTCGCCGCCGACATGGGCCTGCACGTGGTGGCCATCGGCATCCTGCCCAGCCTGAGCGATGCCGAACTGAACATCGCCAACCTGTCCGAGCCGCTGCGCTACCGCGCGCTCAACCAGCAGGTGCTGCGCCAGCGCCACGGCCGGCCCACGCGGCTGGACATCGACGGTCCTCGCGCGGCGCGGCTGCGCTGCGAGCACCACGACGTGATGCTCGAGGCCGCGGCCACCTCGTTCCAGCTGCACCTGCAACTGCCCGCCGCCCAGGCGGTGCGCGCCCACAACGCGGCCATGATTGCAGCGGCGCCGGTGCTGGCGATGGCCGGCAACTCGCCGCTGCTGTTCGGACATGCGCTGTGGCAGGAGACACGCATCCCGCTGTTCGAGCAAGCGCTGGGCATCGGTGCGCGCGAGGATGCCCAGCACAGCCCGCTGCCGCGCGTCGGCTTCGGCAGCGGCTATGTCGGCTACTCGATGGTGGAGTGCTTCCGCGAGAACCTTGAGCGCTTCGAGCCGCTGCTGCCGGTGGCCCTGGACGAACCTGTGGAGCGGCTGGCGCACCTGCGGCTGCACAACGGCACCATCTGGCGCTGGCACCGGCCGGTGCTCGGCTTCGACACCGAGGACGGCCGCGTCCACATCCGCACCGAGCACCGGCCGCTGCCTGCCGGCCCGTCGCTGCCCGACATGATGGCCAACCTGGTCTTCACCATCGGCCTGGTCGCCGCCTGGGCCGCCGCGGACGAGCCACCGGAGCTGCGCCTGCCTTTCGAACGGGCACGCGCCAACTTCCATGCGGCAGCGCGTGACGGCCTGCACTCGCGCCTGACCGGCCTGGACGGCCAGAAGCTCAGCGCCACGCAGTGGCTACGGCAGTTGCTGCCGCTGGCGCGCCAGGGGCTGGAGCAGCTGCAGGTGGACGCCGCGCTCGCCGACGGCTGGATGCAACTGCTGCGCGAGCGCCTCGACAGCGGCCTGACCGGCGCGCGCTGGCAGCTGGCCCGGCTGGACGCGCTGGGCGGCGACTTGGCGGCATTGACACTGGACTACGCGCGCCACCAGGTCGGCGACTCACCATTGCACCTGTGGCGCTGACTGGACTCGTTGCGCATTGCATACGGAAAGCTTGCGTTGCCTCAGGTCACCTTGGCTTCAGGCACGGCAGGATGGCTCATGGTCAGCCGCAAACGTCCTGGGCGAATCCTCTCGTGCATCGCGGCGCTGCTCCTCTCCGCCATGGCATGGACAGGCAGCACCTGGGCGCAGACCGTCTACAAGTGGGTCGACCGCAACGGCGTGACGCAGTACTCCAGCTCACCGCCGCCAGCGGGGGCATCGGGCGTGGTGGTGCCCGTCCCGCCGTCCCCGTCTGCCGAGGCGGCGTCGCAGGCGAAAGCTGCCGCTCAGCGAGCCAGCGACGAGGCCAAGCGGCGCGAGGCGGACCGATTGCGCGAACAGGCCGACAAGCAGCTCAAGGACGACGCGGCACGGAGCTCAGCTGTGAATCGTCTGCAGCGTTGTGCCAAGGCCCGCGAGCAACTGGACGTGCTCACGAAGCCCGCCCCCGTGTATCGCCAAAACGAGCGGGGCGAACGCATCTACCTCGAAGACAGCGCGCGCGATGCCGAAATCGTGCGGCTGCGCTCGGAAGTCGCCATGTACTGCAGCAGTGCGGACGAGATGCAGAACCTGCAGGATGCCGCGACGCGGCAGCGGGCCACGAGCGCCGCCCAGAGGGCAAAGTGCAACGAGGCGCAGGAACTGCTGCGCGATCTCCAGGCGGAGCCCTCGCGGCTTTCGGCCGCGGATATCGAAGCAGCGCGACAACGTGTCAGGCTGCTTTGCGGCGGCGGGCCATGAGCCACTGTGCTGGACTCGCGACGGGCCACTCCACCTTCGCCAAGGGAACCGGCCGCCGCCTCTCCCACGGGGTCGTCGTCATTTGCGGTTGCGCCCGAACTGGTCGTGGCTGGACACCCAGTCGCCGTGGATCACCGCCGCCGACAGCGAGGTCTCGCCGGCCAGCACCACGCCGGCGCAGATTTCCGCGAACTTGTCGGCCTTGCCGGCGCCGCTGCAGCCCAGCATCTCCAGGCATTCGCGCTGCGTGGCCAGGCCGGTGCCGCCGCCGTAGGTGCCGACGATCAGCGACGGCAGGGTGATCGACCAGTAGTAGTCGCCGTCGGGCAACAGCTGGCTGTAGACCACGCCGGCATGCGATTCGGCGACGTTGGCCACGTCCTGCCCGGTGGCGATGAACAGCGCCGTCAGCCCGTTGGCGGCATGCGAGCCGTTGTTCGACGAACCGGCCAGGAAGGCGCCGGTGTTCGACACCTGGCGCATCGCGAACAGCTCACCCGTGTCCACGCCCATGATGCGCTTCAGCGCCTCACGGCGGATCACCGCTTCGGCCACCACGCGCTTGCCACGCGTGACCAGCATGTTGAGGTGCGAATGCTTCTTGTCGGTGTCCATGTTGCCCGACAGC
>Ga0316604_10003679_pt1 | contig 10632 bp, 4 predicted proteins | sample OWC_soil_day20_C_FD_207650 | JGI IMG/M metagenome (GOLD analysis project Ga0316604, IMG submission 207650) | Wetland soil microbial communities from Old Woman Creek delta, Ohio, United States - OWC_soil_day20_CT | ecosystem: Environmental > Terrestrial > Soil > Wetlands | place: USA: Ohio... | reverse complement strand
CAATGGGTGAAAGGACAAGTTATTTCTTTTATTGGTTGTTGATGTTAACTCTGTATCGACTGGATTGCAAGTTATTTCTGGATTTATTTTCAGGAGAAAAAACGGCAGAAAAAAGAACAGAAAAGGGAGCTACAGAAAGATTATTTTTTACCCCCTGTAACCCCCGGCAGCCCCATTTTACCATAGAACCAGATTCCTGTAAATCCTATGGTTCACCATGAACCATGGGGGGAGGCAGTTGTTTTAAAACAATGAAAAAGTAGAATGGATGTCCCATTCCCTGCTAGCCCTGTATCGCAAAATATTGCCCCTGTATGACCTTTGAAACCGCTACTGGAACATGTATGACATTCAGACAATAAAAAGCCTTGTTGGGCAAATATGAAAAAGAAAGAATTTTTCCTTTTTCCTGATAAATGTTTGAATAGCTGTTGCCACCTGTTCTTCTTTCTGCTACTTAAAGAAAAAGTCGCATCCATAGCTATTTTTTATATGGCTTCAAGTCGCATACTTGCTGCTATTTAAAAATCTGGTTGAGGAATATTTGCGCTCATTTCCTGCACTAAAACAGGGGTGAACCATGGGGTCGAAAATGATGCAGGTTCTCTGCAATTCTCTCCCTCCTGATCTTGTTTCCAACCAATGAGTCCCCGTACCGGCAACCTCAGATGACAGCGTTAACTTAATTCGCATATGTTTATGCGTTAAGTCCGCAAGGGTTCGACAGCCTATTTACAACAAACCAATGGATGAAAGGACAAGTTATTTCTTTTATTGGTTGTTGATGTTAACTCTGTATCGAGTACATTGCAAGTCATTTCTGGATTTATTTTGAGGAGAAAAAACAGCAGAAAAAAGAACAGAAATGAGGGCTACAGAAATGGTATTTTTACCCCCTGTAACCCCCGGCAGCCCCATTTTACCATAGAACCAGATTCCTGTAAATTCTATGGTTCACCATGAACCATGGGAGTAGGCAGTTATTATAAATCAATTGCAACACAGAATTAATGTACCATTCTCGTTTAGCCCTGTGTCGCAAAATTTCGCCCCTGTGTGACCTTTGAAACTGCTACTGGAACATGTATGCCATTCAGGCAAAATAAAACCTTGTTGGACAAATATGAAAAAGAAAGAATTTTTTCTTTTTCCTGATAAATGTTTGAATTGCTGTTGCCACCTGTTCTTCTTTCTGCTACTTTAAGAAAAAGTCGCATCTACGGCTGTTTTTTTATATCACTTCAAGTCGCATACATGCAGTTATTTAAAAATCTGATTGAGGAATATTTGCGCTCATTTCCTGTACTAAAACAGGGGTGACCCATGGGGTCGAAAATGATGCAGGTTAAAGGCAGGTGCACCTTGCGGCGCTCCTGCCGATTTACAGCAGTCGGCAATGCCGGCTGCATAAGGGTTTCAGACATAGTCCTACATTTTATTAGGTGGCTGTCAATAAGGTGAAAGTCACCTATTAGGTGGTCGTAACCACACTGAAATCAGCTAAGTTGAAGGTTTTTAAGGTGTCTGTGTAGGTACACCTCATAGAACATCACTAACTTATTCCCACCAATATACACAGTATCAGTATGGATTCATGGTTGAATTAACGGTATCTTAATTTATGCTATTTTAACCCATATATAATTCTAAATCATCTCTTACTTCCATCAAAATAAAACCTAATAAATTTGTTCCTCTCCATACTAAGGGGTTTTTTATATCTGTGGCATTTTCATCAATTCCAATTCCCCATATCAGATCTACCGGGCTTGCTTCTACTAAAATTTTACTATTAGTTGACAATAAATAATTTTTCAAATCCTCATTTTGCCCAAATTTTTCATAGTTCCCTCTTTTTACTATTTCATAGCAATTTTCTTTCCAAACATCTTCTCTAAATCCTTTTACTTTACGTCCTAATTCTTTAGCATATTTTGAATCTGTAGATTTTAGAATTTTTTCTCTTATCTCATAATCTTTAAATAGAAAGGCTTTCTCAGCCATCATATAGTGCTCTGCACTTTGATATTTAATACCATCTACAAAAAATAAGCAAGGCCACCATTGACTTAGGCATCTTTTATCAATTATACTTTTATCTTTTGCATGATGACCCCAAAAGAATATATATTCTATATTATTAGCGCTCTCATTAAATTTATTTCTTGCCCATTCTAATGTATACTTCATAATTTAATTTCCTTATTATTAAATTTATCTTACCAAAACCCTCAAATATTTTAAATTTGAAGGTTTTGGTTTAAACTTATTTGAATTATTTATGCTTTATTTACAAAAATATCAACAACATCGTTTTTGCTTGTCTTCCTAACGCTAACGAATACGCATTACGACCACTTCCCGCTTTTAGCTGTATCGCAGATGGATATACATTTTCATTACTGCCTTTATAAAAAATTTTGAGAAATATAATATTATTTATTCACACGAAATTCAAATATTTCAGGTTGTCCAGTCTTTTCTATTAACTTAATCGCTTTAACATACTTTATATTAGTAAGCAGTTCACATGGCAATGTTTTTGACATTGTCAACAATTGTGATGTTGCAATATTTAGACTAAATATTTGTTTTATAATTGCCAAATCTTTTATTCCATTAACAGGCTTTTTAGTTAGATAAACACTTCCTATTTTACTTAATTCATTATTTTTTTCATTTTCTTCTGTATCAATATTGCAACCTCTATTAAACCACTCACTAAAATTACATATTTTTTTATAGGCTGTTTCTATTTCATAGTCTGACATATCTACTAAAAAAACCACTTCAGCATTTGCCTCTTGTTTCATCAAAAATACTAATCCCCCCCCATCATCACCAATTGCAATATAATCAGGTTGGTACTTGTGAATTTGCAAATTATCATTCATTTCTTTTAAATCGTTTAATGAGTATAATATCTTCCCTCCATTGAAACTAAATCCATCATTTACTTTCAAAAAATCTTTATATAGGTTCGGTATCCTCATTCCATAGTTGATTTCATATTCATTAATTTGTTTATTATTTACCATTAATCAAACGCTCCTAATCCATCAAAATATTTATATGCATCTTTAATAGCTTTTTGTGCATTTTTTTTGTTAACTCCTGAATCAATTAATTCACTATAACTATTGTGAAATTCGCTTTGTATGCTAGTATTATATCCTAGTTCTGACCTTCGTTCTCGTTGTGAATTTGTAATATATGTATGAGGTTTTCCAGTTCCAGTCTCTAATAATATTGCTGGAGCACTATTTCTTTGATATCCAGAAATATTTGTTTGTGCCCATTTATCCTGAATAATATGATGTGATTGTTCTCTGCCTTCATTTGCAACATTGTGATTACCATCTGCTCGGTTTTTACCAGGACTTAGAAATCCATGTTCATCTATATCGCCAGCTTTATATCCATTAGGATTTTTGCCTCCCTTTATCTCCGATCCGCCCGAACCTTCAGGTGGAGTACTGAGATATTCGACGAACAGTGAAAATAATTATTTAATTAAAAAAATTATAGCACGTCTTTGTGCTGTTTTTAAATAGAAAAATTACTGTTCTTTTTCTGGTAATGGTTCTTGGTATTCCGTCTTATTTTTCATCATTCCGTACACTATGTTCACCAATCGGCGCATGATACAGACTAATGCCTGCGATTTTGTCTTTCCTTCACCGATTTTCCGCATATAATAGTCATAAAATACCGGATGATTAGGTGCCCCGTTCTTTGGTCTGGACACCATGGTTACCGCCAGGAAATAAAATAATCCATGTAACTGACGGTTCCCTTGCCTGGAGCTTTGTTCCTTGCCTTTTCCGGCAGAACTGAACTTTACAGGAGCTACTCCTGCGAATCTTGCCAGCTTATCAGCATTGGGAAATCTTCGGATATCTCCGATTTCTGCAATTAACTTGCTTGCAATAGACGTTCCAATCCCCGGCATACTGGTCAGTTTGTAATCAAAGCTAAGCAGGATTTTCTCGATTTCTTTATCAAGCCCTGCTAATTCTTCTCTCTGATGTTCCAAATCCCGTACTAGACTTGTTGTAATAAAATCTCTGGATTCCTGATATTCGCGATAAGTATTCCCATCATTCTTTACACAATCCAGAATCAACTCCGCTTTGTCTCCTCTGATAATCGGAGATATTTCTTTAAATTCGATTGTTAAATCTTCTGCTATTTTTTCCTGTAAATGTACAGGGGACGGGTAGGTCTTCCAGAAATACATGGCACATTTCCCGTCTATTTCGCTGAAGAACTTACTATAACTGGGATATGCCATGGATATCTGCTCATGGAGTCCGTTCTTAAAACGGATACCATCTTTCACCAGTAAATCTCTCCGATTCACAAGCTGTGCCAGCGTCCATTCATTATCTTTTGGTTTTGCATCTGGCAAGGTATGTAACTGGTTAATCAGAACCGTTGCCACACAATACGCATCATGCTCATCATTTTTTCGGTACATGGGTGCGCTTTTTCTCTGGTCATAAGCCAGAGCTGGATTAATATCTTTTACTATGTAATCATTTTCAATCAGCCAGACAGCTAAACTTCTGCCGTAGCCGTATGCATTCTCCAATCCGTAAATAGGTTCAAGACCAAGATGATTGGATTTTTTGTTTACCTTTTCTGCCAGCTTTTTAAATTCACTGGGCTTGTTTTCTATTACTACTACCTCTAACTTTTCATTCCAACAGTTCACCATCACTGCGGTATGGGTTTCCTTATGCAGGTCGATCCCCACATAAAGCAGATTTTCTCTTCTCTGCAATTCTCTCCCTCCTGATCTTGTTTCCAACCAATTAGTTCCCGTACCGGCAACCTCAGATGACAGCGTTAACTCTTAATGAGTCCGCAAGGGTTCGACAGCCTATCTACAACAAACCAATGGGTGAAAGGACAAGTTATTTCTTTTATTGGTTGTTGATGTTAACTCTGTATCGAATGGATTGCAAGTTATTTCTGGATTTATTTTCAGGAGAAAAAACGGCAGAAAAAAGAACAGAAAAGGGAGTTACAGAAATGGTATTTTTACCCCCTGTAACCCCCGTCAGCCCCATTTTACCATAGAACCAGATTCCTGTAAATCCTATGGTTCACCATGAACCATGGGGAGGGAGGTATTATAAATCAATGGCAACACAGAATTGAAGTACCATTCTCGTTTAGCCCTGTGTCGCAAAATTTCGCCCCTGTATGACCTTTGAAACCGATGATGGAACACGTATGCCATTCGGGCAATAAAAAGTCTTGTTGGGCAAATTTGCAGAAAAAAGAGGGGTATCCTTTTCTCTGATAAATGTTTGAATTGCTGTTACCACCTGTTCAGCTTTCTGCCACTTTTAAAATAAGTCGCATCTATGGCTGTTCTTTTATATGTCCTCAAGTCGCATACTTGCTGCTATTTAAAAATCTGGTTGAGGAATATTTGCGCTCATTTCCGGCACTAAAACTGGGGTGAACCATGGTAATTAAAATGATGCAGGTTAAAGACCGGTGCACCTTAAGGTGCTCCTGCCAGTTTACAGCAGCCGGCAATGCCGGCTGCATAAAGATCTTGGCTAAAACTTTTCTTATTTATTAGGTGGCTGTCAAAAAAATTAAAGTCACCTATAAGGTAGTCATAATTGTACTAGAATCAGCCAAATTCAAAGCTTTTTAAGGTGTCTGTGAAGGTGCACCGGATAAAATATCACCAATGAATTCATACCAGTATACACTGCTCATATAGTGCATTTTTTGATGGTCGTAAATAAGAAAAAATCTTTGCGGTTAATACTCTATAATTTTTTAATTTTAAACTTTTGATGTGTCTTATATTCACTAAACCCATCCTTGATATTCTATAGTATTCATTCTTATTTCATAAGAATGTTCTCCTAATTCAATATCATATAATTTATGATTAGCCAAAGATACTATTGATATACTTTTTAGATATCCATTATCATAAATGAAGTTTAAAAAATCAGATTTGTTAATTAAATTAAACTTAATCCAAAATTCACTTTCAAAACAATATGGCCAAATTATTTCCTTACTACTCAAATCAAGAGATTCCACAAGTTTATTCAAGTTAAAATCATAAATTGGTAATTTTTTATATACCGGATGCTCAATTCTATATAATTCTCTTAATTTTTTTTCAATTTCATCTACCGGAACGATAATTTCAGCCTCTTCTATTGAAGATATCTCCTTAACTTGGCTTAATAATTTGACTTTTAAACTTTTTTTTAATAACTCCTGTCTTCTATTTATATCTAATATGATGATCCCCGCCCTTTCCGATTACTTTTTGATACCTATCCTTTTTAAAATCATAGTTCATATCATTAGGATTTCCTTTTGGCTTACCCGCATGCGTATGCAGTCCTTGATCTACATCATTTGTATGGTCAACGATAACACGTTTTCCAGTTGGAGTATCATATTCATAATAGCGTCCTTGATGAGATGGTTCAGTATCATATTTATAATTTTTATAACCTTTTCTAGTAACATCGTCACCTACCACCCATTGGCTATTTGGTTGTTGTGATCGAGGTACACCGGCATTATCCTTTGCTTCATTTAAAGCCTGTCGCCTATTTCTTGTAGTCTCAGCCCCCGAACCCTCATTATTAGCATTCTTCTTCGCTGGAGTCTGTTCTGTTTCCTCTGGACCTTCATCTTTACAAATATTATACCCACTAGGATCATAATACATCACCGGATTGTTTGCGCAATACGCATACAGATTCAGCCCATCCCCCCGGTAAACATCCTCCTGCAGGAATCTTCCCACAACAGGATTATAAAACCTGGCTCTAAGATAATACTGTGCTGTCTCCTGATCATACTGCTGGCCCGTATACAATATCCGGTTTTGAATTTCCTCCGACTGGCTACGGATAACTCCAAAGGCATCATAAGTATAGAAGTTCTCAATATTCCTCTGACTGCCTGTTATATATGCAGTATTGTTTCTCTCATCCAGATGATACGCATGGTATCCGTTCTGCCATTCCACTTCACTGGCTGCCACTCCATAGCCTGGAATATGCCTGCTTATGGCATTTAAGTCCTCATCTGCTTCTGCCTGCAGTTCTCCATTATAGAAGATGAAACGGGATACCTGTCCATTTACAGACTTTCCGGCCCTTAACAGCTCTCCGTCGTAGAAGTTCTCCAGCTTTAACTTATCTGATTCTACTGCAGTCTGCTGACCAAACGGATTATAATGGTACCTCCTCTCCTCACCTTCTCCGGCTTCTTCCAGAATATTTCCCTGAGCATCATACCGGTATGTATAGTTTCGTCCAGACGCATTCCACTCTATCAGCTGGTTTCTTCTATTATAGCAGTACGTCTCTTTCCCTGCAACGGATGTCTTCTCCAACCGGTTTCCACAGCGGTCATACACATAATGAGCATCGTCCCCATCATATCTCTCTTCAGTCAGACGGTTCATGGAATCGTAGCGGTAATAGACAGCGGTCTTTTGCGTACAACTGCCTTCCACCATAACGCAGGCACCCTCTTTAGCTGTCCGGTTACCATTTAGATCGTACTTATATCTGTAATCAAACAAAGGACTGCTTTCTGATAAAAATGTTGCAAGGCGGCTGATGTTTCCATCTGTATCGTATTCGTAAAGAGTCTTTATTCCGTTTAAATGGGTGATTGTCTCAAGCCTTCCGTCTTTCCGGTGACTATATTGGACTATTTCTCTTCCTTCATCGTCTTTAATACTGGTAAGCTTTCCTCTCCAGTCATATCCGTAATGCAACCTTTTTCCAGTCACATCGGTCATGGTTTTTAAGCTTCCATCTTTGCCGTAAGTACAGGATATTAAGGTTTTTCCGCAGGAATTCTTTTTCATCAACTTTCCATCGGGACGATACTCATAGGTATAGCAGAAACCGTCAGCGATTGCTTTTTTTCTCAATCCGAAAGAATCGTACTCCCAGCTTCTGGTTACCGAATTCTTTCCTTCCTGGTCGCACCCTGTTTCCATTACCGGATTTCCATCTACATTATAGACTGTCCTTACCTGATTCTGATTCCTGTCTATATGCAGGATCTGCCGTCCTTCTCTGTCATAGCGGAATATCTCGCTGCGTCCATCCTGATCAATAATCTCACAAACCTTACCCTGGCTGTTGTACCGATAGGTGATGACACCCCCGTTTGGATCCGTTGTACTGGTGACATTCCCCATACTGTCATAGGTGTAGTTCTCAATTCCTCCGTCTCCATTTCTGACTTTCCTGATTCTTCCCCAGTTATCCGTATCGTAATTTGTCCGGTTTCCATTTCCATCGGAAACTCCCGTAATTCGCCCATTTGCATCATACGTATAAATCTGGGATGGCTTTCCTGCCTCTCTGCTTTTTAATGTTTCCAGACTGGTTAACTTTCCATGAAATCCATACGTATACGTACATTGATTTCCATCCGCCGTTCTTTTAATCTCCAGATTTCCATCCGGGAGATACTGGTTTTCTTCCAGAACGGTTCCAGCTCCATCTATGTGTGTGAGAATATTGCCGTAAGAATCATAAGCATAAGATAAGTTATTTTTGTACTCCTTATCCGGTCTCTCCTCACCGTTCGGCAAAATTTCTTTTTCCAGTCGGTCATTCTTATCGTATTCATATTTATATACTGGTCCCAGACAATCTTTTACATATGTAATCCGGTTCTTTAAATCATAATTATAAGAAAGTTCCCACAATTCCCCGCCCTTTCCCTGGCGGGCGATTCTGGTTATATTACCCGCCCGGTCATAGGTTATGGAGACTGTCCTGTCGATTCCGTTTTGCTTATCCAGCGTTTTTTCAGCAATCAGACGGTCACAGGAATCATATTTCCTGATTATCTCATAACCCTCTGGCGTTTGTATTCTGGTCCTATTTCCATTTTCATCATAATGATAGCTGGTAATCGCATACCTTGCTTCACCTTTGACAGGAGTCAGTCCGCTATTTAGCAGTTCTTTTATCTCTGCAAGTCTCCCTGCTTTATCATAATTATAACGAATGATCTGATGTACATCTTTAGAGATAACCTTCTCTTCATAGATCTTCTTCCCCTGTATATCATACCGGTAAATGATATCAGCTCCATGTCCGTCTTTTACCTGGATCAGCCGTTCTCTTTTATCATAAATAAAACTTAACTTCAGACCCTCTTCATCCTCTTTAATCAGATGTCCATCTCCGCTCCAGTATCCCCCATGACGATGTTCCTCCACCTTGTTACCATTTGCATCATAAAGATAAGTAATTCTGTGGTAAAGAACTTCACCATCCTTTTCCTCTACCGGCCGCATTACCTCGCACAACTGATTTCTTCTGTCATAACTATACGTAACAGTTCTGCCCATCGCATCGGTCTTTTTAGTGAGATTACCGAAAATGTCATAACTATATTCTGCCTGTCGGATACCATCCGGACCAGTTACTGTCTCCAGCCGTCCGTCCACTCCATAAGTATACATCCAGCCTGCGCCGTCATCAGTCCTTACATCATAATCCTGAGGCATAACATGCTTAATTCTGTTTCCTGCTGCATTATAAAACAGTCTTTCACAACCTCCGTCCGGATAATGAATCCGAATCTGGTTTCCGTCACTGTCATAATCAAAGGAAACACCGGCTCCGTCATCCGCGTTTTCGTCATAAGCATTGGGATGAATTTCCTTTAATACTTTTCCTTCCCCATCCAGAATCTTCCTGCTGTGGCTACCATCCGGAGAAATACTGTCTGTCAACCGATCAAGGAAATCATACCTGTATGTATACTCACCTTTTCTCTCTTTCCAGGCTTTTGGAGGATACATGGCCATTAATCTTCCCATTCCATCATAAAGATAGCGGGACTCATTTCCTTCCCCATCTTTTATCATAGTACGGTAGTTATTTGCATTATAGCCATATTCTTTTCTGCCGCATTCACTTTCTTCAGCCATCAGGCGTCCCATGGAGTCATATTCGAACCGGATCTCTTCTCCATCGGGATAAGTAATCACATCTGGTTTCCCCGAATTATCCTTATAATGATATACGGTAGTATTTCCAACCGGATCTGTCTCTTCTAACAGCCTGCCTCTTCGGTCGTAGTAATAACTATGAGCAAACCCTCTTCCCTCTTCTGTTTCTTCCTTTTTCTCAATCAGATTGTGGTTATCATCATACTCAAAATAGAATCTTCTGCCTGTATTGTCTGTTTTCTCTTTCAGATTATCACTTTGATTATAATAATAATTCGTTATAAGACCGCCTGCCAGTTTTTCTTCTGCCAGCCTTCCCTTTAAATCATAGCTCCATTCTTTTCTGCTGCCCGATCTGTCAGTAACACTGGATCGGTATCCCTGTTTATCATATTCATAGAAGACCCCGGTTCCATCCTCATAATGTACGGCCAATATCTCCATATTTTTTCCATACTTATAAAAAACCGTTTTATTATCGGCACTGCTAAATGCCCTGACACTTCGTTCCTCATCCAGATATTCCAACCGGTATACATCCCCATTTGCCAATGTCTGAAGTACCGTTCGTCCTCTTCTGTCATATTGATTTTCCAGGTACGCTACTTTGGTCTGGTCAATCGCATTGGTCAGATATCCAT
>Ga0316604_10003677_pt1 | contig 10635 bp, 9 predicted proteins | sample OWC_soil_day20_C_FD_207650 | JGI IMG/M metagenome (GOLD analysis project Ga0316604, IMG submission 207650) | Wetland soil microbial communities from Old Woman Creek delta, Ohio, United States - OWC_soil_day20_CT | ecosystem: Environmental > Terrestrial > Soil > Wetlands | place: USA: Ohio... | reverse complement strand
CCGGCGGCCCGGTGTCGGTGGAGGACCGGCGCTGCGTGCTGCCCGACAAGCAGCTCGTCTACACGGAGATCGAGTCGACCATCAACCACTTCAAGCTGATCATCGACGGGCCGCAGGTGCCCGCGGGCGACTGCTACGTCGCCCACGAGTCGGCCAACGGCGAGCTCGGCTTCTACATCGTCAGCACCGGCGCCGGCGTGCCCTGGAAGGTCCACTGCCGCGCGCCGAGCTTCGTGCACATGGGCGGGGCGCACCGCATGCTGGACGGCTACCAGCTGGCCGACATCGTCCCGACCTTCGGCTCGATCAACATGATCGGCGGGGAGTGCGACCGGTGAAGCACCTGATCCCCGAATTCGAGGCGCTGAAGCGCCGGCTGCCGCCGGAGCTCGACTCGACGCTGGTGCTGCCTTGCCTGCGCCGGATCCAGGAGGACCGCGGCTACGTCGCCGAGGAGGACATCGACGGGCTGGTCGAGTACCTCGGCGTGCCGCGCATCCAGATCGAGGAGGTGCTGAGCTTCTACACGATGCTGAGGCGCCGGCCGATCGGTCACTGGCACCTGCAGGTGTGCCGCAACGTGTCCTGCTCGATGCGCGGCGCCGAGCGGCTGATCGACCACCTGGGCCGCAAGCTGGGCGTGGCGCCCGGCCAGACGACCGCGGACGGGCGCTTCACGCTGTCCACGGTGGAGTGCCTCGGCTCCTGCGGGACGGCGCCGGTGGTCATGGTCAACGAGCGCTACCACGAGCTGCAGGACGAGCGCTCGCTGGACGCCCTGCTCGAGGAGCTGAAGCAGCCATGACCGGCCGCAAGGTCCTGATGAACTTCGAGGTCACGCCGACCTCGCACACGCTGGAGGCCTACCTGGCCCGCGGCGGCTACCAGACCATCGCGAAGGTGCTGCGCGAACTGAAGCCCGGCGACGTGACCAAGGAAATCGTCGCCTCCGGCATCCAGGGCCGCGGCGGCGCCGCCTTCCCCGCCGGGCGTAAGTGGCAGGTGGTCGACCCGAACGACGGCCAGCCGCACTACCTGATCGCGAACGCCGACGAGGGCGAGCCGGGCACCTTCAAGGACCGCTGGATCCTCGAGAACTCGCCGCACACCCTGCTCGAGTCGATGCTGATCGCGGCCTACGCCCTCGCCGTCAGGAACGCCTTCGTCTACATCCGCGGCGAGTTCGACCAGCCCTACAGGCGACTCGCGGCCGCGGTGGAGGAAGCCTACGCCGCCGGGTATTTCGGCCAGGGCATCCTCGGCAGCGGCTTCTCCTGCGACATGTTCATCTTCCGCGGCGCCGGCGCCTATGTCTGCGGCGAGGCCTCCTCGCTGCTGTCCTCGGTCGAGGGCACCCGCGGCTACCCGCGCAACCGGCCGCCGCGGCTCACGGTGAAGGGCCTGTTCCAGCGCCCCACCGTGGTCAACAACGTCGAGACGCTGTCGAACCTGTCCTGGATCATGCAGCACGGCGCCGAGGAGTACCGCAAGGTCGGCACGGCCAAGAGCCCCGGCACCCGCCTTATCTCCATCTCCGGCCACATCGAGAGACCGGGGGTGTACGAGGTCGAGATGGGCTACTCCTGGGCGAAGTTCATCTACGGCGTCTGCGGCGGCGTGCCGAACGGCCGCAAGCTCAAGGCCGTGATCCCCGGCGGAATCTCCTCGCAGGTGCTGACCGGCCCCGACGCCAAGATCATGACCCCGGAAGAGGTGGAGAGCCTGACGCTCGACCACGACGCGCTGTGGCAGATGGGCTCGTCGATGGGCTCGGGCGGCATGATCGTCATCGCCGAGGGCACCTGCATGGTGCGGCTGCTGCAGGTCATGCTGCGCTTCTACCACCACGAGTCCTGCGGACAGTGCACGCCCTGCCGCGAGGGCATGGGCTGGGCCCACCGGGTCATCGACCGCATCGTGGCGGGCCAGGGCCGCCCCGAGGACATCGCGACCCTGCGCTACATCTCGAAGTTCAACGACGGCACGACCATCTGCGGCCTCGGCGACGCCGCCGGCTACGCGACGGTCGCCTTCCTCGACCACTTCCGCGACGAGTTCGAGTACTACATCGAGCACAAGCGCTCGAAGTACGACGGCCGGCTCGAGTGCCTGCCCGAGGCCGCCCATGCCTGAGATCTTCATCAACGGCAAGCCCTACCAGGCCGAGCCCGACCAGACGGTGCTGCAGGTCGCGCTGGCCAACGGCATCTACGTGCCCTACTTCTGCTGGCACCCGCAGCTGTCGGTCGCCGGCAACTGCCGCATCTGCATGGTCGAGGAAGAAGGCCGCGGCGTGGACATCGGCTGCAACATGCCGGTCAAGGCCGGCATGCGCATCCTGACCGAGTCCGACGAGGTCCGCGCGCACCGCAAGGCGATCCTGCAGTTCATCACGCTGAACCACCCGGTGGACTGCGGCATCTGCGACAAGGCCGGCGAGTGCACGCTGCAGGACTACCACTACCAGTACAACGGGACGCCGTCGATCTCGCACGACCGCAAGGTCACCTCGACGAAGTTCTACGACCTGTCGGACCGGATCGTGCTCGACAACGAGCGCTGCATCGTCTGCTCGCGCTGCGTCCGCTTCACCCGCGAGGTGTCGAAGTCCAACGGCCTCGGGATCGAGGAGCGCGCGGACGGGTCGCTGGTGCGGCCGTCGACCGACGGCAGCTTCAGGGACGACCCGTACTCCGACAACGTCGTGGACCTCTGCCCGGTCGGCGCCCTGCTGTCGCGGTCCTTCTTCTACAAGGCGCGGGTGTGGTACCTGCAGGCGACGCCGTCGGTCTGCCCGGGCTGCGAGCGCGGCTGCAACGTGGACATCTGGCACCGCAAGCCAGAGTGGTTCGTGCAGTCGCTCGACGCCGCCGAGAACACCGCGATCGCCCGGGTGACGCCGCGCGAGAACGCGGCAGTCAACGGCCCGTGGATCTGCAACAAGGGCCGCGACCTCGCCCGGATCTTCGAGCGCAAGCGCGCCGGCCAGGCGATGCTCAAGGGCCGGCCGGTGGACCTGCCCAACGCCGTCGCCGAAGCCCGCCGCCTGCTCGCCGGCGCGGCACGGCCCGCCGCCGTGGTCTCGGCCTGGGGCTCCAACGAGGAGCTCGAGGCCTTCCGCGCGGCACTCGGCGGGCGCGTCACCGTGGTGACCCGGCAAGACCACGTCCCGGAGCCCGGCGAGGTCGTCGAGGACGACCTGCTGATCCGCGCCGACAAGAACCCCAACTCGGCGAAGCTGCGCGAGCTTTTCGGCAACGCCGCAGCCACGCTGCCTGCCGATGCCGACCTCGTGCTGGTCTGGGGCGAGGGTTTCGAGTTCGCCAGGATCCCGCCGGGGGCGAAGGTCGTCCTCCTGGGCTCGTACCTGGCGCCCGAGAACGGCCACGCCGACGTCTTCCTGCCCATCAGCATCCAGACCGAGCGCGACGGCCACTACACGAACTTCCAGGGAGTCGTGTCCGGCTTCGCGGCCTGCTTCCCGAAGGCGCCGGGCGTCGCCGACGCCGAGACGCTGTTCGCCGGGCTGGCGGGAGGCGGGCCATGATGCAGGACCTCGTCATCCACGGCGCCTACATCGCCTTCGCGATCGGCGTGCTCATGACCTTCGGCCTGATCCTGACCTGGGTCGAGCGCAAGCAGGCGGCGGTGATGTCCGACCGCATCGGCGCCAACCGCGCCTACCTGCGCATTCCCTTCACCAACATCAAGCTGGTCTGGTGGGGCCTGTTCCACGGCCTCGCCGACGGCATGAAGATGCTGCTGAAGGAAGACTTCCGCCCCGATTCCTACGACCGCGTCGCCTACGCGCTCGGGCCCTGGGTGGTGTTCGCGCCGGTGCTGCTGGTGTTCGCCGTCATCCCCTTCGGCGGCACCCTGGTGCCGGCGCAACTCACCGACTCGCCGGAAATCGCCGCCTGGTTCGGCGACCGGACCTACCGGATGCAGATCGCCGACATGGACGCCGGCCTGCTGGTGGTGTTCGCCTTCAGCGGCCTCACCGTCATCGGCAGCATGCTGGCCGGCTGGTCCTCCAACAACAAGTTCTCGATGCTGGGCGCGATCCGCTCTGCCTCGCAGATGATCTCCTACGAGCTGGTGATGGGCCTGACCGTTCTCGGGCTGATCCTGATCTACGGCACGGTCGACCTGACCGCCATCGTCGAGCAGCAGTCGGGCGTGCTGCTCGGCTTCCTGCCCGCCTGGGGCATCTTCCTGCAGCCCTTCGCCGCGGTGCTGTTCATGACGGCGGCACAGGCCGAGAACCGGCGCATCCCCTTCGACCTCCCCGAGGCGGAGTCCGAGCTGATCGCCGGCTACTTCACCGAGTACAGCGCCATGAAGATGGGGCTGTTCATGTTCGCCGAGTTCATCGAGATCGCGATCATCGCCGCGCTGTTCACCACGCTGTTCCTCGGCGGCTACAACCTGCCGTTCATGTCGGACGCCGGCTTCACGCTCCCGGGCGGCCACTTCATCGCCATGAGCCACGGCGCCGTGGTGCTGACGCAGGTGCTGGTGTTCCTCGGCAAGGTGTTCGTCCTGTGCAGCTTCCAGATCCTCGTGCGCTGGTCGCTGCCGCGCTTCCGCTACGACCAGCTGCTGCGCTTCGCCTGGAAGTTCATGCTGCCGCTGGCGCTCGCCAACCTGGTGGTCACGGTGGTCGCCGTGTGGGCGATCCGGGGGACGGGCGCATGAGCCGCAAGCCCTACAAGCGCCGCGTCTACTGGAACGAGCCCACCATGACCTGGTGGGAGCGCTTCTACCTGTTCGAGATCATCCGCGGCCTGTCCATCACCGGCGGCGTCTTCCTGCGCAACATGGGCAAGTGGGTCACCGGCCGCAAGGGCGCGCTGACCGCCTACTACCCCGAGGAGATCCGCGCCGACTACGCGGCCCACAACCGCGGCAAGCACATCCTCACGCAGCGGCCGGACGGGCGCCCGCAGTGCATCGCCTGCAACATGTGCGCGACGGTCTGCCCGGCGCAGTGCATCGAGATCGACGCGGCCTTCGACCCGGAGGACGCCGCCCACCCGAAGTCCCCGTCGCGCTTCGAGATCGATTACGCGCGCTGCGTCTTCTGCGGCTTCTGCGTCGAGGCCTGCCCCGAGGACGCGATCCGCATGGTGAAGGAAGTCCCGGACCTGCCGGGCGGCGACCGCCACGACATGTGGTTCCGGAAGGAGGACCTGCTCGGCTGGCAGCCGCAGCGCGACGTGGCCAAGCCCTACCCGCCCAAGGCCGGGGGCAATCCCGGGGGAACGCGCTGATGCAACAGGCCCTGCTCTGGTTCTTCGTGCTGGCGTCGCTCGCGGGCGGGCTGCTGATGCTGGTGCTTCGCCACCCGATGCGCGTGGCGCTGGCGCTGATCTCGACCATGGTCTCGCTGGCGGCCATCTACGCCATCCTGGGCGTGCACGTCATCGCCGTGTTCCAGGTCCTGATCTACGTCGGCGCGGTGATGGTCTTCATGGTCTACGCGATCATGCTGCTCGACGTCCGCGACCCGTCCTTCACGCACCGCTACTCGGGCTACCTGCTGCCAGGCCTCGCCGGCGCGGCGGTGCTGGTCGTGGCCTTCGTGCGCGGACTGGCTGGCTCCACGCCCGCCGTCATGGGCGCCGGGGTCGGCACGACCTTCGACGTGCAGCCGTTCTCGGTGGCCTTCCTCAACGACTACTGGCTGTACTTCGAGCTGACCTCGGTCCTGCTGCTGGCCGCCGTGGTCGCGGCGATCGCGATCCTCAAGGCGCGGCGGAGGGGCAATGGATAACACGCAGCTGCTGCTGGCGCTGTCCACCGCGCTGTTCGCCATCGGCCTGGCGGGCGTGGTGATCCGGCGCAACCTGCTGGTGATGCTGATGTGCATGGAGCTGATGCTGAACGGCGTCGTGCTGAGCCTGGTGACGCTGTCGCAGCAGGCGGCCTCGACGACCGGCGCGGTGCTCGTCTTCCTGGTGTTCGTGGTCGCAGCGGCCGAGATCGCCATCGCGGTGCCGATCGTGCTGCTGCTTGCGCGGCGCAAGCGCACGCTCGACATGGACGCCTTCACGGACCTCAAGGGATAGCGAACGGTGACCCAGCTGCTGACCCTGATCGTCGTCCTGCCCCTGCTCGGCTTCCTGCTGAACGGGTTGCTCGGCCAGCGCCTCGGCCGCGGCTTCGTCAGCGCCGTCGGCTGCGGCCTGCCGGTTCTGGCGTTCCTCACCGCGATCATGGCCGTGCGCGCGGTGCTTGCGGCCGATGCGCCGCTGGTCGAGACCGCCTTCCGCTGGGCGCTCGTCGGCGACTTCGCCTTCGACGTCAGCTTCTACCTCGACCGGCTGAGCGCGGTGATGGTGCTCATCGTCACCGGCGTCGGGTCGCTGATCCACGTCTACTCGACCGGCTACATGAAGGACGACCCCGGGTACGCGCGCTACTTCGCCTACCTGAACCTGTTCCTGTTCTTCATGCTGCTGCTGGTCCTGGGCCGCTCGCTGCTGGTGCTGTTCGTCGGCTGGGAGGGCGTCGGCCTGGCCTCCTACCTGCTGATCGGCTTCTGGTTCGCGGACCCCGTGAAGGCCGCCGCCGGCAAGAAGGCCTTCATCACCAACCGCGTCGGCGACGCCGGCTTCCTGCTCGGCATGTTCGTCATCTACTCGACCCTCGGCACGCTCGAGATGGACCGCATCAACGCGGCCTTCATGGGCCCGGAGCTGCCCGCGGTGTCGGCCAGCCTGATCGGGCTGCTGCTGTTCATCGGCGCGACCGGCAAATCGGCGCAGATCCCGCTGCACGTGTGGCTGCCGGACGCGATGGCCGGCCCGACCCCGGTCTCCGCGCTGATCCACGCGGCCACGATGGTGACGGCCGGCGTGTACCTCGTCGCCCGCCTGTCCGGCGTGTACCTGCACGCCCCGGAGGCCTCGGCCGTGGTCGCCGCCATCGGCGTGCTGACCGCCTTCTTCGCGGCGACCATCGCCGTGGTGCAGACCGACATCAAGAAGGTCCTCGCCTACTCCACGATCTCGCAGCTGGGCTTCATGTTCCTTGCGCTCGGCGTCGGCGCGTACGGCGTCGCGGTCTTCCACCTCTACACCCACGCGTTCTTCAAGGCCTGCCTGTTCCTCGGCGCCGGCAGCGTGATCCACGCGATGGGCGGCGAGCAGGACATCCGCAGGATGGGCGGGCTGGCGAAGAAGATCCCGTGGACCTTCGGCACCTTCGCCATCGCGACGGCGGCCATCGCGGGCCTGCCGCCGCTGGCGGGCTTCTTCTCCAAGGACGAGATCCTCTGGTTCGCCTTCGCCAGCGAGGCCGGCGGCCAGACCTGGCTGTGGGCGCTGGCGAGCCTCACCGCGCTGCTGACCGCCTTCTACATGTTCCGGCTGCTGTGGCTCACCTTCTTCGGCAAGCCGCGGATGGACGAGCACACCGCCGCCCACGTGCACGAGTCGCCGTTGTCCATGACCGGCGTGCTGGTGGCCCTGGCGGTGCTGTCCGCGGTCGGCGGCTTCTTCTCGATCCCGCACTTCCTCGAGGAACAGCTGCCGCTGCCGGCGGTGGACGAGCGCCTGCACCATCTCGAGCACACGCTGGTCATCATCGCGGTGGCGATCGGGCTCGCGGGCCTGGCCGGCGCCGCGTGGCTGTACTCCGGGGACGGCTCGCGGCCAGCCCGCATCGGCGCCCGCCTCGCGCCGCTGCACCGCCTGCTGTCCGGCAAGTACTACGTGGACGAGCTGTACGAGGCCGTCATCGGCCGGCCCCTGACCTGGGTGTCCGACCGGATCTTCCTGCGGATCGGCGACCGGGCGGTGATCGACGGCACGCTGCATGGTCTGACAGGCCTCGCACGCCAGGCGGCCGGCGTGCTCGGCCGCGTCCAGACCGGCAACCTGCACCTCTACGCCTGGCTCGTGCTGGCCGGAATTTTCGCGCTCCTGCTGTGGAGCTGGCGTCATGTCTGAGGCCGCCATGCTGAACTGGGTGCTGTTCCTCCCGGTGGCCGGCATGGCCGCCCTGCTGCTGGTACCGCGCTTGCGCGCGGACCTGGTGCGCGGCCTGTCGCTGGCCGTGATGGTGCTGCAGTTCCTGCTGACGGTCGTGCTCTACCTGGAGTTCGACGCCGACCTCGGCGGGCTGCAGTTCGAGACGCGGCTGCCGTGGATCGCGGACTGGGGCGTGTACTACCACGTCGGGCTCGACGGCCTGAACATCCTGCTGGTGCTGCTGACCGCCTTCCTGGGCCCCCTGGTCGTCGCCGGGGCGTTCAGCGCCATCCAGAAGGACGTCAAGCTCTTCTACTCGATGGTGTTCTTCATCCAGTTCGCGATGCTGGGCACCTTCGTCGCGCAGGACCTGTTCCTGTTCTACGTCTTCTGGGAGACGATGCTGATCCCGATGTTCCTCATCATCGGCATCTGGGGCGGCGAGCGGCGCATCTACGCGACGCTGAAGTTCGTGCTCTACACCGCGTTCGGCAGCATCCTGATGCTGGCGGCAGTGATCTACCTGGTCTGGTCGCTGAAGTCGCAGACCGGCATCACCTCCTTCGCCTTCGCCGACCTCTACGGCACGCGCCTGCCGCTCGACGCGCAGGTGCTGCTGTTCGGGGCCTTCGCGCTGTCCTTTGCGATCAAGGTCCCGGTCGTGCCGCTGCACACCTGGTTGCCGGACGCCCACGTCGAGGCGCCGACCGCCGGTTCCGTGATCCTCGCCGGCGTGCTGCTGAAGATGGGAACCTACGGCTTCATCAAGCTGGGCTTCCCGCTGTTTCCCGAGGCGACGGCGGTCTACACGCCGGTGATCATGGTCCTGGCGGTGATCAGCATCATCTACGGCGCCTGCCTGGCGCTGGTGCAGGACGACATCAAGAAGATCATCGCCTACTCGTCGATCAGCCACCTCGGCTACGTCATGCTGGGGCTCGCGAGCCTCGACCTGCTGGGCATCCAGGGCGCGATCATCCAGATGGTGAGCCACGGCCTGACCGCGGGCGGACTGTTCCTCATGGTCGGCATGATCTACGAGCGCTGCCACAGCCGCGACCTCGCGGCCTACGGCGGGCTGGCCAAGCTGCTGCCGGTCTACTCGGTTTTCTTCATGGTCCTGACGCTCGCGGCCGTCGGCCTGCCGACCACGAGCGGTTTCACCGGCGAGTTCCTCGTGCTGATGGGCGCGTTCAACGCGGCCTGGCCGCAATACGAGGCGGGTGTCACCTGGCCGCTGGTGCTGGCCTGCCTCGCGGTGCTCGGCGTGGTGCTCGGCGCGCTCTACATGCTGCGCCTCGCGCAGCACTTCCTGTTCGGCGAGAGCAAGGCGCCGCACCAGCCGCTGGCGGACCTGAACCTGCGCGAGAAGGCGATCCTCGCCCTGATCGTCGTCGCCGTGTTCTGGCTCGGCCTGTTCCCGGATTCCTTCATGCGCAAGACGGAACTCGGGGCGCTCGAGTACCAGCAGCAGGTCATGAGCCGTCCTGCGGGCTCCTGGGTCTCGGTTGAGCCGGCCGGCGGGAGCGCCCCATGAACGCCAGCACGCTGCTGACCGCCATGCTGCCCGAGCACCTGCTGCTGCTCGGCATCCTGCTGCTGATCGTGCTCGAGATCGGCGCGAGGAAACCGCGCGAATTCCTCTGGGTCACGCTGGTCACGGTCTTCGCGGCCGCCTTTGCCGCGGCCCGCCTCTACGTCAGCGACTATGCCGCCGCGCCCTTCCCGGGACAGTTCTCCGTGGATCCCGCAGCCTTGCTGGGCAAGGCGACGCTGCTGGGCCTCACCCTCCCGGCCGTGCTGATCGCCGGCGGCGAATTCAGGGGACCCCGCTTCTCGATCCTGCTGCTGTCGTCCGTGTACGGCGCCTGCCTGATGCTGTCCTCGGACAGCTTCCTGACGCTGTTCCTCGGCATCGAGCTGATGTCGCTGCCGGTCTACGCGCTGGTGCTGCTGGCGATGGGCAGGCCGGAAAGCGCCGAGGGCGCGCTGAAGTACCTGATCCTCGGCGGCGCGGGCACGGCCTCGCTCCTGCTCGGCATCTCATTCACCTTCGGGTCGACCGGTTCGTTCGGACTCGCGGCCTTCGGCGCGGCCCTGGCGGGCGGCGACACGATGGCGCGCGCGGCCGTCGTCCTCGTGCTGCTGGCGTTCTACCTGAAGGCGGCGGTCGTGCCATTCCACGCCTGGGCGCCGGACGCCTACGAGTCGGCCAGCGTCCCGGTCACCGCCTACATGGCGACCGTCATCAAGTCGGCGGTGCTGCTGGCCGCCGTGCGCATGTTCGCGGGCACGGAGGTGCCTGCCTCGATGGTCGTCCTGCTGGCCGGGCTGCCCCTGCTGTCCATGGTCTGGGGCAACCTCACCGCGATGAGGCAGGAGAGCTTCCGGCGCATGATCGCCTACTCGTCGATCGCGCACGCCGGCTACCTGTTCTTCGCCTTCCTGGGGCCCGCGCAGGGTCGCTACGAGGCGGTGATCTTCTACGTCATCGCCTACGGCCTGATGAACCTGCTCGCGTTCGTCTGCCTGCCGACCGGCGAGGACGCCACCCGCGACCGGCTCGACAACCTGAAGGGCCTGTTCGGCCGGAATCCCTACGCGGCGGTGCTGATCGCCGCGGCGATGCTGTCGCTGGCCGGCATCCCGCCGTTCCCGG
>Ga0316604_10003676_pt1 | contig 10637 bp, 7 predicted proteins | sample OWC_soil_day20_C_FD_207650 | JGI IMG/M metagenome (GOLD analysis project Ga0316604, IMG submission 207650) | Wetland soil microbial communities from Old Woman Creek delta, Ohio, United States - OWC_soil_day20_CT | ecosystem: Environmental > Terrestrial > Soil > Wetlands | place: USA: Ohio... | reverse complement strand
ATAGATGAAAGATTACATACGCAAAAGAGTGTTGGATATTTGCGACTACATTCTTGAGAGCAAACAAACAGTTCGGCAGGCAGCGACGGTGTTTGGAGTAAGTAAAAGTACAGTTCATAAAGATATATCAAACATGAACGGTGAAGAATTCAGTAAAATCAAGGGTTGAGGGAGTATTCTTTATCTAACGCTTATCTAACCATCAAGTGTTAGATAAAAATAGGTAAAACGAATTTGGCATAAAAGAATACTACTCGACATTTTACTAGTATTTTTGAAAGTGAACAGTGATAAGGGAGTATGCGTTTCGCATGCTCCGTTTGTATATGTCTCAAAAAAATGTTGAATTATGTTATTTATTCGTGTAATTTAGTGTTTATTTAATAAATAAATTCGTTGATTTTTACAGTATAATATATTATACTATTGCAAATAACTGCAAGGAGACTGCCATTATGTACCGAAAAATCACGGAATATCTTAAAGAATGGAAGGCAAGCCCCTACCGTAAACCGCTGATTTTACAGGGTGCAAGACAAGTTGGCAAGACCTATTCTGTGCTTGAGTTTGGCCGTGAGCAATATGAGAATGTTGCCTATTTTAACTTTGAAACCAATCCGCAGCTCATCAAGACCTTCGCCGAGAGTCTGGAACCGAGCTACCTTATCCCGATACTTTCACGGCTGGCCAATCAGACCATTATCAGGGAAAAGACGCTAATTGTCCTGGACGAGGTTCAGTTTTGCGAACGGGCGTTAACATCACTCAAATACTTCTATGAAAATGCACCGGAATACCATATCATCGTCGCAGGGAGTTTGTTGGGGGTTGCCGTGAATCGCGAGCAGTTCTCCTTTCCCGTGGGTATGGTGGACATTAAGACGCTTTACCCGATGGATATGGAAGAATTTCTGCTTGCTTGCGGTGAGGACGGTCTTGTCAATCAAATCAAAGATTGTTTTACCCACGATACGCCGCTGCCTTCTGCTTTGCATGAAGCAGCGCTCCAGTATTACCGCCAATACCTTGTCGTCGGGGGTATGCCTGATTGTGTCAACAAGTATCTTGAAACCAAGAACTTCATTCTGGTCCGGCATACCCAGGATATGATCTTGGCGAGCTATCTCAACGACATGAGCAAGTACAATACGGCCAATGAAATCAAGAAGACGCACCTTGTTTATGACAATATCACTGTCCAGCTTTCAAAGCAGAATACACGTTTTCAATACAAGTTGGTGAAGAAGGGCGGCAGGGCGTCTGAATTCGAAAATGCTATTGAATGGCTCACCCTCTCCGGCATTGTAACCAGGATATACCGTGCGGAACAGGCGAAGAAGCCGCTGGAAAATTACCGTGACATCGACTCTTTTAAAATATACGTTTCCGATATGGGTTTGCTTTGTGCGAAGAAAGACATTGTTCCCGAAGATGTGCTGTTTTTATCTGATGAACTGAACGACTTCAAAGGCGGCATGGTGGAAAACTATGTGTGCTGCCAGCTTATCGCCAATGGATATACTAGCTATTATTGGGCATCTGACCGTAGTGCGGAAGTTGATTTTATTATCCAACGTAGTAGGAGTATCATTCCTATTGAGGTTAAATCGGCCGATAATACCAAGTCAAAAAGCCTAGGGATCTATATTCAAAACTATAAACCGGAGTATGCCGTCAAGCTGGCGACAAGGAACTTTGGCTTGGAAGATGGCAAAAAGACGGTTCCTTTGTACGCCGCTTTCTGCCTATGACACGGAGAACTTCTCAAAAGTTACAGAGACATGTCGGGTTACAAGGTGTATATTGAGTATCGCATAGACCAACAAATGGGGGTGGATGAGTACATGCCATTAGAGATAAGGGATATATTAGCAGAAATTGATCATACATGTCAAAAAATCAATGTCTATCGGCCTTTCGCTGAACCTATGTTAAGCCAGTTAAAAGCCTACTATCGTATTGGTCTTACCTATAGCAGCAATGCCCTTGAGGGAAATTCTCTCACGGAAACGGAAACTAAGGTCGTATTGGAAGATGGGCTAACCGTTGGTGGAAAACCGCTCCGGGATCATCTGGAGGCTATGGGACATAGTGAAGCGTACGATTTTATGTTTTCGCTTATGCATGGCAATTTATTTACTGAGCAAGATATTCTAACCTTGCACCGGATGTTTTATTCTAAAATCGATGAGGGACAAGCCGGTAGGTATCGGCGGCAGCGGGTGTTTATCAGCGGCTCACAGTATGCTGTGCCTGACTGGCCGGACGTTCCTCTATTAATGGCAAAATGGCTTCAGGAATTACCTGCACAAAAGAAAAAGCTGCACCCCGTGGAATTGGCTGCCAAAGTGCATAAGGATTATGTTTTTATTCATCCTTTTGTGGATGGCAATGGCCGGGTCGCAAGACTTTTGACTAACTTAGTATTAATCCAAGCTGGGTATTTGCTTGTTATTATCCCTCCAATTATTCGTGCGGACTATATCAGCAGTCTGGAAAAAGCGCATACAGATGATGCTGATTTCCAACGATTTATTGCGGAAAGAGTACTGGAGACGCAGAAGGATTATCTTAGACTGTTAAAGTAGGTAGTTGCTTTTATACCAATATGTCTCAATAGAGCGTACACAGTGAAACAGAGTAGAAGTGTTTTATATAAGCCGATAAATGATTTTGGGGTCATCCCATGATCATTTATCGGCTTGATGAGACACTTTTTTATTTGGGCGGGGGGGAAGGACAGATGAAGATCGGGTATACTTGGGTTCAAGTCAAACGAATTGGAAGCACACATAAGGTTATTTTATCTACTAAGTGGACAAATTAAGCTGTATTGGATATACCTGGGGGATAATTTAAAGTGACAGCCGACCAAATAGCGGAACTTGAGAAGCAATTAGTACAACTAAAGATTGAGCATTGGCTAAAAGAAGACCTTTTTACTCCTCAGTGGTGGCTTATGCTCGTTTTCCTTCTGATCCCTTGGATCCTCTGGTGGAGATACGTGGATAAAACCCGCATCCTGCAACTCTTTTGGGGACGCTGGTTCTGATTGCTTCGTCGTATTTAGATACAATAGGGAGTGAACTTGCCTTATGGCAATATAACAAGATGTTAATTCCCTACTGGTCCAGGCTGATAGCTGTAGACTTTTCGGTCTTGCCAGTATCCTATATGCTCCTGTATCAATATTTTGGAGGCTGGCGACCGTATAGTATGGCCAGTGTAGCTGTGGCTTTGGTTTACTCCTTTGGTGCAGAGCCTATGTTGGTTAGTCTTGGTATTTACCAGCCAAGGACTTGGAGCCACTGGTGTTCATTGCCGCTGTACATATGTATTGCTCTATTCTCTAGGATGTTAGTGGAAAAGCTTGTTGCAAGGGGCAATCACCTTTGAGAGATAGCTATACCCCACGCCGAAAGAGATTAGACCTCTCAAGATTCGATACTATGCAGATGCACGTTAGACATCCCTTGGTAGCCGCATGGTGGGCAATGTCGTTTGGTACTACATTTCCGCAAAACGCCGGGAGCTATGATGCTGGTGTTTTGCCGGATATACAAGGCGATCTGGATCTCGGCCAAGGTTTTTTGCGGCATGAGCCCGGACTTGCCGATGAAATTGTTCTGGGCCAGATTTAATTATATTTCTGATAACCTATAGGCCTTGTAGATATACTACAAAGCCCTTATAAAGGATCGTAAAAACCAGCGGTTTTCGCCGTCGCTAAGGCTTCGGCGTAAGCCGGGTTTTCTAATCAAAGCCAATCGGTTTGCTACCGGTTGGCTTTGATTGTTTCAAAACTAAAACGAAAAGAGGAGTCATATTTGGCGCTGACCTTCATAAAATGTTGTAGGCATTGACGATGCTTTAGGGGTTTTAATTATAGAGATTTATGGGGGAGGTTATGATATGAAGATTACGTTTATTAATCCAAATAGTGCTGAGTTGGTGGACAAGTACTTGCCCAAAATTTTAGCTGAAGCGGTGTTTAATCAGGCTAAAAAGGAGATCGACAGGGCTGACGTTGGTAAAGGCAACGGGTATGATGTAAAACACTCAGCTTGATGGTAAAGTTATGTTGTAACTCCGGTGGGTGATATTCAAACTTATCTTACTGGAGTTAAAGGAAACCTCTGCCGGAGCAGTATTTTGTGGGAAGGGAGAAAGTCAAAGTGACTAGTAGTAATACTGGAAAGAAAAGGGTGGCTGCTTACTGTCGGGTATCAACTGAAAAAGAAGATCAGTTGATGAGTTTGCAGGCGCAAAAAGAATTCTTTGAAGAATATGCTGCTAAAAATAGTTTTGAGCTTGTTGCGCTTTATGCGGATGAAGGGATCAGTGGGACGAAGCTAAAAAATAGAAGAGAATTTAACCGAATGATGGGCGATGCGCAGCGCGGTTACTTTGAATGTGTCTATGTAAAGGATGTTTCCAGGCTTGCTCGTAACGTTGTTGACTTTCTTCAAAGTATCCGAATGTTGAAGTCGCTGAACATCGATTGCCGTTTTGTAACGGCTAATATGTCTAGTAACGATGGTGAATTGACCTTGACGATTTTAGCGGCTGTTGCCCAGGAGGAATCGGCTAACCTTTCTAAACGGGTGAAGTTTGGTAAAAAACGCAATGCCCAGAAGGGGCGGGTGCCTAACCTTGTTTACGGTTATAATAAGGCAATAGGCGAGTATTTTAACCTGACAATAAATGAAGTAGAGGCCAAAGTGGTCAAGCGGATATTTAATTACTACGTTTATCAGGGGCATGGGGCTAATAAGATTGCGCAATTGTTAAATAAGGAAGGTTTATTAACAAAACGTAGGTGCAGGTGGTCTCAGCAGGCTATTTCTACAATACTTACCAATCCTCTATATATAGGAAAGGTTATTAATGGTAAGGAATCGGTTAAGGATTTTCTAACGGGGGAACGGGTTAAAAACCATCCGAGCGAACACTTTATAGTGGACAAGCCAGAGCTTACTATCGTTGACGATGAGGTTTTTTCTAAAGCGCAAGCTTTACTGGCAGAACGAACAGAAAACTTTCGTCTGACAAAAAAGCGTCAGTCGAATAAGTACTGTTTTAGCACGTTAATACAGTGTGGCGATTGCGGTTATAGTTTCCGAAGAACCTACCGCAAATATATAAAAGAGTATATTCGGTGGTGCTGTTCAGGGCGTAACGCGAATGGGGTGGATTTTTGCAGCAACCATACTATTATTGATGAGCAGGAATTGTTAGAGGCGATTAAAAGCTATCTGGGCAGTTTGGTATCCTCGCAGGATAAACTGTTAAAACAAACGATTGCCGAATTTCGAAAACAATATAAACCGGAGGAACATGAGATATCAGAGACATTTATACTCGTGGAACTGGCAAGGTTGAAGAAAGCGAAGTCTAAGCAAACAGAAATGTTTGAGGTCGACGCGATTACGATTGAAGAGTTGAAAGAGCGGACAGCCGAGCTAAATGCTTCCATTGCCAAATATGAGAATGAGTTGAGTACCATCCGGGGGAGCACTTCTGTTTTGAGCCAGATTGACGAATTAGTTCGGAAGTACTGCGGCAGTATTCAGGCGGTGCTGGCTGCTAATATTATTGACAATGCTATGCTAAGGAAAGTGATTGAAAAGATTGTTGTAACAGTAGAAGGTGAGGTACAAGTATATTTAAAGTTGTTTTCGGATTTGGAGATGATCCATGCGGTGGCAATATGATAGGGAAAGAACCTATTGCCGTTAAAGAATTGGCAAGTGGTGAGAATGCAAAATGAATCATGTAAGCAGCAAAAGCTTGCACGATTCATTTTTTTTTATGCTGTGTAGAAAACAGCTGATTTTAAAGGGAGGGTAACTTGTGGCAAGATATAACAAAAATAATCCTGGAAACACTCTTGTTAATTTACATCATTAATGTAACCAGTTCTATTTAATACCGTGATAGAACTGTAACAAAACTGAAGCGGGATTGTCGGTTTTTGTTGATATAATTTATATACATAAAGGCCGGATTTCTATAAAGCGAATCTTAATACTTAGAAATCTATTGGTGCATAGCAGCGCAGTTTGCAGTAGGAGGAAGAAAAAGTGAAAGTGGAGATTAAGCATCGTAAAGTATTGTATGTGGGGCTTATTGCCGTGGCTCTTTTGGGTTCATTTGCTGTTGCCCGTAGTGGGGCATTGGCAAAGAACCAGGCTGCTAAAACACAACCTGTAACCGTAAAAGCCATGCAGGTGGTCAATCGTGACACGCCGGTAAATTACGAATTTGTAGGAAAGGTACAAGCGAAAAATGAAGTAAAAATAATGGCCAAGGTTTCGGGAAATATTGTGGAAAAGATGGTGAAAGGCGGCGATACCGTATACAAGGGACAGCCGTTGTTTCGTATAGATAATAAGCAATATCGTTCGGCCATCCGTTCGTCGCAGGCGGCGCTCAATAAGTCGAAAGCCACATTGAACAACAGTCAAAAAGATGTGGCCCGATACCAGGATTTAGCGGCAAAAGACGCTATTGCTCAGCAAAAATTGGATGCACAGGTGGCTCAGGCGGAAGAAGACACCGCAACTGTGGAAGCTAACCTGGCAAATCTTCGGCAAGCGGAAGAAGATGAGCAGGATACTTTGATTGTTTCGCCGGTTGACGGACGAATTGATGTGAATGATTTAAATGTAGGCGATTATGTAGCGGCGGGATCAACGACGCTGGCCAATGTGTCAACAACCGATCCGGTTGTGGTGCAATTCAGTATGAGTGAAAATGAATACATAAAATTTATCCAACTGGGAAGTGGCTCTTTACCTGCCAGCCTGAAAGATAATCTTAAGCTTACGTTGAGTGATGGTTCTACCTATCCTCTTTCCGGTCATATCGACCAAATTGATAAGGGAATCAGCACGACAACCGGTACCATTACTTTGAAAGCTCTGTTTAGTAATCCGCAGAAATTTCTTGTTCCCGGCATGTTTGCCCGGATTGTTGCCGCAGGCGAGATACGGCCTAACGCCATATTAATCCCTGAGCGGGCGGTAAAAGAATTGTTGGATAATACCTTCGTTTTTGTAATAGGCGCGGATAACAAAGCGGAACAGCGCGCGGTAAAACTCGGCGATAAAGTCGGCAATATGGTAATAGTGGAAGACGGGCTTACTGCCGGTGATTCCATTGTCGTCGATGGAATTGATAAGATAAAAACGGGAACTTTGTTAAATGTAACTATGATGGAGCCGGATGCGTCAGCCAATCCGGCTCAGCAATAGGGGCTGTTCCTATGGCAAAATTTTTTATTGAACGCCCCATATTTGCGATTGTTTTATCAATTATCATTACTATTGTGGGAGTGGTTGCCGCGACTACCCTGCCAATAGCCCAGTATCCGCAGATTTCCCCGCCAACGGTATCGGTTAGTACTTCCTATCAAGGGGCTAATGCCGACGTTGTCGATCAGACAATAGCGCAAACCTTGGAACAGGAAATCAATGGTGTTGAAGGTATGGTTTCGATGTCTTCTACCAGCTCGGATTCCGGTTCGTATAATTTAAGCATTCAGTTCGACTCCGATAAAAATGCAGATACGGCTGCCGTGCAAACGCAAAACCGGGTGGCGGAAGTAACGTCCTCTTTGCCAAGTGCGGTTCAGTCTGTGGGTGTTACTACCAGACAAAACTCGCAAGAAATGGCGTTGATCTTCAATTTGTATTCACCCAATGGCACCTATGATAGCAAATTCTTGAAGAATTACGGCAGTGTTTACCTTGTGGATGCTATTAAACGGGTCGACGGGGTAGGTGATGTATCGGAGTTCGGGTCGGATTATAGTATGCGCATTTGGCTTAATCCGCAGAAAATGGAGCAGTTAAATGTTTCCGCCACGGAAGTGACTTCGGCTATTGAAAGTCAAAATAAGCAGGCCGCTTCTGGTGCGGTGGGGAAAATGCCTAATGATTCCGGCCAAGAATTTCAATATACAACCCGAGTTAAAGGACGGTTAACCGATACTAAAGAATTTGAGAATATTATTATTCGCGCCAAATCTGACGGCTCGTTTATTCGCCTAAAAGATATCGCCCGAGTGGAAATGGGCAGCAAAGAGTACACATATAACAACCTGATGAATGGTCAACCTTCGACCGGTCTGGCGGTTAAGCTGACGAGCACCGCGAATATCTTGGAAACTGTCAGCAAAGTGAAAAAGGTGTTAGAAACCGCTTCACAAAGTTTCCCTGATGATTTATCGTATAAAATTATTATTGATAACAGTAATTTTGTCCGAGAGTCCATGATGGAGGTTGTAAAAACCTTTGTGGAAGCCTTGCTGCTGGTACTCTTGGTCGTGTTTATCTTTTTGCAGAGCTGGCGGGCTACGCTCATTCCGATGCTAGCTATTCCAGTATCTTTGATTGGAACTTTTGGTGCGTTTGTCGTACTGGGATTTACCATCAATACCTTGACGTTGTTTGCCATGGTGTTGGCGATCGGGCTGGTTGTGGATGATGCCATCGTGGTTATTGAAGCTGTTGAGCATCATATGCGGTATTCCGGACTTACGCCTTTAGAAGCAACTAAGAAGGCGATGAGTGAAGTGTCCGGGCCGGTCGTAGCAATTGCCTTTGTATTGGCCTCCGTATTTATTCCGGTAGCATTTTTCGGGGGAATGATGGGGATTCTGTACAAACAGTTTGCTCTAACTATTGCGGTATCGATGGCACTGTCGGCGCTAGTTGCTCTGACCTTGACTCCGGCACTTTGTACGCTTTTGTTAAAACCCTATAATCCTGATGCTCATAAAGGGATTATAGGCCGTTTTTTCGAGGCCTTTAACAATTGGTTTGAGGTAAACGTAGAAAAATATGGTGGCGCATTAGCCAAAGTAATTTCTAAAGCTCGCCTATGTATCGCGCTACTGGCGGTATTATTGATTTTCGTTGGGGTGTTATACAAATTGGTTCCGTCTTCCTTTGTACCGGACGAGGATCAGGGATTTTATATGACTTCGGTAACCTTGCCGGAAGCGTCGAGTTTAAACCGTACCATTGATGTGGTAAAAGAGTTGTCGGAACAAGTAAAAGCGCAGCCTGGCGTAGCGAATATTATGGGACTATCCGGGATGGATATGCTAAGCAACGGTTCAAAACCAAATGCGGGCGCGCTCTTTGTTTCCCTGGATCCATGGGAAAAAAGGAAAGATGCCGAAACGCAGTTAAAAGCTGAAATCAGCCAAACGATGCTGAAGGGGGCGCAAATACCGGAAGGTACAGTAATATCTTTTGCTCCGGCGTCATTGCCCGGCTTGGGCATGATGGGTGGCTTTACTTTTATGCTGGAGGCACAGAGCGGCGGAACGCTGGAAGAACTGGACGGCATTGCGCAAAAATTTGTAGAGGCAGCTGGGCAGCGGCCTGAGATTGGTTCGATTTCTTCTAATTTTAAAAATGATACTCCTGGGTATGAATTAGAAGTTGACCGGGATAAAGCCCAAGAGCTGGGCGTTGATGTGGATGATGTATTTACGACTTTGCAGGTAGCTATCGGCGGAAGCCAAGTTAATGATTTTAATAAGTTCGGCCGCACTTACAAAGTGGTTGTTCAGGCGGAATCCCAGTTCAGGGGGGATGTTAATGAACTGCGTTCCATTAATGTAAAAAGTTCTAATGGTACTATGGTACCGCTAAACACACTGATTAAGACGAAAAAGGTAACTGCCCCGGCGCTGATTACTCGCTATAATGGCGTTAATGCCGTAAAAATTAGCGGCAGCCAGGCGTCGGGCTATAGTTCCGGCCAAGCTATGACGGCACTGGAAGAAGTGGCTAAAGAAATCTTGCCCAGCGGCTATACGTATGAATGGTCGGGACAAAGTCGGGAAGAAAAGACTTCTGGAAATAGAGCTCCCATCGTATTTGGTATGGCGCTTGTATTTGTATTCTTGTGTCTGGCTGCGCTATATGAAAGTTGGAATGTTCCTTTTGCAGTTTTATTGGCTGTTCCGTCAGGGCTTTTGGGGGCATTTCTCTTTCAATACTTGCGAAATCTGGAAAACAGTATCTATATGCAGATTGGCTTAGTTATGCTGATTGGCTTGGCGGCTAAAAACGCCATATTAATTGTTGAATTTGCTAAAGTGAGAGTGGATAAGGGTATGAATCCGGTTCAAGCCGCCATTGAAGCGGCGAAAATACGGCTGCGTCCGATACTTATGACATCCTTAGCCTTCATTATTGGCTGTATGCCTCTGGCTATCGCCACCGGTGCGGGTGCCGGGGCGAGAACATCTATGGGTACGGCGGTAGTAGGCGGCATGTTTACTGCTACTTCGATAGGTATCTTTTTAATTCCGGTCCTATTTGTAGTAGTAGAAAGGGTAACGGAAAGAATTCATGCGGCACGGACGAAAGGTCGTAAGGCCGAATAAGTTTCTTCAAACTTGCTGTTAACAGGTACGAATAGATATAGGGGTTAACCGTCTAATGCATGTAAGGCGGTTGACTCCTATATTTTGCCGTTCCTTTTTGGTATATCATTGCATAAAGATATGATTGAACGGTTACCCAGCATTAACAAACGGCTTGCCAGCCGGGTTCGTCATATTTTGGAGGTAAATAAAGCGGAAAGGCATATTCGAGGTGGTGAAGCCACTAGAA
>Ga0316604_10003674_pt1 | contig 10638 bp, 12 predicted proteins | sample OWC_soil_day20_C_FD_207650 | JGI IMG/M metagenome (GOLD analysis project Ga0316604, IMG submission 207650) | Wetland soil microbial communities from Old Woman Creek delta, Ohio, United States - OWC_soil_day20_CT | ecosystem: Environmental > Terrestrial > Soil > Wetlands | place: USA: Ohio... | reverse complement strand
ATTATTGGTAAAGTTTAGAGCGGAACACTGGTAACCTTTGGAGCGGAATAGGTGGTAAAGTTTGCGGCGGAACGCTGGTAAAGTATACTCCGGAATATGCAGTTAAGGTAGATGTATCTGATTATATCTTTTATTCAATTATTAGAAAGGAATATCGAATCACCAGACCAGACGCGGATTCACGTATTTATTCTCCATTAACATCAATTAAAAGGGAACATAGACAACACCTTACTTTAAATGGTAAACAGTTAATTGGTTTAGACGTGGTTGGCTGTCAGATGTTATTATCTTCAATTGCTGTAGAGAACTATTTTACAGGAATGTATGAGAATGTAGAATTGCCGGATGATATGGTCTACTACAGAGAGTTAGCAGAAGCAGGGTTGTTGTATGAAAAGATAGCAGAAGCGGAAGGCAAAACTTCATTATTAATAAAAGACAGAACAGCGTATAAACAAAAACTATACAAAGGCTTCTTCTTTAGCAAAAACAGCAAAAGATTAAATAAAATACAACAAGCATTTAAATCGTTGTTCCCCAGTGTTTTTGATACGATTGTTAATATTAAAACGAGCAACGAATATAACAGTTGGGCAATTACACTACAAAAGGTTGAATCTGTGTTGATGTTAGATTCTATTAGCAAAAAACTAATTGATAAAGGTATTCAGTTTTTGAACTTGCATGATGGGTTATATTTTTCAACATTAGAAGATTTAAAAGTAGGTGAGGAAATATTAATCAATTGCTTCAAAGAACATGGTGGCGTGAATGTAAGAACAAAAATTGAACAATACGAAGAACCAACTGAATTTAAAGAAAAAGAAACTGATAAAAATGTAATCAAATTTGAATCAAAGACTAACATCAAATTAGAGAAACATTATTTCAAATTGGGTGACACTTATTTTAATGTGAAAAAACTTACCAGAAAAATAGATGCGAAAGGCTGCAAGAGCAAGAAGTTAAGTCTGAAACAGTTTATAAAAATATATGAAGAAAAGAAAGCAGCTGAACAAGAAATTAAAGAAGAAAAAATTGAATACAAAGAAACTAAAATAACAAATATGATAGAATACAACAGCATGGTTTTTAAGTCAAGGTACATTTATCAACAATTCATTGAGATTGAAAAATTAACAGGTATACAATTAGAACCTAGTAAAATTGATATATACAATGAATATGATTTCAATGACGAATGGGTATTTCGTTTTGGTGGGGAATATTCATCTTCCATCCGTAACAAACATACTAACATGTTTGTATCGTATGGTGGGTATAAACAGTATCCTATCGAAGAATTTGTACCAGACATTATATCATTAATCAAAGAAGAACAACTTCTTATTCAATCAATTGCAACTACATAACAGAGTAATGGAAAAGCAACAATTAAAAGTAATCATCCACAACAAAAAAGAATTGCCAGAAACAAAAAAATTGAGAAGTGTTTGGGGGTCTAAAGAAAGAATAGAGTGGCTAAGACAAACACCCAAGTCCTATCAAACGAAAATAATTAACATGGACGATTACAATAAACCAGTATCAAAAGTGAATTAACAAACAAATAAAAATTGACAATAAAACAAAAATTAAAAAAAATGAAAACAGAATTAGAAAAACAAATGCAGCAAAGCGACGAGTATTACGAGTACATTGATGAATTAATTAAAAAATTCGAAATTGAAAGTAACGAAGAACTGGAAGAATTATTAAAGCCTTCCCTTTTAAATTTTTTGACTAGCAACAACATGACAATGCGAACGTACAAGGATATTCAGAAGCAATTTGAAGAAGAAAAAGCGCTGCATTTAGAAATGTTCGGTCCTAATTACAGGCCAATTGAGAGGGAATATGTTGATATAGACATTGATTCCTATGTCAAAAATTTAATGGAAGATGATGAAATAGACGAAGAAGAATACAAGGCATATTTGATAAGTATATACGAAGAAGAACAGCCGATAAGGGAGGAAATATTAATCTTCAATTCCCTCTAACATTTCATTTGACTAAGAACCACGATTTAAAAATGTTAACCCAATAAAAGAAAAGCACTCATTCATATTTAAAATAAAAACAATAAATATGAATGAGCTTGAATTTCCCACAAGATTTAAAAATTGGAAGAACAGTTGAAGCACAATTAGCAGCACTATTTGAATCAGCTAACTATACTACTATCAACACTAGAGACAAAGAAGATTTCCCTGAATATGACTTGATTGTAACCCATCCAGAAGGCAAAGCAACTACCATAGAAGTAAAATATGATAAAATGGCTTCACATACTGGTAATGCAGCAGTAGAATATCAAAAATTAAAAGACAATCAAATAATTCCATCCGGTATATCAGTATGTAAAGCGGATTTTATTGCTTACAAATTTACCAATGATTCCAACTTTTATTTTATCCCGCCTGCTGATTTAAAAGAATTAATCAACAAAAAGAAATACACCCGAACAGTAAACGGTGGGGATGATAAAAGAAGTGTATTAGCGTTATTCAATTTACCTTCTTTCAAATCTCACTGTGAAAAACTTAATTACTCTGTTTTGAAAAGTATTGGGTAGCAGTATTTAAAAGATAAACAATTAATAATGGAAAAGAAAGAAGGATTTGAAAAGATACAACAGTTACTCCCAATCATATATCACTACTATCAAACTAAAGAAATACCAGTAACATTTGATGAAGAAAAGAGAAGAATACTCACAGATGTATATTCCCGTTTCGTATTGCCTGGTGCTATATTTTCAGGATTTAATTGTAGGCCGTGTATTGTCAGCGTATTCGAGTTGGTCGAAAGTTTTTGGAATAGAGAATATCCCAAGTATCAACAAGAACAACAAAAAGAAGCCAATACAGCTAATATAAACTGCACCAAAGAAGCTATATCACAAAAAGAAATTAAACCTTTAAAAAGGGCCAAGAATAATAAAAATAAAAATTAATGAGAGAAGGTTATCGCAATGAAATAGAAAAATTTGAAAATGATGAAATTTTTAATATCCTGTTTAATGAGTGCAAAAATCCAAAAACTTTTCAATTGCAACAATTTGTTCTTTTAAACTATGAAGATATTGTAGATTATAATTCAACAATGGATCAGATTTCAGCTATTAGTAAGGAGATTATTAGGCTGTCAGGTGAAAGGTATCAATTAGGTAAATTTTGTACGGAAATAAAAGATAAAATTTCAAATGAATATCCTTTAGAGGTATTGAAAGAAATGGCAAATGAGAGTAGGGTTTTCGATTTTAAGAATTTGAGTAGTGCGGACAAGATAAAATACTTACAAACAATTTTAGAAAAATAATTCCTGATTTAATATTTCAATTGAGCTGTTTCATTTTTTGGAGCAGCTTTTTGTTTTTGAAAGTATTTAAAAAGAGGGCCAACCCACCAGATTTTTACAACCGTATACAGGAATTAGATCAAATGTCAGACAACAACCCAATAAATGAGAATAAAGGCCATTTTAAGCCCGGAATTTCAGGTAATCCAGGAGGAAGGCCCAAAGGTGCAATTAATAAATCAGCGAAGATTATAAGGGATTTTTTAGCTGATGTGATGATGGATAATTTGCCTAGACTTCAAGAGGATTTAGACAAAATGAAACCCTTCCAAAGATGGACAATCCTTAAAACACTTTCTGATAAGTTTTTGCCAACGTTAACACACACCGATTTAGAAGCTAATGTAAATGGACAAGTGAAGTTCGTAGTTGAATATATAGATGAGAAGCCAGCATACCAAACTATTGAATTAATTAATGATGATAAACCAAAATTGATTGATTCAGAAGTAGTGAATTTTGAACAGTTAGATCAAGTAAATAGCCTGGTACATGTCTCACCCGGAATCGAACCTAATTCAACTAAAGTATAATTTAACATTGTTTATCAATTAGTTATAAGTACAATATTATTATTTATAATTAATTGGTTACCAAATTAGTTACAAAAATCGACGTTTTTATAATACGTTAAAATAATAATTAATATATAAGTTAACCCCAATTTTTAATGTATGAAGCAGATAACGAACAGGAAATAACTCAATTAAGGATACAATTAAAACGACCACATGTTAACCAGCAAAAAGTAATTGATTGTAATAGTAGGTTTATAGTATTACAGTGTGGCAGAAGGTTTGGTAAATCAACGGTTGCTCAAATAATTAGTGTTAAGAAATTACTATCATCCCCAAAATCTTTTGTAGGTTATGTAGCTCCCACTTTTGACCTATGTAAATTGTTCTACAAAGAATTAATTGAAACATTACCTGCGCAATTAATCAAGTCAGAAAATAAGGCTGAATTACAAATAGAATTGATTAATGGTTCATTCATAAAGTTCCATAGTGGTGAAGCCTTACAGTCATTTAGAAGTAGAAAGTATCATTTAGTAATAATCGATGAAGCAGCGTTTATACCCGATTTGAAAGATGCCTATGAGCAGGCTATTAGACCTACTTTAACTGACTATAAAAGTGGTTGTATATTTATCTCAACACCCAATGGAAAGGGCTATTATGACAGTTTGTATGAGAAAGGTTTAAGAGGTGAAGATGGTTTTACTTCATTCCATTTTACCAGTTATGACAATCCACATATAGACCCATCTGAAATTGATTTAGCTAAAGAGACATTGCCAGAAGCAGTATTCAATCAGGAGTATTTAGCCTTATCTGGTGAAAATGCCGGGAATCCTTTTGGTGGTATGAATACTATCAATAAGAACATAGTATCAACCCTTTCAAATAGACCTGCCGTAGTCTATGGTATCGATTTAGGAAAGAATAACGACTATACTGTAATTGTAGGGCTGGACAATGACAAAAGGATGTGTTATTTTGATAGATTCAGATTATCCTGGAATCAGACCAAAGAGAGGATAAAACAATTGCCCCAAAAAATAACTAAGGTAATAGATAGTACTGGTGTTGGGGATGCTATATATGAAGATTTATCTATGAATAGTGTTAACAATCTTATCCCTTTCAAATTTACAGGTGCATCAAAACCCCAAATTATACTTGAATTGATACTAGCAGTGGAGAAAGGTGAAATAACCTACAATGAACTAACAGCAAAAGAAATGAGTACATACGCTTTTACTACTACATCTACTGGTTATATCAGGTACAACGCTATGACATCTTACCACGATGACACAATAGCGGCTCTGTCATTGGCGAATAGTTATCATAAACATTGCAGGAGAATATCAGATTGGAAGTTATATAGATGTTAATGTCACCAAACTCCCTTATTGTTAGTAAGAATAGTTAATAGTGATAATTATATGAAATAGATAAGTAGAATATTTAAAGGATAAAAGATAGAATGAAGGATATAGAAATATTAATTAAGAATTTACCTACTAGTTGGAAAGAATTAAAACTTAAAGATTATTTGAAAATCGTTGATATTAGCCTAATTGAATACACTAATGATTTATACGAAGCGGATTTTGTCAAACTAGATAATGCTATTAGGGTGCTATCTTCTCTTACTGGATTAACTATAAATGAAATTGAATATCTACCCGTATCATATGTTAATCAAATGGTTGCTAAGATTGCTTTCATGGATAAATTGCCATCTGAAAGAATTAAACCATCTTTCAAAATTAAAAGAATTGAGCAAATCACCTTTGAAGAATATGTTTCCTTTTTGAATTATACCAGCAAGCCAGAATTAATATTTCCTAACCTATCCAACATTATAAAACAATTTTCCACTACTCAACTTACAGAAAGAGAAATTGAGAATTTAAATATGGAGGAAATACTTGCTTGTTTTTTTTTGTCAAAGAAGAAATTAAAAAAATCATTGACCAATTTGATGCTGCAAGCGGTGAAGAAACTAATGAGAATAAAGGCCAAACAAGTAAAGGTTCATTTGCTGAGGAAATTTCAATGGGGAAAAAAGAATATCAACACAGATACGGATGGTATTGGTTAGCAAAAGAGGTAGCAGACTATTGTAACACTACCTTCTTTGAGATAATGAATAGATCAGCATTGGAAGTAGTGGGTTTAACTTTAATCATACAAAATCAAATTGAATATAAGAACATGAAGTAATGGCACAATCATTATCATCAGCTAGTAGAAGGGCAATACAACAAAGTAGAATTGACCAATTAGGAAATTTAGGTATTTCAAGAAATTCATTTGAAGCTGTGTCTGGTCAGTTGGAAGAAGCTATTGGTTCATTTATTCAAAGAGTAAAGGATAATATCAATGCTTCAGGTTCTTCAACTACTGGTGGTATTCAGGATATAGAAATGAAAATAGAGGATAATAGTATTAAGGTCTATGCTAATGATTACTTATTGTACCAGGATAGAGGGGTATCAGGGGTTAAAACTAAACGTAAAACCCTTCACACTTATACTGACAAAAGACCTACGATTCAGCCAATTATTGACTGGTTAACTACAAAGAATATTCAACTACGTGAAGAAGAACGTTATCATGGTGAGCCTTCAAGATTTTCTCAGTTAGATACCGAAGCAAAGATAAAATCAACTGCCTTCGCTATATCAAACCATATCTTCAATCATGGCTTTGAAGGGAAAGGTTATTATTCAAAAGAAATTCCACAACTCATTAATGACCTAAAAAGTCAATTTGCTAACTTTTGTGTTCAACAAATAAGCCAGCAAATCGACGTTAGATCAGATGCTACTAGAGTAATAATTAGTTAATCTTACTTGTTAATAATTCTAACAAAAGTTTATTCGCATACATGGATATATTACACATCATGGGAAAATCAAAATATAAATCATCCTTCTTTGGTTCATAAAAATATCTGAATTCAACAAATGTAATTCTATTGTATTCAAGGCATTTATCTATTCTTTTATCCATTGGCAATTTATATAAATCCAAATAGTCAACTGGAAAACTTGACCCTCCATTCTGAACAACAAATAACCTCATATTTCTATATTCAAAATTTTCCTCCATAGACTTAGCTATTTCAACTCTATATGGTTTGGGAAGGAGGTTGAATAGTTTGTGTAAGTCGTGAATTTTGGATTCAATATTATTAATCTTCAATAACCCTTTTATTGCTAATTCTAGGGAGAAAGATATGTTAACGGCTGAATAGGGGATTTTAGGTAATAGTTTGTGTATCCCTTCTTCAGATTCAAAATCACCTGTGAAAATTACGTTCTCTGCATAATCCACTCCCATTGTAAGGAATGTCATACTTTGATTCATTATATAGTTAGGGCTATTTATCGCATCTTTATTTATATCCATAGATTACTGGGGGTTTCTTTAAAGATAATGAATTCTGCTATTTAATAAATAAAAAGAATGGCAATATCAATTCTTCAGAATCCATACAAATATACACCATCGAAAAATAATATTATCTGGTCAGTATCGTCAGATGCAACCAATATAATCTACTTTACTGTAGTTGTATATGAAGCGGTGAGCAATAGTATTATTAGTAGTTTAAAAATATATCCACAACCAAACAACCAGACAGGCGCATATATAAACCTGTCATTAATCTTACGAAGCTATGCCAAATGGGAATTTAAACCAATACATGTACCTGCATCAGAATTAGTAGACAACTTTGAAAAGAATTTCTTCCCTTATAAAATGGTAATAACTGAAAAGCTGTCATCATCAGGTAGTATAGTGGATGGGGCTAGTTATACATCAGATACTTGTTATGTATTCAATTCTAAATTAGACCCAATTACTTTCAAGACTTATAATCAAAATAAGTATGTAGCACAGGCAGGACGAATTGTTAACTTCCTTACATCAAAACCGGACAATGTAAAAGTGAATGATTCATCATATGAAAGTTTACATTACTTACAACCTGATTCTGGATTATGGAGTGCTGGTAGGTATGAGTTCTACGACAAAAACAATAATCTACTTTATACACATTATGAAGGTATAGATCAAGGAGATGAGAGAATATTGTACAGACTGAATTGTAGCTTAAAACATCTGAAAATAGCTGTAACAAGTGTCAACTTTTCTAATGTCGCTTATTATGATGTGGCACTAGTAGATTATTCACAAAACCCATTAACAGTGAATAGACGTTTTATTGTTGAATCATTACCCTGTCACCTGGAGCCTGTGAATTTGTTTTTTGTTAACCAGTTTGGGGTATTTGAAACATTACAGCTATTTAACCCTGTCAGTACATTATCAACCACTAAGCAAACAGTAAAGAACAACCCGTATAAACTTAACAGTGAAGGTAGGATTGCAGACTACGATGATAAGGTATTCAACCTTATAGATGAAATACTAACAGTTAGTCCTGAACAACAAATCAAATTATCTACAGGTATATTAGGTGACGGAACGTTAAAATGGTTATCAAACCTTCTAACCAGTGAGCAAATAATTATGCAAGTATTGCCAGACTTATATGTTCCTGTTTTGTTGTCGGATAGCTCATACGAAATATCAAATCAAAAGTATCAAACAGAACCGAATGTAAAACAATTCACGTTTACATTATCTGACGGATTTACCCCTGATTTTATTTTTATCAATGCTTCAAATACACTTCCAGCTGTAGTTAGTACTGATGGTGATTTCTATACACGTAATGCTTAATATTTAAATAAAAAAAAGAATGCAATCATATCATATCGAGAAAATAAATTTTGCAAGTGAATTAGACCAGTCTACACAGATATTAATTGATATTAGAAAGACAAGTGACCCGGATGTAAGTAGCAGTTATACCAATTTGAAGACAGTTAATGTAACTACTACAGGTAAATTGGTTACACCAGTCAACTTTGATTCTATGTTACCTGATACTGATTATACCATAAGGTACAGGGATACGAATAACAATGTAATTTATAGCGAAGATAGAAAGAGTACTACGCCAATAGTAGTAGGTGGATTTCTTGACAAAGTAAATACCCTCATGCCAAATATGCAGGTAGAGACAACTAACGAAACTGGTTTGTTAGATTCCTATTTGCCTGAACGTATTGGTTTTCTCTATCAATTGAAAGGGAACTTTAAAGATGTGTTAGATCAGTTTGGTAATTTTCAATATACAGTAACAGATGAAAACATTGGTGTAGGATTTCAGAAGTATGATAATGAAATAGGATTAAAAGTTACTTCTAATGTAACTGCTTTATATCCAGACCCTTCAGATTCCACAGGTAACAATCAGGCATCAATACTTGGGTCTGATGGTACACGTAGCTATTCATTAGGATTTTGGTTCTATTTGACTAATGATGAATTAGCCCAAACAGGTGTAGACGGTAAGTTATGGTTATTGTATACAGGCACACCAGCAAGGCACATAGGCATATACATTGATACTGCTACCAAATACATAAAGTGGGTACATGTCAAAGATGGTACTACAGAAGCAGTAACATTAGATACTGCTGTAAGCGCTAACAAGTGGCACAGATTATTTGTTAGAAGGGATGGTTCAAATCCTTCAGATAGTTATAATAATCAAATCCTTATAAAAGTTGATAGTGGTTATTATTCTCCATCGACAGCTACATACTTTTCATCTGCAACTAACTTTGCAGGAGATATTAACGAGAAAATATACTTAGGATTTGGAAGACAAGATAGTAACGGCAATCTGATAGGCACATTAGGCACTTATAAATACTTCTATTATCGCGCATCTCTCACTGATAATAATTTGAGAGAGAGAATATTAAATCCTCCTTACCCTACTGTAATAATTCAAGACATGGACGGAAGTAATTCCTATACTGTTCCGCCTTATCAATTCATCACAATAACCAATAACAAAGTAAGTTGGGTTGTTCCACACGATGTACCAACAGGAACTAAGAAGTGGTTTTATAAGACATATTCAAATGAAAGAACGCCAGTCAACGTTAACATAGTTCCATTTACTAAAGTGTCATCTACTATTGATATAAACTTTGCAAATGAATCAGCTTTTGAAGGTAATAAAAATCAATTAGTCAGTCAATTTGGTGCATTACACAAATCATGGGGAGGTTATGCCAATGGTGGGGTAGTTGGTGATAATATTTACTTCCAGGATGGTAAATTAGTTTTAGAATGTCATGGGGATAACTATGATGGTAATGTTCAGGGAGTTAACAGGGATGGCACACCGAAATTACATACTATCCAAGATGACCCTAGATATGGTCTACCGTGGATTAGAAGAACTGGATGTTGTATTGTATCAAATAACTATTTTGGTTTTGGTCGTTATTTGATTAGAACAAAAATACCTCAAAGACTTGCTGTCAGCCCGGCATGGTGGCTCTTCCACTATGAAGAAATATATGCTGAAACTCCTGATTATGAATTACTATTAGCTGAAGGACTTAAAAGAGAAGGTAACCCTTCAGATGGTTACTATCTTGTGAGAAATCATGAAATAGATATTGAACAACCATCACACTTAGCAATGGGTATTTTCAATGGCTGGTTGGAAGTGGAAAGTAATGTTATATTCTTTGACATAAATCCAAAATATCACATAGGAATTCAAAATGACACACAATCATCAACTAACAACGGTCTATGGAAATATAACGGTACTGGTAACCCTAATTTGAGAACCAATTGGACTAAAGTAGGAACAGTA
>Ga0316604_10003673_pt1 | contig 10639 bp, 11 predicted proteins | sample OWC_soil_day20_C_FD_207650 | JGI IMG/M metagenome (GOLD analysis project Ga0316604, IMG submission 207650) | Wetland soil microbial communities from Old Woman Creek delta, Ohio, United States - OWC_soil_day20_CT | ecosystem: Environmental > Terrestrial > Soil > Wetlands | place: USA: Ohio... | reverse complement strand
CCAGCGTGAATTACAAGGACTTCCCGGATGTCGTGGCCATGGTCGAAGATGCAACCGACCAGTTGGGCAAGATGAAGGATGCCAAGGCCAAGCACGAAGCCGCTGCCGCCAAGAAGGATTGGGACCAAGCCAACCTGTGGGCTGAGCAAGTCTGGCAATACCAGGTCAAGGCAGCCGACATCGGCCTGCGTGCCAAAACCTATCTCGAACAGAACGGCGCCAAGAAGGTCAAGTAACAAAAATGGAAGCTTGACTTAACTCAAGGTAATAAACGAGGAACAGATCCAATCTGTTCCCCGTTTCAATATAGGAGGGAAAAACCATGAAACTAATAGTAACTTTTGTCGCCGCAGCCTTCATTGCTGCCCCCGCTTTTGCCGCGCTCGATGGCGCCACGCTCTTCCAGGAAAAGACCTGCTGGTCTTGCCACGGCAAGGATGCCAAGAAAACCTTGTCGCCTGCCTTCCCGAGACTTGCCGGCCAAAATGCAGCTTATGCCGAACAGCAAATGAAGGACATCAAGAGCGGCGCCCGCAATAACGGCCAAACCGCCGCCATGAAAGGCGTGATGGACCTCGTCAACGACCAGGAAATCAAGGCGCTGGCCGACTATCTCTCCAAACTGAAATAACCCGGAATTGCCCGTATTTACGGGCTTATGACCCACATCAAGGAACGCTGATATAGGTCGTTTGAGAATACGCTCAGCGTTCCGAACAACTTGCCATAAAAGGACACCAAACATGAAAGCATCACTTCTGCTGATCGGTCTGCTCAGCGCAGGCGTCGCCTTCGCCGGCCCACCGGCACCACACAAGGAAGGCATCGAGAGCAAAAACTACAAGTGGAATGCCGAAGGCGGCGAAAAGATGGAAGCCCTGCACAAGAAGGGCAACGTCAAGAACGGCGAAGAGGTCTATGAGATCTGTGGCGCCTGCCACCTGCCCTCCGGCGCTGGCCGCGCTGATGGCACCTTCCCGCAGCTGGCTGGACAGCACTCCACCGTGCTGATCAAGCAGATGGCCGACATCCGCTCCGGCGAGCGCGACAATCCGACCATGTATCCGTTTGCCTCCACCCTGACCGATCCACAGGAACTGGCTGATGCAGCCGCTTACATCAACAGCCTCTGTATTCCGCTCGAGCACGGCAAGTACGAAGGTGCTGATGCAGCGATGATGGTCGCCAAGGGCAAGGAGCTGTATGAAAAGGAATGCCTGGAATGCCACGGCAAGACCGGCGAAGGTAACAAGGAAAAGTTCTACCCGGTGATCGCCGGCCAGCACTACAAGTACCTGCTGCGCCAGATGACTGAAATTCGTGATGGCAAGCGTCGTAACGCCAATCCGGATATGGTCAAGATCATCAAAAAGTACGATGACCAGCAGTTGATTGCCATCTCTGCCTATCAGTCGAGCATGGTAATGCCGGGCGCAATGTGCAAGCCGAAGGCCGGAAAGAAGAAGTAAATCTGAAGTAAGCTGGACAGGTTGCCTGCAATCGCAGGCAACCACATCCCCGACGCCAAGCCGGGGCATTTGATGACAGAGAACAGCAAAATGGAAAAACAAAATAAAATTATCGGTGGCTTGACCCTGATTTCCCTGATCTGCCTGGTCGCCGCTTATTTCGCCCCGATCTGGTGGGTTTCGCTGACCGCCCCGAATTACCCCCCCGATGCCTTCCCCGATGGTATCCGCATCCATTTTCATTTCGATGGCGTCTACAACGGCTGCAAAGCAGCCGGCAAAGGTACCCGCATGGCTAACGAGATCATCCAAAAGGATCTTGAGGCTACCGACGAGCGCTACAACCCGATTACCGACGCAGCAAAAAATGTAGACAAAGGCGCTGAAGGGCTTGATTGCGTTCATGAAATGAACACCATCAACCACTATGTCGGCATGTTCCCGATCGCTACTGGTGCCCCGGTCGAAAAACCGCTGGCCAAATTCTTCTTCGGCTTCTTCGCCGTCATGATGCTGGCCTTTACCATGGCCAAGAAAAAACCGCGTTTATTGATTTTGACCGCTGGTTTCGCTGCTGTCGCCGCCTGGATGATTGTTGATCAATTCGTACTGGGCCATCTGGAAAGCCACGTTCAGGCGTACATGCAGGAATCCGGTACCTTCTTCAAGGATATGGAGCGAATCAGCTCCTGGGGCGACAACGTCCGTAACGTCTCGAAAATTGTCATCTTCGGCCTGATTGCCGTCATGGGAATCGTTATTGCAGGGACGGCCAAAATTCGTTCCTTCCAACTACTGCTCGCACTGGTACCTGCCCTGTTGCCTGTCTTCTTTGTAATCACCTATGCGGGTTGGCTGTGGTTCTTTGGCCACAACATGCACCCATGGGGCGCCTTTACCGTCAAGCCCTTCATGCCTACCGTATTCGGTGAAGGAAAGGTGGCCCAGTTCTCGACCTTCTCTTATCCCTACTGGGGCTATGGCCTGCTGGTAGCAATATTTGCTTGCATGATGCTTGCCCTGCTGATGCGCCGCAAACAACTGCGCGAAGGCACTGCTGAGTAATCAGAGTGAGTTCCCTGCACAATCTGGCCAGGCTCGGCCTGGCCACCGCGCTCCTACTGGTTCTGAGCACTGGCAACACTGAGCAGCAATCTGAACTGCCTGCTGGCATGGGCGCCCGTGCCGATGTCGATCGCCCCAAGCCGACCTTCATGCTGCACGAACGTGATAAACGTGTCCATGGATTAAAGCCATTTCAGGATCTGGTTGACCGCGCCGAACCGGGCTCGGTACTCAAGCCCCCGCCGGGCAACTATGCCGGCCCGGTCACCATCAACAAGCCGCTGACCATCGACGGTGGCGGCAAGGTGACAATCGATGCCGGTGACCGTGGCACGGTGATGATGCTCAACGCCAGTAACACGGTGGTGCGAGGCCTGCACTTGACGGGTTCCGGCGACTCGCATGACACAGATGACTCCTGCCTTGATGTTCGCGGTGACCACAACACCATCGAGAGTATCGAGATGGACAACTGTTTGTTCGGCCTCGACCTCAAACAGTCAAACAACAACCTGATTCGCGGCAACTCTATCCGTTCCAAGGACCGCGAACTCGGCGTCCGCGGCGATGGCCTGCGTCTTTGGTACAGCAATAACAATATCGTCGAAAAAAACCAGATCATCGACTCGCGCGACATGGTGGCCTGGTACTCGAACAAGAACGTTTTCCGCGACAACCTGGGAAAACGTAGCCGATACTCCATCCATTTCATGTTCGCCAACGACAACGTCGTCGAGCGCAACGAGTTCTATGACAACGCAGTCGGTGTTTACTTCATGTACACCGAAGGCGGTGTCGTCCGCGACAACGTCATTTCCCACGCCACCGGCGCCACCGGCATGGGCATCGGCTTCAAGGAAGCCTCCGGCACGATCATAGAAAATAACGAGATCATCTATTGTGGCGTCGGCATCGGGTCCGACCTATCTCCTTTCCAGCCCGACAGCACCATCGAAATCCGTGGCAATCGCTTCGCCTACAACGGCACCGGCATCCTGTTCAACAGCGAAACTGGCGGCAACAACATGGTCGACAATGTCTTTGAAGGCAACCTGACCCAGGTCGCCTACGGAGGTCATGGCGACAACAACAATAGTCCCAAGAACGTCTGGATCGGCAACTACTGGGACGATTATCAAGGTTTCGATCGCAACGGAGACGGCTTCGGCGACAAAACCCATGAGCTGTATGCCTATGCTGATCAAATCTGGATGGAACTGCCGGTCGCTCGCTTTTTCCGCAGTTCGCCAGTCATGGAACTCCTCGATTTTCTTGAACGCCTGGCCCCCTTCTCCACACCGGACCTGATCCTGCGCGACGAAAAACCGCGCTTTATCAAACCTGAAAGAACGGCACGATCATGAGCGAGAACGAGAACAGCGGCGATGCCCCCCGGAAATCAGCATCCGATGCAACGCCAGCGGTGTCCATTGCCAAACGTCAGACCAACCGACGCCGCGTGTTACGCACCATCCTGCTGACCGGCGGTGTGCTGGGTGCAGCGATGTCCGGTTTCCTGCCCCTCGTTTATTCGCAGAAAAAACGCCTGCGCCCACCAGGGGCTCTTGATGAAAAAGACTTTCTTGGCAGTTGCATCAAGTGCGGGCAGTGCGTTCAGGTCTGCCCTGTCCAGGCCATCAAGCTGGCTGATCTGGTTGATGGGGTTGGCGTCGGCACACCATACATCGATCCACGCAATCAGGCCTGCGACTTCTCGTGCGATGCCGTGCAGTGCATTCTCGCCTGTCCGACCGGTTCACTGACGTACCACAAGCCGGCTTTTCTGCCGGTTCGTCCCGGCGCAGCCTTGGCAGCGAAGCCCATCTTGCTGGCCAAAGAAAAAGATGAGGAGCCGACACTCAATCTGCATGAGCGTTTTGGTGTTGCCCGCCTCACCCGTCCCGAAGCCTGCCTGGCCATTCAGGGCAAAGGCTTCAAGGGTCAAACGCGCGGCCCGGACTTCAAGGGGCAGATGCGTTACATGGACGTCGACCGCTGGAAGCCGGTCAAAATCAGCAGCCACCCCTACGATGTGGCTGAGTGCGATCTTTGCGTTCGCGAATGCCCGGTCAAGGGAGCCATTTCCATCGAAACCGTATTTGCCCCCGACGGCAGCAAGCGCAAATCGCCCGTGATTCACGAACCCTGTGTCGGCTGTGGCGTCTGTGAGATGGTCTGCCCGGTTGAACCCGGTTGCATTACTGTCGAAGCAGGGGAGGTCTGGAAAGTATGAGCGCCCTACTAAAACGCCGCTTTTTTGAACAGATCAAGGTAATGTTTGGTGCCGATCCGAGCAAACCCCAGCAAATCAGTGAGAAAGCAATGCAGGTTCATGAGCTCAAGCGCATGACCAACAAGGCTGACCTGCAAGCCGTCAAATCCCACCTGCGAGCGCATGAGGAAAAATCAACCAAGTGGCGCAATCGCCGATGGGCGACGCTGATTTGTGCCAATCTTCTATTCACGCTGTCGTTTGGCCTCGACATTCAGATTCTCGAAGGTGCGCTGACCGCGTCGCGCTTTGTCGGCTTCCACCTGATCGACCTCAACTCAGCCCTGCAAGTGATGCTGGCCCACAAGCACATTATCAATAACCTGCTGATCGGCACGGGAACCGTGCTAGCGCTGTGGGCGTTGCTTGGCGGGCGCACCTTTTGCTCATGGGTCTGCCCCTATCACTTGCTGGCTGAGTGGGCCGAGAAAATCCATCTCTTCCTGGCCAAGAAAAAACTGGTCACAGACCAGACCATGGACCGCCGCCTGCGCACCGTTTTCTGGATGATCTTTGCCCTGCTCGCATTCGGCACCGGCTACACGGTCTATGAAGCCATCTCGCCGACCGGCATTCTCTCCCGTGCCCTGATCTACGGCCCTGGTCTTGCCCTGCTCTGGGTACTGGCCCTGCTCTTCTTTGAAGTCTTTTTCTCACGCCGTGCCTGGTGTCGCTACGCCTGCCCGATCGGCCTGACCTATGGTGTCGTCGGCATCATTTCGCCGGTGCGCATCAAGTACAAGCTAGACGGCTGCTTCCACGAAGGCGATTGTCGCAAGGTATGTCTGGTGCCGCATGTGCTGGACACGGTGATCAAAGGACGCGCCGTCGAAACAGAAGTGCCAATCGGCCCGGACTGCACGCGCTGCGGATTGTGTGTTGATGCCTGCCCGACCGGCTCACTCACCTTCGAGGTCAAGGGCCTTTCCAAACTGGCCTGAGCACCGCCTTGGCCTGCCGAATGGCAGGCCAGGCAAAGCTGAGCGAGATTACGGATTTTTGATCGAAGTCCAATGTCGACCATCACCATGCCCCTATAATCTGGCCCCATGATCCAGTTCAATAACGTTGCCAAGACCTTCCGCAAAGCCCGCGTGCTCGACGGCATCAGCCTCGACATCGCCATTGGCGAGCGGGTCGCACTGATCGGCTCCAACGGCGCCGGAAAGACCACGCTGATCCGCTGCTTGCTCGGCGAGTACACTCATGACGGCAGCGTCGCCATCAACGGCCTCGATCCGCGCAGCAACCGTACAGCGGTACTCGGCACTATCGGTTTCGTGCCGCAGCTGCCCCCACCATTGAAGATGCCGGTCGGCCAGTTGATTGATTTCTCGGCCTCATTGTGTGGCACAGATCCACAACGGATTCATGGCATAGCCAAGCGCCTTGGCCTCGATGTCGAAAGCATTCTATCTCGCCAATTCGTCCGGCTATCCGGCGGCATGAAACAGAAGCTGTTGATCGCCATCGCACTCGGCCGTGACGCCAAGGTGCTGGTCATGGACGAGCCCGCCGCCAATCTCGACCCGGAAGCTCGCAAGATTTTCTTCGACCTGCTGGCTGAACGTCTGGACGATGCGACCATGATCATCTCCAGCCACCGCCTCGACGAAGTGTCGGCATTGGTCAATCGCGTCATTGAAATGGACATGGGTAAAGTCGTCCTCGATGACAAGGTTGCGGATGCCGTGACGCTGACCGCCAAGCTGGCCTGCCGCATCGCGCTCAGCCGGTTTGAACCGGCCTTTGCCAAGGCTCTGGACGGCTGGAATATCGCAAGCCACGACGAAGGCAAGCTGATATGGGAAGGTGAAATTGCCGGGCCAGACCGCCTGCGTTTCCTCGGCATCATTTCCCGTTACACCGCTTTGGTCAGCGACCTTTCGCTTTCCGAGAACTAAGCATGTGCAACAAGCACCGTCGCGAGTTTCTTGGCCAGATCGGCGCCGGCAGCCTGTTGCTGACACCGCTTGCCGCTATCATCTCGGGCTGCAAAAAGGATAACTGGCCGGATGGTATGGCAGAGATAAAGTGGGATCGGGATACCTGCACCCGTTGCAGCATGGTCATTTCCGACCGCCGTTTTGCTTGCCAGGTTCGTGGCGGACCGGACAATGCAGTTTTCAAGTTCGACGACCCCGGCTGCCTCGCCTTCTGGCTGAAGGAAAAGGCCGAAAAATACCCATGGCTGGCTGATGCCGCCACCAAAATCTGGATCGCCGACTTCGACAGCAAGAGCCGTGAAGAGATGCACTGGCTTGATCCCAAGCGAGCTTATTTCATCGGCAAAACCTCCCCGATGGGCTACAACTTCGCTGCCGTATCGATGCCGATGCCTGGCAGCCTCGATTTCACCGACATGCGCCAGCACGTGCTGGCCAAGGGCAAGTAAATGAAACAACTGTGGCTCACTGCCAAACTCGATATCGTCGAATCCCTGCGTGCTCGCTGGTTCCAGATCTATACCCTGGTCTTCGGCGGCATCGTCGCCCTGCTCTTCCTGTTCGGCCTGACCGAATCGCGCGTCCTCGGCTTCATCGGCCTGTCCCGCCTGCTCGTCACCTACATCCAGCTCACCATGGCCATCCTGCCCATCTTCGTGCTGATCACGACGGTGCGCTCCGTGGCCGGCGACCGTGAGGCCGGCGTCTTTGAATACCTGCTCTCGCTGCCGGTGTCGCTGTCGGCCTGGTTCTGGGGCAAGATCGTCGGCCGCTACATCGTCGTCTTCGCGCCGGTTTTCCTGGCCATGCTCGGCGCCGTGATCTGGGCGAGCATCCAGGGCATCGAAGTGCCGTGGGACATGTTCGGCTACTACACCGCCCTGCTCGCTGTCATGGCCATGTGTTTTCTCGGCATTGGCATGCTGATCTCCTCGGTTGCCCGGACCACCGACATGGCTCAAGGCGCCGCCTTCATGGTCTGGCTATTCCTGCTCCTTTTCCTCGACCTGATTCTGCTCGGCGTCATGATCCAGGGCAAAGTATCACCGGAAATCGCCGTCACGCTGGCCTTGGCCAATCCGCTACAGGTATTCCGCACCGCCGCGCTGGCCTTGTTCGACCCGCAACTGATCGTCCTCGGCCCCTCGGCTTACGTCATCCTCGATCTGTTCGGCGCGACCGGCTACAAAATTTTCGCGCTGGCTTACCCGGCGGCACTCGGGATCGTCAGTGCTACCATGGGCTACTTCATCTTCCGCCGTGGTGACCTGCCTTGAGCAAACTGTTTGCGAGTTTGATTTTTTGCCTATTTTCCGGTTTGGCTGCAGCTGACGAGTTACCCTCATCTGCCCCGCTATTCGCTGCCACGCTCAATGATGTCGACGACAAGCCAGTCGCGCTTGAGCGCTACAAGGGGAAACCACTGGTCGTCAATTTCTGGGCGCGCTGGTGCGGCCCCTGCCGCGTTGAAATTCCTGAACTGATCAAGTTTCGAGCCGCCCACAAAGGCAAGGTCGAAGTACTCGGCATAGGCATCGAGGACAATGCCGAACCCGCCAAGGAATTTGCCAAGGCTTACGACATGGACTACCCGGTTTTTGTTGCCAAGGACAAGGGTATCCCTCTGATGCAGGCCCTCGGCAACACCAAGGCCGGCCTACCCTACACCTTGTTTATCGACCGCAACGGTCAAGTTGTGCAAAGGAAGATGGGCATCGTCAAAAAAGCTGATTTCGACGCTGTGCAGGACATGCTGCTGAAGAAATAGGCTGCCTGATGGCCATGCTTACAGCCCCGTCGGCTTCAAACCGTATGAAGTATCGCCAATGCCGGGCAAACCATGGAAGCCAGCCGACAACATCGGTTTCGAAAACTGCCCCCTGATCACCGGGGTCAGAATCAACTTCTGATCGTTATCAGGTAACGAAGAAACGGGGAAGGCTTAGCTCTTCCCCGCTTGCACTTTCGACGACGCCCCGAGTACCAATCGCTACCCAAGCGCCGCCAGAAAGTCATCCCGCGCCTTTGCCAGCGCCTCACGCTGGCCCTCATCAAGCAGCCGATTACAGGTTTCATAAAAGACGTCGAAGGCAGCGCGTACAGCCCCCGAGTCGCGTCTGGCCAAATCAAGTCGCTTTTCCTGATGAAGCGGAGCTTCGACGGGCTTCAAGGTCGCGTAACGAGGAATGATACGCGCCCCGCCAGACTCCGAGGATGCCGTGAGTGGGCCGGTTTTTACATAAACCAAGCCCTCATATTCGAAGCGTGCCCCAATGGCGAGATGCTGTAATTTCACGTCGATTAAGTCCCGCTAGCTACCGCGCTGCTTGTCTTTAATGATGGAGAGGACCACGAAATCCACTCCGGTCTATTTTCGGCCACGTGGAACAAGGCTGCGACAACATGGCGATCATATTTGCTGCCTGACTCGCTCAACAGCCTATCCAGTGTTTCTTCCATCGGCACCCCGGCACGGTAGGCCCGAGCGCTGACCATTGCGACGAATGCATTGGCTACAGCCAGAATCCGGCTTTCCAGCAGGAGCTCCGGCTCTTTCAGCCCAGCCGGATAGCCTGTGCCATCAAGATGCTCGCTTTTCTGGGCAATTACATCGATGACCGGCCCCTCAAAATCACTAGCCTTGAGCACCTCGACGGAATGCTGAACATGCGAATGCATCAGTTGCTGTTCCTCGGTGGTCAGCGGTTCTGGCTTGGTCAGCAACTCTCTCGGCAGGAACATCTTGCCGACGTTGGCAAGCTTGGCGGCCATATCCAGCACCTCGACCGCAGCATCGTCCAGTTCAAGTTCGCGGGCGATGGCCCCGGCCACCAGCGCCGTCCGCGTCGAGTGCTCACCACAGTAGGGATCATACGAATCGACGATGCATGTCAGAACACTGACGATCTGCTTCATCAATGCCTGCCGTTTGCTCTGTGCCTCGTGCTCGGCTGTCATGTCACGGGCAAGGCAAAGCACGAGGGCTGATCCATCGGCACTTGATATTGGCAATGCCGTGAAATATTCATGCCTGGCCATTGCACCGGCTTCCAGATCCAGCATCCGTGAAACAGGTTTTGAGGTTTTTCGGCTTTCAGCCACGACAGCCTCGATCCGGTGTGCGGTTGCCGGGCCGATAATACTGGATAGCGTCTTTCCACGGAGCGCATCAGGGGCCTCGTTAACCAGAGAACCAAACGCCTTGTTGCAGAATTTCAGTTGATCCTGCTCGACGGTAAAGACCAGATCCGGCGTGCCATCAACAACACTCTGCAATAGGGCCGACTGGGTTGCCAACTCGATAGACTTTTCGCGGAGTGCTTCGGCAATGGAACGATCCTTGACGCTGGCGCCATGCCACCACGCTGCGACCAGGCCGGCTGTAATCACCAGAACACCAAAAATCAGCGAAACAAGGAGAAAGCGTTGATGATCCCGCGATTCCTTGAGCGCCTCGGACGCGTCAATTTTCTGGACAAGAACCCATGGAGCCTGACGGAAATCCCGGCTAACCATCAGCACCTCCCGGCCGGAATAATCCTGCTTCAGCGAAAATCCCCCCGGCTTGCCCAATGCCTCTGCCTCAACCAAATTTGCCGTAGACAACGAGATTCGCTTGCGCAGGGGCGCAGTCCCATCGGCCAATGGCGATACGAATGCAATGGCGTCACCCTCGCGCCGGACCAGCAAGGTTTCATCAGCACTAGTCAGCGTTCCCTTTCTCAGCAACAAAGGAAATAGTTCGTCACGAGCCCGCTTGACACCTGCCACAGCAGCAATGGGTTGTGGTCCTGAGGCACCGGTTTGGGCAGCGAATACGGGGATGGCAAACCCCACCACAACTTCGCCTCGCCCATTCTCATATAAATCCTGCAAGGTCGGTTTCC
>Ga0316604_10003671_pt1 | contig 10644 bp, 11 predicted proteins | sample OWC_soil_day20_C_FD_207650 | JGI IMG/M metagenome (GOLD analysis project Ga0316604, IMG submission 207650) | Wetland soil microbial communities from Old Woman Creek delta, Ohio, United States - OWC_soil_day20_CT | ecosystem: Environmental > Terrestrial > Soil > Wetlands | place: USA: Ohio... | reverse complement strand
CTGAGATGCAGCGTAACTGGCCTCATATCTCTTTCTAGAGAAACGTTGAGGTGAGATTGGTGATGACTCCTACTAGTAATATACTAAGGAATTTCCATTTACACAAAATTATTCCCAGACCCCCAAGTCTGCTCTTTAGCGTTTTTTCGCTATATCCATTACGACTATTATCGGTTTCTTTATTTCGGTAATCATATTTGCTATAGCCGAATTCGTCCTCTAATTCGCCTTCCAAGCCGTTTTCTAACACTGTACTTACCATTTCTTTATATAGTTCCTGCACGTAAGTAACATCGTTAATGCCGGATACTTGCAACTGTTACAATAATTTTTTACGTTGCTCTCTTCTTTCAGGGGTAATTTTTCTTCGTGCCATAATTAAAACCTCCAAGTAGATGTCTCTATTTTACACCAACTTGGAGGTTTACACAGATTTTGGGATAGTCTCGGATAAAAGCATGAAGATGGCAATAACCCCGTCCCATTGACACCATTATCTTTATCACATACGCTCTTGATAACTTTGCCATGAAGTAAAAGAAATTATCGATTTATTTGATTATGCCTTTGGATTGTAGCCATTCCTTGGCTACTGTTTTCGCATCTTGTTTTTCCATATCTACTTTCCCATTCAGCATAGCCATTTCTTTATCATCTATTTTTCCTGCCAGCAGTTTCAATGCATCTGCAATTTCAGGATGCTTTTGTAACACATCTGCTCTTATAATGGGTGTTGCATAATACGCAGGGAAGAATTTTTTATCATCCTCTAATATCTGCAAATTAAAGGCTGCAATACGTCCATCGGTAGAGTTACCATCAATAACATCAACCTTTTTATCATTGACTGCTGCATATATCAAACCTGTATCCATAGCATTGGCAGCAGCAAATTCGAATCCATATTTTTCTTCTAAGCCTTTTTTTCCATCTGCTCGTTCTAGAAACTCATGGCCAGCTCCAAGGGTCAGGCTACTGGCCTTAGACGCCAAATCGGAAATGGTTTTAATACCCAAACGGTTGGCTTCATCAGTCCGCATGGTTAAAACATATGCATTGTCAAAGCCGAAAGGGTCAAGCCAAATAATTTGCTTTTTGTCTTTGTACATTTGCTTAACTTTATTATAAGCTGCCTGGGGATCAATAATCGGTGGCTCTCCAAGAATATTGATGAGAGCTGTACCTGTATACTCAGGATAGATATCAATATCTCCCCGTTCAATAGCTTGTGATACCACACTAGTTCCACCCAGAAAAGGTTTAACTTTTACTTTAAGTTTTGTCTGATCCTCAATCACGTATTGCATCATATATACTAGAATATCTTGTTCTGTAAAGTTTTTTCCACCAATAGTAATTTGATTCTCATCCTTACTCGATAATATACAACCACTAAACGCCATCATTACCAATAGGCTTAGCAGGATAAGTCCTATCTTTCTCATATTTGAATCTCCTCGTATTTTATAATCACTTTAATTTCGTTGGTTGTACCTTATACTCCAACCATTTGAGTGCAAAATCAAGGATAATTGCCAACAATGCCGCCGGTAATGCTCCTGACAGTATTAATGGAGAGTTCGCCATAGCAATACCGCGGAAAATCAAATCCCCCAGTCCTCCTGCACCAATCAGTGCTGCCAAGGTAGCCACACCTACAATGAGTACAGTTGCTGTGCGCACTCCTGCCATAATGAAGGATAAAGCCATCGGCAATTCCACCATGAATAATACTTGTAGGGATGTCATGCCCATGCCAACGCCCGCTTCCACGGCAGCAGGTGTTACGCCGATAATACCCGTGTAGGTGTTACGAAGAATCGGTAGAAGACCATATATTGTTAAAGCAATAATGGCCGGTATCGGTCCAATACCAAACATGGGTATCATAAAACCGAGCAGAGCCATACTAGGAATGGTTTGAAAGATTGCTGTCACCCCAATAATTGGCTCTGCCCATTTTTTGTGACGTGTCAACAGAATACCAAGAGGAATTGCAATCAGAATTGCAATCAGCAAAGCTATAAATGTTAATTGCAGATGTTCCCAAGAAGCCAATAAAATATCGTCATAGCGGGTTTTAAAAATAGTAAGTAGATTCATTAACATTAAATCGCCCCTTCCTCTATTACTGGGCTATTATTATCTTCTTGAAGCCGGTCAGCCATAACATCGACTAGGCTTGACTGAGTAATAACTCCCACCAATTTATTTTCCTCACTCATGACAATAAGATAAGAAACATGATGTTTGCTAATGATTTGCAATGCTTCGGATAAAGACTGACTAACTTTTATTGTATTGATGACAGGCTTCATTATATCCTTCAATAGAACGTCTTCTTTCTGAAAGTTACTATGTATATCCCATACACTAACCGTCCCAAGTAATTTTTGATTATTATCCACGATAAGTAGCGTATGTACTTTCTTCTGCCGCATGAACACGATTGCTTCCGCCAGTCCCTTACTAGGCCTTGCCGTAACTGGTTTTATCATTATTTCTTGGATGGATGGCAATATATTTGCTTCTTCCAGCCTATTGACGCCAATAAACTCTTTGACAAAATCATTGGCTGGGTGACGTAATATTCGTTCAGGCGTATCTAACTGAACAATGTTACCATCTTTAATAATACAAATACGGTTGGCAATTTTGATTGCTTCATCAATATCATGAGTGACAAAAACAATTGTTTTGGAAATTGTTTCTTGTAATCGAACCAGTTCATCCTGTAGTTGTTCTCGACTGATAGGATCCAAGGCACTAAATGGTTCATCCATTAATATGATGGGGGGATCAGCAGCCATTGCACGAATGACCCCAATGCGCTGTTGTTGACCGCCACTTAATTCGCTAGGATATCGATTACTATAAATCTCTGGATCAAGATTGACCATGTGAAGTAGTTCATTAACACGTTTCACATAAGCATTCTTCTCCCATTGTTTCAATTTTGGAACCAGAGCCACATTTTCAGCGATTGTCATATGAGGTAATAAGCCTACATGTTGTATCACATAGCCAATGTTTCTCCTGAGTTCAACAGGATTTAGCTTACTGATATCCTCACCCTTGATAAAGATCTTTCCCGTAGTTGGTTCTACCAAACGGTTAATCATTTTCATGGTGGTTGTTTTCCCACAACCACTAGAGCCGATAAATACCAGTATTTCACCCTCTTTAATGTGCAGATTAATATCATTTATCACTTTGTGTCCATGTTCATAGGATTTAGATATATTTTCGAAGCGTATCATCAAAATTCCCTCTTTCCTGTTATCTTGTATGCGTTGTATTACACTTGCTTTACGACTGGAACTTCTTCTGATTGAAATTCACCGTGATCACGCGGAACAGTAGGAGCTAATTCAAACCAGCGATGAATGGAATCGACAAGGACGATGACAATCAAAATGAACATAATCACACTAACGCTTGTCAAAAAGTAGTTGTGTGCTGGTAGATATGTATTAAAAACGTTCATATAGTCGGCAGTAAAGGCAACACTGGCCATGAAAATCATAGGAACAATGGTAATCCATGTATAACGAGCTTTCCCCATCCGGAATAGCACTGTCGTACTAATCGCTAATGATATTGTACCTAATAATTGGTTGGAGACACCAAATAATGGCCAAATAGTTGAAATGTTACCCTGTAATACCAGACTAGCCCAAGCTACACAAAAGATAGCACTGGTAAAAATAATGCCTGGCATCCAATGGGGATCTCTGAGTGGCTTGTATACTACACCGCCAATTTCCTGCAACATATAACGCCCAACACGTGTCCCAGCGTCAATCAGCGTCATAATAAACAAGGCCTCGAACATAATGCAAAAATGGTACCAATAAGACATTAATGCTTGCATACCAGGAATCTGTGAGAAGATATGAGCCATACCCACAGCTAGTGAGACGGCACCACCTGGTCGACCGGCTACATCTTCACCAACCATTTGGGTCAAACGCGGTAAATCTTGCACGTTCATCCCCATGGTGGCAAAGACAGCAGGAGTAGCGTTAATTGCGAAATAATCAGCTGGTTGCAAACTGGTTGCCGCGATCAGCGCCATCAGCGCAATAAAACTTTCGGTTAGCATTGCGCCAAAACCGATCGGTAGAATTTCTTTTTCATGTATAATCATTTTAGGCGTTGTGCCAGTACTAATCAAAGAGTGAAATCCTGACAACGCACCACAAGCAATGGTAATAAAAACGAACGGAAATACCGGACCATTAACGATTGGTCCACCACCATAGATAAACTGGCTGAAAGCAGGCATTTGAATATCTGGTCTCACGAAAATAATGCCCATTGTCAAAGCCGCGATGGTGCCAATCTTCATATAAGTGCTTAGATAATCACGCGGTGCTAAAAGCAACCACACAGGTAAAGCAGCGGCAAAGAAACCATAAAGTGCTAGAATAATCGATATCTGGGTAATTGAAAAGGTAAAGTAGGGTGCTAGTGCTGATTCCTGAACCCAAGGTAAACATCACCTTTGAATTTATTTATTACCCAGATTTCACGTCGAATTAAAATTACTTTCATGTGAGGTTAACTTATGAAGAATCCGGGTAATATTTTCTGAGTTGTAGCATTTGCATCACCAACTTTCTACTTTTTCAGAATTTAGCTTTTTGCAATCTGAATATGTATCATCTAAGATTATCGTACAATGAGTTAAAAATAATTCGTTCTATATATTAACTATGCAAGAAACTCGCCAAACTTAGAACCATTGTATATTAACAAAGGGAGTTGGTGTTGTTTAATGTTATGAACCTAATAGTATACGGAAAGGTACAATATTGTGCAAAATGGTACAAATTCATTATACATTCCTGGGACTTTCACCTTGATAGTTGTGATTAGCGACTAATAAAAAACCACCTGGGGGAGCACAGGGACGGTTATTGTAAAAACAAAATATACGCTGGCGCTGAAAAAGGCACTTAAATAGGCCTATCAAAAATAGGCCAAAAATTGACTTGATCTTGACCAAATCCATGGGCTTTACCATCGTGCCTTTTTGACAAGGCTATAATGATATGTCAGCAGCCTCAAAGGAGCTCATAAAGCTAACCTTAGAAAAGAACATAGCTCATGGCGGTAACCCCGTACTTCGGTGGATGATGGATAACATCTATGTAAAAACCGATTCCGCTGGAAATATCAAGCCAGATAAAGAAAAAAGCACCGAGCGTATTGACGGTGCAGTGGCATAAATCATGGCATTGGATCGTGTTATACGGAATGTAAATAACGCTAGTGTTTATGATGAGCGAGGAATACTGGTACTGTAAAAAAAGTCATACTCTTTTATTTTGTACGTAATTATGCTATAATAATGAAAAAAATGACGCTGAGAGGTGATATAAAATGCCTGAAATTAGACCGATTACTGACTTAAGAAACACAAACGAAATCTCTGAGTTGTGCCACAAACGGAAGGAGCCTATCTTTATTACCAAAAACGGCTATGGAGATTTGGTTGTAATGAGTATGGAAACGTATGAACGGCAATTGGCTCTTGTGGGAGTGTATAAAAATCTCGCCGAGGCGGAGAAGCAAATTGAAGATGGAATGCCTTTATTAGAGGGCGAAGAAGTATTCAAGAAGCTCAGAAGAAAATATGTCGGTGCATAATTATCGTTTAAAGTTTACCACAAAGGCGGAAGAAGATTTAGAACAAATCTATGGGTACATCTTCGGCACACTGTCTGCAGCTACAGCAGCAGACAGATTAGTGGATAATATCGAACAGGCGATTATGCGATTAAAAGAATACCCGTTTTCCTGTCAGTATGTATTAGATGAACCACTTAACAAAAGAGGGTATAGAAAACTAATTGTAGATAACTATTTGGTATTTTACTTGGTAAATCAAGCCGATGAGCAAGTTGTGATTATGCGTATCCTTTACGGCGCTAGCAATTATCAAGATATCTTATAGAGGAAGATTATAAATCCGCTAAATCGTTGAACTGAAAATTTTTGGTAGCAAAAGTTTTGCGCGTTGCTGATGGCTCCTCGCCTTCGCTAATTGAATATCCCCTCCACCTAAGATATAATAGAAATATAGTATATCTTAGGTGGAGGTTTTGTTTTATAAAAGTAATTTGCCATTTGTGTGGAGTAGAATTTGCCAAACTGGATAAAGAAGTACGCAGGCAACAAAAAAGGACGAGATTATTTCTTTTGCAGCCGTAGTTGCACAGGTGATGCTGCGGCTATTCATACGATAGATTAGTTGAATAACAAAAGCTATAATCAGAAAAGTAGGATTGCCTAATCAAATGTCAAAAGTATAAATTATAAATAAAATACCAAAAAAATTATTGAACAAGGTGGTTATTTCATGGGTAAACATAATGAAAGTAGCAAAGGAATGCAGATCACCAATCCTTCTGCACCTGAAATAACTAACACTATAGTGTCAGAGTGGGCTGCCAGCTCCATTGGATCTGAGGATTTATTTGATAATTTGCCTTATGGGTGTGTTTATTATAAGATCGTATTTAACGAAGAAAGAAAACCGATTGACCTTAAATATATAAAAGTAAACGCTGCTTATGAAAAAAACATGGGATATCCACTTGACAAGCTGATTGGAAATCACGTAACAGAGGTTTTTTCACACTGGACTGAAAAGAGTCTACATTGGATGGAAACGTACATCGAAGTAGCTTTGAGCAGCCAACCGGCGGCTTTTACTCAATACCTCGAACACCAAGACAAATGGTATTCTATTTATGCATATAGTCCGCAACGTGGTTGGATTGTTGAAATAACGGAAAATATTACAGAATTAAAGAAAACGGAATTTCAAAAAACTACCAACCTACTACACGGCGCCTTAATAGAAAAAGTGACGGCATTAGGCACCTTGGCTACTGTGGTGGCTAATGAGATCAATCAACCATTGCAAACGTTAAAAATTATGGCGGACGGGATGGTTTACTGGTATGAAAAGGGGAAAGAAACGAAAATAGAAAAAATAATCGGAAACTGTCGGCACATTTCGGTACAGGCTGGCTATATATCGGCAATTGTTGAATGGATGCAGGATTCGGTAAACAAGGCTTGGTCTGACACTCCGGAAGAAGTCGATCTAAACACCGTGATTAAACGAGCGTTAATGATGGTTCACGAAAGAGTAAGGTCCCACAGTATTCATTTACGTGAAAAAATTTGTGTGGTTTCTCCCAGAGTATGGGGAGACAGCAGACGTTTAGAAGAAATCGTAATCATTATTTTAGTCAATGCCATTGAGGCTCTCGATAGTATTAGTATTGAACAGACTACGAAAGAGATTGTGGTTATAACCACGAGCGAAGACAACAAAGGGATCATTGAGATTAGCAATAATGGTCCGATGATTCCTAATGACATCATCGGAAAAATATTTGAGCCGTTCTTTTCTTCTTCCCAATCTGGTGCCAAATTAGGCATGGGACTGGCAATTGCGAAATCTATTGTTAATGCCCATAATGGCACGATTCAGGTGGCTTGTGTTAACCAACAAGTGACATTTCACATCGAAATTCCGCTATACGTACCAACGGTGTAACGGTTTTTCACTTGTCGAATAATAAAAGGCGTTTGTATCACCTTGAAGTGATACAAACGCCTTTTATTATTTTTTTAGTTTATCTTTCTGAATTAATTCTTTTTCAATTTGTTTTGCCCTCGTGATATCGTTTATGCAAACTAAAAACCCAGAATCAGATGGATAAAAAAAGAATTGAAAGCATTTGTTGTTTTGAAATTCTTCACTTTCAAAGCGGATAAGCGATTGAGCGGTTGCATCATTCTGATATGTTTGAAGAAAGGCCTCGCTGATATTTTTTGGAATGAGTTCACCGAGGGTTTTTCCGATGATGTTTTCTTTTGACCAATAGAGGTTGCGCGTCTGGGCGTTTAGATAGATCAAACGATAGTCATAGAAAAAGAGACACGTCTCGTGCATATTTTCGAGAATTTTGATAATTTGCCTGTTCAACTTATCAATTTCCTGGTGAGCTAACGAAACTTCCAGGCTACTCTGGTCATGTTGTAAGTTAAGGGCTTCTGTTGCTTGCTTGTGTTCAGTTAATCGACGTTTTTCTTCTAATGTGAAAGCCTGGTCAGAATGAGCGCGTTCTATCAGTCGACGTTTTTCTGATATGTTAAAAGCCTCTTCCGCCACACCCAAAGCCGCATCAGAATGATCACGTTCCGACAATCTGCGTTTTTCAGATAACTGAATTATCTCATCAGATAGCATGTGTTCATGGAGTCGACGTGACTCCGACAATTTCAGGGCTTCATCGGCAAGTTTACGTATTTCGGCAAGGATGTTGGAGAATCTGGAGGGATTACCCAATTCATACATGTCAATCACTCTCCTCTAAGTAGCCCGTTCTGCAACTTCGATAGAATACCTTTATTTATCTTAAGTCATATGACTCCACTTATTACTTAGCAGTGAGGCATTGCGCTGCACGTAATCACACAACTTGTACGTTTACGTTATGCATTAAAGAGCAATCCAATAAATCTCTCATAGCTAAACCGTATATTTACAGGGGGTGCAGGTTGGTATGATTCTTGCAATAAATAAGATGTGTGCATTGATAAAGATGCTCGAATATCAGAATAAGAATGTACTTTGAACGAGAAATGAGGTGATTTTCAGCAGACCGCCAAGTAGATCGGAAAATATAACGACTAGGCGGCAAAGTGCTTTCAAAATTCCAAAATAAAAAGGGGGATTTTAGTCATGACAAGAAAAATGATGATCATAATCTTGGTGTGTTTCTTAGTTGCCGTTACCGGAACAACAGCAGTTGCGGCAAAAGGCGATTCAAGTGACAATTCGTCATCAAGTATGATGAGGTCCAAAGATCAACTGATGATGATGAGTAAAGACGATATGATAGACATGCAACAAAAAAGAATGATGATGATGGTGAAGCATCAGATGGACAACATGATGAGCCTGATGACAAAGGACCAATTAATGACGGTTACAAATAGCGTGATTATGGAAAAAAATATGATGACGGACTCCAACCTCACGAACCCCCAAATGATGACTATGAGTGAATTTGATCTAATAGTGAATATGGACAACCTGATGTCCACCATGACCAGAGAACAGATGATGATGATGATGGATAAAATAATGATGACTATGACCAGAGAACAGATGATCGTCATGTATCAGGATCAGATGATTAGGATGCAAATGAACTCAGATCAAATGATGATGTCGCCAGATCAGTTGATTATAACAAAGCAGAACATTGATACGATGATGACACGGGTAACAAAATATCAGTTAATACTAGTAATGGATGATTTAAAAATGATGAATAAAACCGATTTAATGCTGGCAAACAAAAAGGACCTGATGCGCATGGTGGATGAAATGATGATGAGAATGAACCAAGATCAGATAATGATGTTGAAAGATAAAATTGCAATGACCATGACGAGAGACCAGGTAATGTATTAAAAAAGATGTGTCGAAAGCAAACGAAGACACATCATACACATTAATTATAGAAAAATGATATAAATTAAGGAGGATGAAATGAAAACATATAACTTGCGTATTTTACTGGTTTTAAGTGTTTTATTCGTTTTTGGAACTATGGGGTCAGTTTTAGCGGCTTCCAGCGATGAAATTCCGACGAATTTAACTTTCGGACAATGGACAGGAGAGTCCTTCACATTGCTTCCTTTAGCTGCAGATGAACAAGCTTCTGGATATGGGCTATTTCCCACAGATCAGGCAGAGCAAGGATTCGAAGGGGATCGTTCGCTGCGCATTTCCTACGCCGAACATGTTGGCAAACAAGTGACTATATCTCAAGTAGTTACTTACTCCGCAGGTCGTTATATGAACGAAGCTATTGTGTACATGACAGTAAATGATACAGGGGAAACCTTGGCTGGGCGCACAATACGTGATCAGCTCGAAGGATTGGTGCTGACATCTGATGTAAATAATGCCAGACAACAGTTTTTGAATACAGTTGTATATCCTAAATATAGAGTGTTGTCAGCTGTATCTTCTACAGGAACAGATGCACCAATCGATTTGTCCATTGGCAGTGCAGTGACAGTTGTAGACGTAATTACAGGAGTTTCAACTCAGAAACCTATCTGCTTAATAGTGTCAGTCAATGGGCAGAAGGCTATGTTACCTATCGCTTACAGTTATACAAATGTTTCAGTTAATACTTGGAAAAAGACTGTTGCTTGGCAGGACGATTTGTTTACTCAGAATCCCAAATTGACGTTAGGCTGGTCGGAAGATGTATGGAATAACATTGAAGCCGGTAATGTCGAAAACGGTATGACCAAAGGACAAATCCAGTTGAGCTGGGGTAGAGCGAGTGATAGGGAAAGTGATGATTCAGCATGGATATATGGTACCAAACGCCTTAAATTCTCTGGAGATGTATTAACTTCTATAGAAGCGAAATAGTGAACTCGCGTTATCTAAAGCAGGAGGAGATTAGCGTGAAAAATACTTCGTAACCGCTAAAAAAGAGCGCAGCAAACAAAGGTCTTTGGATACCCTTAAAAAAACAGGCTTAGACCGCAAAAATATCAGTAGCTTTGATTAGACCATTGGAAATCAGA
>Ga0316604_10003670_pt1 | contig 10649 bp, 10 predicted proteins | sample OWC_soil_day20_C_FD_207650 | JGI IMG/M metagenome (GOLD analysis project Ga0316604, IMG submission 207650) | Wetland soil microbial communities from Old Woman Creek delta, Ohio, United States - OWC_soil_day20_CT | ecosystem: Environmental > Terrestrial > Soil > Wetlands | place: USA: Ohio... | reverse complement strand
TACTCTGCTAGGGTTGTTTGACCTGATGAGATGCAGATATTTTTATCTGTAAAAAGGGTGGTACCGCGAGAATTGCCTCTTGCCCCTTTAAGTCTATTGACTTGAAGGGCAAGAGGATTTTTATTTTGCAGGAGGTTATTAGTAATGAAGTATTTGGAAAAGTTGGCTCAGTTTATTTGTCGGAATATGACGCTTTGGGTGGTGGTTTTTTCAGCAGTTGCTTTTTTCTATCCGGAACCATTTAAACCGATCGGCAAGAATATTTCGTACCTCCTTGGAGTTATTATGCTGGGGATGGGCCTTACCATGTCACTCGAAGATTTCCGTCTGGTATTAACTCGGCCTAAAGATGTATTTTATGGAGTCTTTTTTCGCTATTTGATTATGCCCTTGGTAGGCTTTGGTGTGGCTCATCTGCTTGGTTTGCCGCCGGCATTGGCCGCAGGGATGGTTCTCTTGGGTGCGGCTCCCAGCGGTACTGGCTCTAACGTTATGACGTATATTGCCAAAGGGGATACAGCTCTTTCGATAACAGTTTCAAGTATTAACACCATCTTGGCACCGGTACTTACCACTTATATTTTTGCCTATTTAGCAGGGGCCATGATTCCTATTGATGTTAACGCCCTACTCATGGACATTGTCAAAATTGTATTAGTTCCGGTAGCTGCCGGAGTTGCACTGCATATGTTGGTGCCCACTTTAGTGGAGAAACTCATTAAAGTGGTTCCGGCTGTGTCGGTTAGTTGTATTATCGCTATCATTGCTGCCGTAGTGGCTTTGAATGCAGCTAAGCTAGCGACAGTGGCATTAGTTCTGTGTGTAGCCGTAGCGATTCATAATATAGCCGGACTGCTTCTCGGTTATTATTCCGGCAGGGTAGTCGGCATGACAAAGAAAAAATCCCGGGCAATTACTTTTGAAATCGGCATGGAAAATTCAGGTCTTGCCGTTGCGCTGGCATTAGCGCATTTGGATCCGATGGCAGCTTTACCAGCGGCAGTCATGACTGTTTGGGAATACATTACAGGCAGCGTATTAGCCAGCTATTGGGGTAATAGGCCTATTGACGAACAAACAGAGTCTGCTAGTGAAAATGAAGTAAATTCGTTTCAGCAAGGGTAAAACAGCGTAAGTTCAGGTAGAGAGAGTCTACTCCACCTGAACTTACGCCGCCTATAGAGGTGGGAGTATTGACCGGAACGACAGAAAGAAAGGCTCTCTTATCCCGATGTTTGGATAAGAGAGCCTTTTTTTCTGTCTTGTTGTCGTAAGGAAGTACTTGTGTCTGATGCTCTGTGCATAATAGTATAATTAAACTTTAGCTTAGAGTCAATAGGTATGATAATATATAAGCATGCAATTTAATAATCCTAGAGGAGGGTCTTTATATGGTATTGGAAGTGCGTTTATATGCCACATTGAGGCGTTATGTGCCATCAAGTCCGAATGGAGTCATAACGGTTGATGTATCTGATGGTATGACTGTGCTTGATTTAGTTAAAAAAATTGAAATTGATCCGACAGAGATTCACTTGATTATGATAAATGGTATCGGGTGTGAGTTTGATAAGCTATTAACCAATGGTGACCGGGTTGGCTTGTTCCCACCAGTAGGTGGTGGTTAAGCTACTCTTCTTTTATCATACTGTTACTGATAATTCTTTCCAACCCGGCAGCAAAACGCGAATCATCCACTGGAGTTCGTTTGCTGGGTCCCTTCGTCCGACCGCCGCCCCTGCGAAACTTAGCCTTGATTTCCCGTTCTTCCAATAAAAAGTCCATCTTTTCTGGGCTGTATTCTGTACCTGTTGGGTTGAGGCAATAGGCCAACTTGGCCAATACCATTGACGCCAAACCCCAGTCCTGTGTAATGATGATATCGCCAGCTTCAGTTAGATTGATGACTTTTATATCGGCCTCCTGTGACGCGCTGCCCACCGTTATATGGTGGTCGGATAGAATATTATGGTTAAAACTGGCTACCGTCCAAACAGGAATATTATGCTTTTTCCCTGATTCCAGACAGTACTGTAATGCTGCCCTGGGGCAGGCGTCAGCGTCAATCAGTATTTTCATAGTTCTCCTTTATCCACCAAAGTTCCTATTTTTTTATTATATCTAAAACAAATAAGAAACGAAACATAAAAGGCATTATTAGCATACGTATTTCTTGGCTATATGTTATAACTATGGTAGGTGATGGTAGTGAAAATAACCAGATTGCTGGAAATAACCACTTTGCTGCTCAGCCGCGGGACATTGACCGCCCATGAATTAGCGGAGCGCTTCAGCGTTTCTACCCGGACTATCTACCGGGATGTAGAAGCATTATCCACCGCAGGTGTCCCAATCTATATGAGCAAAGGCAATGGCGGTGGTATCTCACTCCTGGAAAACTATACTCTGAACAAAACACTGCTGTCTGATCAGGAAATAAATTCAATGCTATAAAACATGCCATCATCAATCGCCAGGTCATCGCTTTCGAGTATGTAAATGCGGATGGTGATAGAAGCAGTCGTGCAGTTGAGCCTCTCAAACTATTCTATAAAGGCAGCTCCTGGTACCTTGTTGCCTTTTGCCGGAAACGGAACAGTCAGCGCTTGTTTCGTATATCACGAATAAAGAACGTTGTACCAACAACTGAATTCTTCATTCCCAAACAACTGTCAGATCCAGAGAAAGAAGCCAGCCAAAAGCCGCCTCCTCTAACAGCGTTTAAATTAAGGTTTTGTGACAAGGTACTTAATCGGCTTTATGATGATTTTGATGATGCCTGTATTGTTAAAAAGGAAGACGGAACGCTAGAAGTGGAAATAGCCTTTCCTGAGAACGAATGGCTATATAGCTATCTCCTGTCCTATGGCCGTTTTGTGGAAGTGCTGGAACCGCCCCATATTAGGAACATCCTCATCAAGCGAATGAAGGAAACTTTAAAAATGTATGACGATTCTTTTCATATATGACATACAGCTGTCTTATTCACTGTGCTATTATCAGATTAGGGAAGGAGTTGATAGAAGAACCTGGTTTACCCTGAAAGACCCGGAGTTAAGTGATGAAGCACACCAAAATTCAATTGACGACAGGGTGGCCAAGCTAAAGAGCACACGCGTTTAGACATCAAAAACCGGCTTAGGAAGGAGAGCGAAAAATGTTAATTGAGATAAGTGAACAAAAGGTACAACCAGTAGTGTCAATCAGAACCACTACCAGGCTGGAATTACTTCCCCAAGTCATTGGTGAAAGCTATATGAAAATTATGTCCTATTTGCAAGAACTTGGTGAGCAACCCGTATTTGCTCCGTTTACCGCCTATCATAACCTTGATATGCAAAACCTTGATGTTGAGATGGGCTTCCCTGTTGCCAAACTGCTGCCGGAAAAAGGTGACATGAAAACTTGCGAACTTCCTGCAGGTAAGGTTGTTTCCAGTATGTACAAAGGCTCTTACAGCGGCATGGAACAGCCTTATTGTGAAATGGCCAAGTGGCTTGAGGAAAACGGTTATACTGCGACAGGCGTTTGTTATGAATATTACTTCAATTCTCCACAGGAAGTTTCTGAAAGCGAACTATTGACGAAAATTGTTATGCCGATACGATGACGGCGGCTGTTGTGTTATACTAAAGATATTGACCACTTGGCGCAAAAAGTTATTATCCTGAATAGTAGCTAGTGGACCTATTTGAAATAGTATGATAGGAGATTCGTTGTGAATATTTTAGAACAAGTACTAGCAGCTAATAGTCAGTTTATGGAACGTTTTGTTGAGGACGTTGTTCCCTATTGTCCTGAGAACAGCAAGTTACCTAATCGACATTTAGCCATTTTTACGTGTATGGATACAAGATTAGTAGATTTTCTAGAACCAGCAATGGGTATCAAACGCGGGGAAGCAAAAGTAATAAAAAATGCAGGTAATTCGGTGACTGGTCCATTTGAATCTACTATTCGCAGTTTAATTGTAAGTATCTATGAATTAGGTGTAAAAGAAGTAATGGTGATTGGTCATCTTGACTGTGGTTTAGCTCATACAACAGCTGAAAGTCTTATTCAAAAAATGTTAGTACGCAAAATTTCACCAGATGCCATCAAAATGATAGAAGCAGAGTTGAAGGATTGGATTGATCACTTTCATCACCCCATAGATAATATAGAGGAGGTAGTTATAAAAATTCGCAATAATCCACTTATCCCTAAGGATGTACCTATTCATGGTTTGATTTTTAATCCACATACAGGACAACTTGATGTTGTAGTGGATGGCTACCTATTCACGAGCAGGAATTAGCATTTTATAAAGAGAAAATACTCATAATCTACTTTGCGGTAGTTATGGGTATTTTTTTACTAGACATTTGCATTAAGTGTTTTATTTAGAAGAGAGAATCGAAAATTGAAGTTTGTCACAGAGAGCCGCATTTTACAGATAAATGTAACTCGTTGGAGAATATTTCATTGATGATGCAGGATTTTTAATCGCTAAGAACGAATTGTTATGATTGATAGAATCAACAGAATATTCATTAACTCCGAATCTGGTAGTCTAATGGAAACTACGACAACCAGGTCGTTGGGTTTGCCGGGAAACCGGTAAGCCTCCCGTTGCGGAAAGGAGTCAGTGCTACTATTGAGGCAGGGCGCTCCTTTTTTTGGCGTGCTCTGTCCTTTTAATTTGCCCTATAAACATAACTTCCTCAAAACCAAAATGAGGACACAGCGGCTGCCGCTGCTAAAGAATTGGCACAAGCCGTGTTTTCTTATTGGCAAGACCTGATGTTACGTTAAAATTTAGACAGGAGGGTGACTATGGCTGTGTATGCCGAAAACGCTATTGATAGTACCTGGGACGGATGGCTAAATTTTACAGCCACGCTAAAAAGTGCTGACAAAAATTATAATTATTCTATCAGACCAGAAATTTGGGATTCATGGGTAAGGTGCCGCCAAGCTAAGGTTAATGCCACTGATGATAGCATTCATCGCCAATTAGAAATTGCCAGTCTGCAGGTTATGTTGCGAAGAAACCGGGATCTTATTTTTATTGCCAAACCCTTTATGGAAAACTTGTATCAAATTGTCGCAGGTTCTGGTTTTGTTGTGGCACTAGCTGATATACGCGGTTATATTATGGAGATTTTTGGCGATAAAGATACCTTGACGAACCCAATGACTGCAAGCTTTTTTCAAGGCGCAAATTGGAGTGAAGTCGAGGCTGGTACTAACGCCATTGGTACAGCATTGGTAACAGGGCAATCAATTCAGGTGTCAGGATCTGAACATTACTGTCGCAAACACCACTGTCTGACTTGCTCGGCAGCCCCAATTATTGACGACAAAGGGACAGTTCTAGGGATTCTCGACGTTTCAGGTAAATCAGAGGCTGCTCATTTGCATACACTGGGAATGGTGATGGCTGCAGCGGAGGCAATCATGGCCCAGCTAGGTATTAGGAAAAAAAATAAAGAACTCAGTGTAATTAATAATCGTTTGACAAATATTTTCAATACTATGTCTGATGGTGTAATTATGGTTGATAATAATGGTGTTATTAGCGAACTGAACCCTGTGGCCAAAAATATACTAGGTATTGGCATAAATAACACTGAGGATACACGTGGACTTCAGGTAGAAAGTATCTTAGGAGCTAAAAATTCCTTTGTCAGAAGAATGATAATGTGCAAAGAATCCTGCGCCGACACTGAAATCATGCTAGATATCAACGGTGAGATCAGTCATTTTTGGGCATCAGGGGAGCCTGTTACCGATGAACAGGGAATAGTGACAGGCGGTGTTATTATTATACGGCCCATTAAACAAATTCAAAATTTGGTTAACCGGTTTAGCGGAAACTATGGGACTTTGCAGTTTAGCGACATTATTGGCGAAAGTAAAGCTATTCTGGAAGCTATCCGAATAGCTTCTCTTGCCGCAAACTCACTATCCAGCGTATTACTTCAAGGCGAAAGTGGTACCGGAAAAGAAATATTTGCCCAGGCTATTCACAATCGAAGTGAACGTAACGCCGGACCTTTCATAGCTGTAAACTGTGGGGCTATACCTAGAGAACTTATTGGCAGTGAACTATTTGGTTATGCTGAGGGTGCCTTTACGGGGGCTAAACGTGGTGGTAAGCCAGGTAAATTCGAGCTCGCCTGCGGCGGAACGCTGTTTTTGGATGAAATCGGCGATATGCCATTAGAGCAGCAAGTATCGCTGCTGCGTGTATTGCAGGAGAGAAAAGTAAATCGAATTGGCAGTGATAAGGTAATCCCGGTTGATGTCAGGGTGATTTGCGCTACCAATAAAAGCTTATTGAAAGAAGTAGAAAAGGGGACCTTTCGCAAAGATCTATATTATCGATTAGATGTTATATCTATCACAATACCGCCGCTGCGGGAACGTTCAGAAGATATCATAGCATTGTTTAATTATTTTTTAGAAAAGCAGGATAAGCATGACCGGAACTTTTTGGTTAATCCGGAGGTTATTGACCGAATTGTACGATATGACTGGCCAGGAAATGTGCGTGAACTCCAGAATGTGGTGGAGCGGATTGTTAGTCTGACAGAGGGTCAGATGGTAAATTTAGGGAATTTGCCAAAGGAAATATGTAATTGGCAACCAGTAAATATAGATAACGAAAGTGTGGCTACTTCAAATCATCACGCAGCAGAATCATTTTGCGGGAGAGAGGGACGACGCTTCATGCTTGAAGAGCAGGAAAGACAAGAAATTCTGGAGCTACTTTTTAACCATAGAGGAAATGTTAGTCTGACAGCACGCAGCATGGGAGTTTCACGAAATACTCTATACCGAAAAATGAAACAATATGAAATATACAAATAGTACAAAAGTGTCACTCTTGCGTTACACTTATGCACATATTTAGGTACACATAACAGACTGCGAGCGAAGCAATGTTACTATGTGTCTCATAGAAGTTGTATTTATTTTTCCATAAAAATATAAATTAATAGTAAAATTAAAGTACATAATCTTATCTAAAATCTCGCTTATAGTCATAAATATAGGGTAATGTATTCTTAATCAAAGAGCATGTCTACCACAAGTGGACATGCTCTTTGAAGGTTAAGTGACACTAGGTGTACTTTTGGAAAAATAGTCAAAATTGGCATAAATCTTGCAATTATATATTATCGTAATTGCTCTAGAACACTCTAGCGTTACAAGAGGCTACATATGCAGATTGGTATTAGCTAAGGAGGAAGATCAATGAGAGCAGTTCCTGTATATCAGGCAGAAGGTATGGTTCTCTGTCATGATATTACTGAAATTATTCCCGGAAAACGTAAAGGCAAAGCATTTAGGAAAGGCCATGTAATCTGTAAGGAAGATATTCCGAGACTGCTGGATATTGGCAAGGAAAATATTTATGTCTGGGAAGTAAACGCGCAGACAATTCATGAAAATGATGCGGCAACCAGATTTGCTAAGGCTGTAGCAGGGGCAGGTCTATCCTTGGATGAGGCCTCAGAGGGCAAGGTTGAAATTAGAGCCAATACTCTTGGTTTGCTAAAAGTAAATGCCGAAGCAGTGGAAAAAATCAACGATATTGATCAAGTGGCTGCAGCTACCTTGCATACTAACCAGATGGTGAATGCGGGGAATAAAGTTACAGGCTGCAAAATTATTCCGTTGGTGATTAATGCAGAGAAGCTTCAACAAATTGAGCAGATTGGTATTGACTATTACCCAGTTGTCGAGGTTAAACCTTTAAAGGCATGCAAGGTGGGAGTGGTTACTACTGGCAGTGAAGTGTACCATGGTCGGATAAAGGATTGTTTCGGCCCGGTATTGACAGATAAATTCGAACATTTAGGCAGTTCCATTTTGCAGCAAATATTTGTGCCAGATGATATTTCTATGATTGCAGAGGCCATTCAAAGTTTGCGCGCCGCAGGCGCCGATATGATTGTGACTACCGGCGGCATGTCTGTCGATCCAGATGATGTGACACCTTCTGGTATTAGGGAGGCAGGCGGTGAGATTGTTATATATGGAGCACCTACTCTGCCTGGTGCAATGTTTATGCTGGCTTATTTAGGAACCGTTCCGGTTCTTGGATTGCCTGGTTGTGTAATGTATCATAAAAGCACAATATTTGATTTAGTGGTCCCCCGCTTACTGGCTGGAGAAGTACTGTCCAGGAAAGATATAACAAAGTTTGGCTACGGTGGATTGTGTCTTGTATGCGAAGAATGCCGGTATCCCGAATGTGGTTTTGGTAAAGGTAACTAATAAGCTACGCGTAAGGTTATGCGTATTTCGGGGATGAAGAAATCCCCTGAAATATAGATTATGAAAAATAAGGGAGACGAGAAGAGCAGATGCAAAAGAAAATTCTGAATATCAATGGTTTGTCCAGAACGCTAATTGTTGATCTAGAAGCCACTTTGGCTAGCGTGCTCCGCGAACAACTGCTGCTGACTGGTTGCAAGATTGGCTGTAATCAAGGGCAATGCGGAACTTGTTCAATTATCATGGATGGCCGGGTAGTGCGGTCTTGTATCGTGAAGATGAAAAAGGTTCCTGATGAAGCCAATATTACAACCATTGAAGGATTAGCTACACCTACTAACCTCCATCCGTTGCAAGTTGCCTGGATGGCTTATGGCTGTGCTCAATGCGGTTTCTGCAGTCCAGGATTTATTTTGTCAGCAAAAGTATTGCTTGATGAGAATCCCAGCCCCACTAGAGACCAAATTCGCGCATGGTTCCAAAAGAACCGCAATGCCTGCCGTTGCACAGGTTACAAGCCTCTAGTTGATGCTGTTATGGCAGCTGCTAGTATTCTTCGCGGGGAAATGCGCAAAGAGGATCTAATTTTTAAACCTGTTGGCAACAAAATTTACGGCACAACCTATATTCGTCCGTCTGCCTTGCAGAAAGTTACCGGCACCTGGGATTTTGGCGCCGATGTTGCGCTGCAAATGCCTACAGGTACTTTGCGGTTAGCTCTTGTTCAAGCAGAAGTATCCCATGCTAATATTAAAGGCATTGACACCTCAGCAGCTGAGAAAATGCCTGGTGTATATAAAGTAATTACCCATAAAGATGTTAAAGGCAAAAACCGGATTTCCGGTCTGATCACTTTCCCGACTAATAAAGGTGATGGCTGGGATCGCCCCATTCTTTGCGATGAGAAAGTATTCCAGTTTGGCGATGCCATTGCCATAGTTGCCGCAGATACGGAAGAACATGCCCAAGCAGCAGCTAAAGCAGTAAAGGTTGATCTTGAAGTATTGCCAGCGTACATGAGTGCTCCTGCCGCAATGGCACCTGATGCCATTGAAATCCATCCCGGAACCCCTAATGTTTACTTTGAGACTGGTGTGGTAAAAGGCGAAGACACTAAGCCAATTATGGATAGCGCCGATGTTGTCATTGCAGAAGTTGAAACTTACTGCAGCCGTCAGCCACATCTTCCGCTTGAGCCTGACTGCGGATCTGCCTATATGGATGAAGAAGGCCGTCTGACTATCCACTCTAAGAGTATTGCATTACACTTGCATCATGCCATGATTGTCGCCGGTATCGGTATTGAACCGGAGAAATGCCGCCTTGTAGCCAACCCGACTGGTGCTACTTTTGGCTACAAGTTTAGTCCAACCAATGAAGCTTTGCTAGGGGTTGCCTGTCTTGCTTGCGATGGTAAGCCTGTTTCCCTTATCTTCAATATGTTCCAGCAAATTACCTATACAGGCAAGCGTTCACCTGCACTCGTAAAAACGAAACTTGCTGCTGATAAGACAGGTAAAATTTTGGCAATGGATACCAACTGGTGGCTGGATCATGGTCCGTACAGTGAATTCGGTGACCTGAACTGCATCCGGCAAGGTCAGTTTACTGGTGCTGGTTATGATATTCCGAAAATCCGCGGTAAAGGCAAGTGTGTGTGCACCAACCATGGCTGGGGATCTGCTTTCCGCGCCTATGGCTCGCCTAAAGCCTTCTTGTCATCAGAAATCTGCATTGATGAGCTGGCCGAAAAACTCGGCATGGATCCATTGGAATTACGCTACAAGAATGTATATCGCCCTGGTGCTACCACACCGACCGGCCAGGTACCGGAAGTATTCTGTCTGCCGGAGATGCTTGACAAACTCCGTCCCCAATGGGAAGAGGCCAAGAAACGTTGTAAAGAACTTTCAACCCCTGAAAAGAAACGCGGCGTAGGCTTATCACTCGGAATATATGGTTGTGGTCTTGATGGTGCAGACAGTTCGCAAGCTTGGACAGAACTTAATCCGGACGGCACAATAACTGTCGGTAACTCCTGGCAGGATCATGGTCAAGGTGCTGACCTTGCTACTTTGACACATTCTCATGAAACTTTCCGTCAGATGGGGATTACTCCTGATCAAATTAAGCTTGTCATGAATGATATGGCTTTCACACCAGCTAGCGGTCCGTCCGGCGGTAGCCGTCAAAACGTTATGACTGGTAATGCCACAAGGGTTGCCAGTGAAATGCTGGTCAATGCAATGCGTAAACCTGACGGCACGTTCCGGACTTACGACGAAATGGTAGCTGAAAAAATTCCACTCCACTATGATGGTTCATGGACGGCCTCCATGTGCAGTGACTGCGATCTTGAGACCATGCAAGGCAACCCGTTC